>JAEAME010000623.1_pt1 | contig 33718 bp, 30 predicted proteins | sample 8958731 | NCBI WGS metagenome assembly JAEAME01 (sample SAMN16933194, study PRJNA681113) | bioreactor sludge metagenome | isolation source: anerobic bioreactor sludge (Control) | place: India:Bengaluru | collected 2018-10-24
GAGAAGACGGATTAGGAAAGGAAAAGTCATAGGCTGTGACGGAAATTATTTATAAAAATAACGAATTAAATGGAGTTACATGAACATACCAATGCTGCACATCGGTGATTTAAAAGTGAAAATCCCTATTATCCAGGGGGGAATGGGGGTTGGCATATCTCTCTCAGGCCTGGCGTCTGCCGTTGCTAATGAAGGTGGCATCGGAGTTATTTCTACCAGTGGGATTGGTATGCTGGAACCTGACTTTAAAATGAATTTGGCTCTGGCTAATGAAAGGTCGCTGCGGCGTGAAATCAGACAAGCCAGGCGCTTGAGCCCGGGAATAATCGGCGTCAATATACTGGTGGCCCTCTCTGATTATCTAAATCTGATCCAGGTGGCTTTGGAAGAAGGTGTCGATGCGATATTTCTCGGTGCCGGATTACCACTCCGCTTCCCGGACAAATTTATTAATTCGATAAAAACTAAAATTATACCCATTGTATCTTCCGGACGTGCCGTAAAACTTATTTTTCAATATTGGACAAAACACTATCACCGTCTCCCTGATGCTGTGGTGGTTGAAGGACCATTGGCAGGTGGGCATTTAGGTTTTAAAAAGGAACAAATCAAAGATCCAGCCTATTCCCTGGAGAAAATTGTGCCGGAAGTACTGGAAACAGTGCATCCTTTTGAGATTGATTTTAAACAGGATATTCCGGTAATTGCCGCCGGAGGAATTTATTCAGGTGAAGACATTTATCGGTATATACAGATGGGAGCCAGCGGCGTTCAAATGGCTACCAGGTTCGTTGCTACCGATGAATGTGATGCTTCCCTGGAATTCAAACAAGCTTATATTGACTGCTCTAAGGATGACCTGATGATAATAGATAGCCCGGTTGGATTGCCTGGCAGGGCAATAGGAAATCGTTTTCTTCAAGCTGTTTCAGCCGGCCGGAAACATCCTTTTCAATGTAATTGGGCATGCTTAAGAACCTGTGACTTTATCAGTGCACCTTATTGCATTTGTGAAGCTTTGACAAACGCGAAAAAGGGGGTGTTGAGTGACGGCTTTGCCTTTGCCGGCGCTAATGCTTACAGGATTAATAGAATTACTTCCGTAAAAGCTCTGATTCAGTCTTTGCTTACTGAATACGGAATAGCAGTTGTTAAGGATGTTACACGATTTAATCCTGACGAAACTGAGATTATGTCTTTACAGCATGTTTGATATAAAGGAAGAGCCCGGTAACCGGTACCGGGCTCTGATAAACCTAACCAACTATAATCCTATGCAAATTATCTGCTACCGGTGATTTGCTTTTTCAGGTCCTGATCGATCCATGTCCAGATCGACCAGTTGCCTTCATTCCAATAGCCGATGGCAAATTCATTTCGATAGTTTTTCACCCATGGCCACCATAAACGGTAACTCGGAGCTTTGGGATAAGGAATCACCCAGGCTTGATCGAGAACATATTTCATGAGTTCCTTATGTACCTTGTCTGCGGCTCCCTGTCCTTCCGTGGCAACTGATGCCATCATTTTCTTGACCTGTTCTTCAACATAGGCATCGACAACCCGGCCGCCGTTAGAGTTCTGATACCCGTATATATTGCCGCCGACAAAGGCGGTACCGAGTCCACCCATACTTGAATAACAGAGTTCGTCCCAGGACATATTACGCCAGGAATTGTTCCAAACCGCGTTCTCTTTGGCATCAATGGACAGATCGATGTTTATTTTAGACCACATATCCTTTATCACTGAAAAGTAGTCTGTTTGTGCAGCGGCGGTGCTGCAGATGACGGTCGTCTTGAACCCATCAGGATACCCCGCCTCGGTGAGTAGTGCTTTCGCTTTTTCCGTATCATAGGTATAGAGTTCTTTCACTGAAGCCGGGCATTCGGGATCATCAAGCCCGAGATAGAGGTTGGCATACATTTTGTTGAAAGTGACCGGCCATACGACGATCTCGGCATCTCCGCCGAAAAGATCATTAACCAGGGAGTCCCAATCGATGGCCATACTCATCGCCCGGCGCACACGGATATCCGCGTACTTGGGATTACCAACGTGGAAATGAGTATTGTATCCGCCATCGAAAGTACTTTTGCCCGAAATCAATTCCGGGATTTCTGCCAACAACCGGGGCGCCGTTTCCCAGTCAGTGCCGAACTGGTCGATCTTGGCGGTACGAAATGCCGATTCCATGGTGGAAGCATCAGGGATGATAAGGTACCTGATTTCATCAAGGTAGGGCAGCTGATTACCTTTACCCGGGCCGACCGAATCCTTCCCCCAATAATTCTTGTTTTTCTGTAATGTTACGGAACTACCGGAAACATAATCGGTCAACATGAACGGCCCGGTACCCTCAGCATGCTGCCAATCTCCCATGTTGCCGTACTTTGCCACTACCTCCGGCGGTATAATGCTGGCAAAATCTCCGAAACGCATGATAGCAGCGGCATGATACTGGGGTTCAACCTGGATTCTCACTACCCATGGTTCCGGGCTGGTAATTATGGCCCCGCTTAACCCCACCTGTGTCGCCAGGTAAGACCTTGGTGTGGTTACATATTTCTGGAGAGTGGAAACAACATCATCGACAGTGAGTTCACGGCCGTTGACCAGGCGGCTGGCTTCACTATTGGGATTAAGCCACCAGTGAATCCCCTGGCGAATATGCCATACCGAGACCCCAGGTTCCGGAAATTCCCAGCTTTCGGCGATCGCTCCTGTTTTAAATTCCCACCGGTCAAGCCCACCAATCTCGTAACCTGCCTCATTCGTCCCAGCAGGCCCTTTAGCCCAATCTCCGGTCCAGAGTTCTTCATTGGTCAGGTGCATCGTCGTTGTCGGGTTGGCATGGAAACCCACAAGCTCATCAAAACCGACGATATCCATCCCGTAACCTTTGACCAGGGTTCCCCCATATCTGGGAACGTCACTCGGCGTCGTTGTTTTTGTAGTTGGCGGCTTGGAAGTTGGTGGTACCGAGGTTGTGGCACCGCCTGGAGTTGTCGTGGTTTGTTCCGTGCTGCAAGACAGCGGTAACAATAGTGAAATTGCGATAAGAATAGTTAACCTTAACACACATTTTTTCATAGACACCACCTCACCCGAATTACAGTACTGACTTAGTTACTTGTCGCTGGCCTGGTTCATCCAGGAAGGAAGATGTAAAGATGGATTTTTTCTTCCAATCACCTCCTTTCCGCTATGTCTAATCGAAATGTATTTTAGTCAAGAGATATTTTGTCGTCAATTTTCATATGACCTGTATGAATCAGGGTTATCGCTTCCGGAAACAGGTTTCTCTTGAAAGGGAAACAATTATTTCTGAACCCTATGCTCCTCGGCTACCCAGGAAATCTCCTGTTTGGCTTTCCCCCACCCTGCTTCCTCGGCTCCGTCCATCATGGGATTAGGTTTTTTCCCCATTTCGGCGCTTCGTTTCTTCTCGATCTCTGCCTGTCTTTTCATACCTTCAGGGGTGGCATAGTTGAGGATATGTGCAAAGTTGTCCTTTAACGCTTGCTCCGGGTCGGGAAACGGGAGAATGTAAAGCACATCATTCTCAATCCCTTTTTTCAAGAGATGCGCTAATTCCACCGGATCGATGCCCTGGGCATAAAATTTACGCTCAAACTCGATGGTCTTTTGATTCACATTATAACCGGTATTCTGTAAATGCTGCGGCCGGGTAAGGGTAGCTTCAAAAATATTCGACCTGATGCCGACGGGACACAAACAGGAAACGCCTATCCCATACGGTTTCAGGGCTAAATAATAACTCTCCATGAGGTTATTGACCGCCGCTTTCGCCGCCGAATACGGTGCCGTGGTAGCCCCTCCCATGAAACCACCCCAGGAGGAGGTGGCAACGATATGCCCACCCTGGCCGGCTTTGATCATGCGGGGAACAAAAGTAACCAGGCCGTTGATGACGCCGCCAAGACAGACGCCCATTACCCAGTCAAAATCTTCAAAAGTCGAGGCTTCGGCTGGCCCCAACACATTCACCCCGGCGGTATTGATCAGCAGTTGCGGCGGGCTGCCGAATACTCGTTCCACCTCATCAGCCGCCGCGCCATATGCTTTGCGGTCGGTAATATCCAGCTTGATAGCATGGACGACCGCTTGTTTGGACCGGAAATACTGTACGGCTTCATCCAGATGATCCTGGCGGATATCGGCAATGACCACTTTGCAGCCGGCTTCAGAAAATACTTTTGCCTGGCCCAGCCCGGCGCCGGAAGCACCCCCGGTAATAAATGCTACTTTCCCGTCAAAATCTTTCATTTTTCATCCCCCTCATCTCACTCGACATGCAACTACGGTACAGAATATTTTGTCCTCTTATCCATTATAGACTTGACTCAGGATATTAGTATCTCAAAGCCGGTGACCTTTATGAAAAGAATCTGTAAAATACAATGATAAGGAAAGCTATAATATCTGGAATTACAGGCTATGGGGGTCGGAGGGGGGGAAGGGTTCCAGGTTGTCCCAACCTAACTCTTTCATAGTTTTCTGGCGAATTTTGGCTAATAGTGCCCATAATTGTATTTGTTCTTCTTTGGTGAGAGCGGACATCATTTTCCTGGTGGATTTATGCAGCGATGACTGGCGGTAAGCTTCCAGGCCTTTTTCCGTAATCTCCACCCAGACCAGGTTTTGCCGCTTCTGGTCTTTTACCCGCCGGATCAGGCCTTTCTTTTCCATGGTTTTAAGCTGTGCTGAAACAGTATGCGGTTCCCAGAACAACTGCCGGGAGATCGCGGTTGGGGAAGCGGCATCTTTGAGCCGGACCACAGTAAACAGGACGATAGCATCATTCATATTGATGTCGTATTGATGCAGTTCTTTTTGCCGGACCCTGGCAAGGGCATGATTTGTCCGGGCCAGGATCTGCCATACTCCATCACTCAACGTCATGCTGAGACGCGGCTTTTTTACTTTACGGGATACTGCAACCATTTCGGTCGAAATTGTACCATCTGATTAGGTTTAAAGTCTAATTATTTACAAAAAGCAAGGTTGTATAATTCTTCTACCAAGAAAAGAGAACCAGCCTAGCGCATGGAAGCCCCCCGGCCTCTTCTTTCGCTTCTCCGGGCCGCCACGATTTTTTCACGGTAAATACGTAATTCTTCTACTGTTGGCGGAAGGGTCTCTGCCAGGTCTTCAGCTACTTTTACATCCCAACCCAGTTCCGCTTTAACCTTTTCTAAAGTGATACCGCAGCTTGTGTGGACTGTTTTTAAGGTCATTTCACCGTTGTCAAAAGTAAAGGTAGCCAGGTTCGTAATCACGGCGACCGGGCCGTTATCCGGCAGCAGGCCAACATCTTTTCTACGCCCTGGTTTACCATCGAAATAACCCGGACAAGTATTGAAATCTACCTTTTCCGGGAATCTCCGTTTACTCTGCTCAAGAACAATGACTGTCCGCCGGCAGAAACTCATCAGGTCATTCGCTCCCCCGCTGCCAAACCAGCGGTGTACCGGTTTATAGTAATCGCCTACGACATGATCGTTGACATTTCCCCAGCGGTCAACCTGGCCACCGCCCATAAAACCGAGGGTGATGTATCCGGCTTGTGCCAGGCAATTAACGTACGTTAAGCCAGTCAACTGTTCGGCTAATAATTGCGATTCCATGGTATCAGTGGTCCAGGGCAACTGGAACAGGCTGGCCCGGACGATGCCGTTTTCCAGCACGATCGTACAGTTAGGAGCATGCAGGTTCTTGGCTAAAACGGCGGCTTCAATGGGAAATCCCACGCCGGTATAAACGACGTCCGTGTCTTTAACCAGGCGGGCTGCGGAGATGATCATCTGGTCGAATTCATTATAATCGTTTGGCATCATCTTCCTTCTTTTTCTTCTTCACTCGCCATATTTTCCGGTTACATTCCGGTAGTAATAGGCTCACTGAGCAATGGATTCCTGATCCTGATCTTGTCCAGGAGGTCAGGGCCGTTGATCAATTTCAACTTTTCCAGGTATTCATTCCAGTTTTTTACGTCATATACCATACTGTGAATATACTTTTCCCAGTCGGTTTCGTCCTGCATACCGCCGATCATAGCCAGCCCTTCGTCGTAGCAACCCGCCAGATGTGAAGGATAAGCACCGAAAGGCTGCTCGACTACGGCACTGACCCTGAAACCGGGGATGATCGTCCGGTTCGGGTCCCGTTGAATCACATCGCTGCCGACGATCTTTTCCGTGGTAATGATGACCCGCTTACTGGCGTTGATCCCTTCGAAATCGACGCCCAAAGTGCCCCATTTCTGGGCATTTCCTTCGGCATCACACCGCTGTACATGTATCACCCCGACATCAGGCACTACGGCCCGGACGGTTCCGATCTGCCTACCGGTGAAAGGGCACACTACCGACTGGATATCTTCGTTATACTTCATCATGTCGGAACCCAAGTGGCTTCGGGTGGGCATGAAAGGTACTCCCATGTAGCCAGCCTGCAGAGCCAGGGCGATATCAAAATGAGAATATTCTTTAAACTCTACCTTCACATTGTATTTCATACATGCTCTCCGCAGCGAATAGGAGCGCTTCTCGTCCGTCATCGCGTAGGCCGTCAGGACTTTATCCACCAGGCCTTCGCCGACCAGCGGGGCGGTATTGGCAAGGATGGCGATTATGGTCAGATGATTGATCCGTTGGCGTACAATCTCGGCGATGGCAGCTGACGGCGAAGCATGAATCGCCCCGCCGACAAATAACACGTCTCCCGGCTTGACATTATTCCTGATGGCTTCATCAAGGTTCATCACCTTGTTGCTCATAGATCAACTCCTGAATCATCATTAGTCAGGGAAACTGCATTTTTTAGATGAACAATAAGCTGAAAATATTTATTGACAGTATGTGTTGTCCGGTGATAAGATTCCGGTTATTCGTATTTGATATGTAATATACGATAATAGATATTCAGTGTCAATCATCATTATCTCGTTACCATGAAACGGACACTGCGAAAAACTATATCTAATCAATTCATTTATCAGGAGGGTATTATATGGTAGAGAAAGTCAAGTGTTTGAACCCGGCCGGAATCGCCAGTCCGGTTAATACGTATCCCCTGGCCCCACGGCTTAATACACTCGATGGTAAAAACATCTGTCTAAGTATTTGCGGCGAACCCGATATTACGATCCCATTGGAGAAAAAACTCAAGAGCGATTACCCGCAAGTAAACTGGACGGTAAAAAAAACCTACGGCACCGACCCGGTTGAATTAACCGACGAGGAGATGAAAACAACCGATGCCCTCATCCAGGGAGTAGCCTGGTGAAGCGGCGCAGTATGGAGGCAGTTGCCTTACATTGCAGAACTGGAGAAAGCCGGTATTCCCACCGTCACCATTGATTTTGAAGACCAGGACAATATGATTCATGAAGAAGCTTTGATGCGGGGAGTCCCACATGTTCGCTACATCCACGCATCACGTATCCTTCCCGGCCCGAAAGATGTGGATAACATGATCGAGCCGATCCTCGATGCTCTGGTCCGCCCGTTGACGGCAAAGGAAAAGGAAAGCGGCACCTGGCAGCCGCCGTGGAAGCGGATCATATTCGAAGGCACGATGGACGCGGCAGAAACTTTCTTCCATCAGACCGAATTTGTACCCCATCCGGTAAATGCTGAGATCGCCAAATATACCGATGGCTTACCTGTCAGAGTACCTACCGAAGAACGGGTGGCGGAAATGCTCAAGGGCACCAGTCACCGTCCCGATGAAATACTAACGTACCAGTCGGATAAGGGGCCACGGAAAAAGGGTGACCCGGTATTGTTCCATCCGCAGAACTGGACAGCCACCGTCGAAAAGGTTGCAGCTTGTGCGGTGATGGCCGGATGCAAGCCCGCGTATTTGCCGGCAGTACTAGCGATCGCCGAATCAGGTTGCCAGATCGGGAGTACACACACTTTCGGCCAATGGCTCTGCATCAGCGGGCCATATGCGAAGGAGATCGGCATGAATTTTGGCTGTGGCATGCTCGGCCCGGGCAGTGTCCCCAATGCCACGATCGGCCGTACTTACGAAATAATCGCCCGCAATCTGGGCGGTGCCATTCCCGGCGTCAACCGGATGACCAGTATCGGCAGTCCGTTCGAAGGCAGCCGCTGCTGTGCGGAAAATGCGGATGCTCTGCCGCCCGGGTGGAAAGGACTGAATGAAGAACGCGGCTTCCGTAAAGACGAGAGTATCATGATGGTTGTTTCCCATGTAAATGACGGCGTCCGCGGCGTCCAGTTCTCTCCCGGCGGGTACCGGGCTTTCCAGAAAAGCGGGCACGGCGGTATCGCCCGGAAACTGGGGGTCAAAGGTATTCCCGGGCCGCATAACTGGCTGGAATACCTGATACCCGAATTCTGGGCTGGACGTGAAGGTCCCAAGACAATCGTCATGGTTCCCGAGATGGCCCGTCACCTTTATGAATATGGCTTCGAATCAAAAGAGGCTGTTTACGAATGGCTCTGGAAGAAAAGTTACATGCCGGTAAAGCAATACCGCGACTTCTCCTGGGTAGACCTGACGACGAACGGCTGGTTAGGCATTGAGCCCACATCCGGAAAACACTGGAAAGAACTTCCCGATGATTATCTCGTCCCGGCTGGAGGGGTCGAACCTTCGAACTTCTGTATAGTCGTAGGCGGGGGCGATGAGGAAGTCAGCCACCAGTTAAGTGGTCACCGTTTCTTCACGGATCCGTTTTATTCCATAGATGCGTGGCGTTAGTTTATTATAATGTAGAAAACTGGAAGTACTGAATTCATACTTTAGAAAGGGGTTTAACTAATGGCAGAAAAAGTAAGATGCATCAGTCCTGTGGGAATCGCGAATACCGTCCAGACTTTCCCCCTCGCCCCACGCCTGGATAAGCTTGACGGCAAGAATATTTGCTTAAGTATCTGCGGTGAGCCTGATATTACCATCGCTCTGGAGAAGAAACTCAAGACCGATTATACCAATGTCAATTGGACATTGAAAAAGACCTACAGCCTTTTCCCTATCGGCTTGACCGATGAGGAAATGAAAACTACCGACGCCGTGATCCAGGGGGTCTTGTGGTGAAGTAATGCCGTGTGGGAGCAGTTGCCCTACATCGCAAAATTGGAAAAAGCCGGTATTCCTACGGTCATCATCGATTTCGAAGACCAGGCCAACATGGTACAGCAGACGGCGCTGCGGTCCGGTATCCCCAACGTCCGTTATGTACACGCGTCACGGACCCTCCCCGGCCCACAAGATGTGGATACCTGGATGGACAAGATCATGGATGCTTTGACCATCCCCTTAACGGAAAAAGAGAAGGAGAGTGGGACCTGGGTACCTACCTCGGACGACCGGATAATTTTCGAAGGCACGATGGACGAAGCCGAAAAATTCTTCCATCAGACGGAGTATGTGACCCACCCGGTAAACGCCCCTATCGCCAGGTTCACCGACGGCCTGCCGGTCCGGGTGCCCACGGAAGAACGGGTGGCGGAAATGTTGAAAGGCACCAGCCATAAACCGGATGAGATCGTTGCCTACCAGTCCGACCGGCGCAACTGGAAGGGACCGGTGAAGAAAGGTGATCCAGTCTTATTCCATCCCATGAACTGGATAGCTACGGTGGAGAAAGTCGCTGCCTGTGCCGTGATGGCGGGCTGCCAACCGGAACACTTCCCGGCCGTGCTGGCAATCGCCGAATCAACCTGCTATATCGCCAGTACCCATACCTTCGGGCAGTGGCTTTGCGTCAGCGGGCCTTTTGCTAAAGAAGTGGGTATGAACTACGGCTGCGGCATGCTGGGCCCGGGCAATATCGCCAATGCCACTATCGGCCGTACTTTTGAAATCATGGCGCGCAACCTGGGTGGCGCCATCCCCGGCATCAACCGCATGACCAGCCTCGGCAGCCCCTTCGAAGGCAGCCGCTGCTGTGCGGAAAATACCGATGCTCTTCCTCCCGGTTGGCAAGGCCTGAATGAAGAAGGCGGCTACCGCAAGGATGAGAGCGTCATGCTGGTCCATCCGCATGTTAACGACGGCATCAGGGGCATTCAATTCTCCCCCGGCGGCTACCGGGCTTTCCAGAAATCCGGGCACGGCGGCATCGCCCGCAAGTTGGGCGTGAAAGGGATTCCCGGCCCGCACAACTGGCTGGAATACCTAATAGACGACTTCTGGGCCGGCCGGGAAGGAGCCAAGACCATCATCATGAATCCGGAGATGGCCCGGCACCTTTATGAATACGGCTTCAAAACTAAGGAAGCGGTATACGAGTGGCTGTATAAGAAAAGTTTCATCCCGCTGTCCCGTTACCGCAACTATTCGTGGGTCGACCTGCACACGAATGGCTGGCTGGGAGTAGAACCCATTTCCGGAAAACACTGGAAAGAACTGCCAGATGATTACCTGGTTCCTGCCGCCGAGGATCCTTTCGCCTTCTGCATCGTCGTCGGCGGCGGTGACGAGGAAGTCAGTCACCAGTTAAGCTCGCACCATCACCTCGGTATCAATCCCTACTACAGCATCGACGCCTGGAGATAAAAATTCCGGATAACCGGATAAAAAGAGGATAAGCAGATGGAAAAAGATAGAAAGTACATATGCCTGAATCCCGTAGGCAACGAACTCCCGGTGCAAACCTTCCCCCTGGCACCCCGCCTGGATAAACTTGACGGGAAGACGATCCATTTCAGCATCACCGGTGAACCGGACATCACTATTGCTCTGGAGAAAAGGCTCAAGCAGGACTATCCGGGGGTTAACTGGACGACCAAGAAGTCCTACACTCCGATGCCGGTATATTTAACCGAAGAGGAAATGAAAACCACCGAAGCCGTGATCCTGGGCGTCTGCTGGTGAAGCGGGGCAGTCTGGGGGCAGTTGCCCTATCTGGCAAAACTGGAAAAAGCCGGCATTCCCACGGTACTGATCGACTTTGAAGACCAGCATGAAATGGTAAAACAGGAAGCCCTGGCTGCCGGAGTGCCCAATATCAGGTTCATCCCCGCTTCGCGTGTCCTCCCCGGCCCCACCGATGTCGCCGAATGGATCGAGCCCATGCTCAATGAACTGGTGCGGCCGCTTACGGATAAGGAAAAAGAGGCTGGGAGGTATAATCCTCGTCACGAACGGATCCTATTCGAAGGTACATTGATGGAAGCGGAGGAGTTCTACCAGCAGACCAGGTTTGTTCCCGGGTCACTCAATGCACCCATCTCGGTATATTCAGATGGGCTGCCGATCGTAATTCCGACGGAAGAAAGGGTCAAACGGATGTTGACGGGGACCAGTCACAAACCTGATGAACTGGTATCATATCAATCCGACCGCACGGGAAGTTACGGCGGCCCTAAAAAGAAAGGTGATATCGTCCGTTTCCAACCCCGGGGCTGGACAGCCACGGTAGAGCAAGTCGCCATCAACGCGGTCATGGCCGGTTGTAAACCGGAACATCTGCCGGCGGTCCTGGCTATCGCCGAATCTGCTACCCCTTCGGGGACTACCGTTTTCAATAACCAGTGGGTAGTCATCAGCGGGCCGTTTGTTAAAGAAACAGGCATGAATTCGGGCATCGGCATGCTCGGCCCGGGGAATCCAGCCAACTCGGCAATCGGCCGCGCTTACCAGTTGATAGCTCTTAACCTTGGCGGATCAATCCCCGGGATAAATCGGATGAGTAGCCTGGGAGCTCCGATCAACCGTGCTGGTTTATGTTTCGCCGAATGTGCTGACAAACTCCCCCCGGGTTGGGAAGGCTTAAACGAACAGTACGGCTACCGTAAGGATGAGAGCGTGGCCATGGTCATGATTGCCGAAGGAGGTCTGATGGGGGCGCAATTCTCCCCCGGCGGCTACCGGGCCCTGCAAAAAAGCGGGCACGGCGGCATGGCCCGTAAACTCGGGGTTAAAGGTGTACCGGGGCCGCACAACTGGCTGGACTGGATACTGCCGGATATCTGGGTCGGCGAACGGGAAGGTCCGAAAACCTTCGTTATGGCCCATGAGATGGCCAAACATCTATGGGATATCGGCTTCAAGAGTAAGGAATCAGTGCAGGAATATATCTGGAAGAAGAGTTTCGAACCGCTGAAAAACTTCCGCAACCGCTCCTGGGTGGACATGACCACAAATGGATGGTTGGGTATTGAACCGATCTCCGGAAAACACTGGAAAGAACTGCCGGACGATTACCTGGTACCGGTAGGCGGCGACCGGCCGGATGAAAATACCATTATCGTATGCGGTTCCGACGAAGAGATTTGCTACCAGTTCCCAGGCAGCTTCCGAGGCATCTGGGCCGCCAACCCGGTCTACAGTATCGACGCCTGGAAATAGTGACCTGGTAGTTAGTGAAAAGGCTTGCTATGGATAATTTTACCGGAAGCTTCTCTTATGAAAACTTATATACTAGAAGCCTCCGGTAAATTTCTGCAGCAACATTTTTGGTTATAATAACCATGGTAAATACCCTGAATTCCATGATAGACGGAGGTAACCGGTGAATACCAAAGAACTGGAAACGAAAGTTAAAGAACTCGAGAAAAAAGTAGCCTCTTTACAGCGGTTGCAGGATATTGAAGATATCAAGAAACTCCAGAAAGCTTATGGGTATTACCTGATGAATTGGCTGCACCAGGAACTGATCGATTGCTTTTCTTCAAGTCCGCAGACTACTCTTGAATGGCCGCAGGGAACGTTCACCGGAGTGGATGGCCCCCGGCGCTTTTTCGGGAATATTAACACTAAAAAAGACCCGGAATTCATGCACCAGATGATGCAGATTTCAGGTATTGTCGATATCGAACCGGACAGTGATCATGCCAAGGGGAGATGGTGGGGTTTTGGGGCCATGGCTATCCCCGCAGGATCGATGGAGGTAGCCGGCGGGGAAGGCGTAGACCAGGCATTCGGCTGCGGTATCTATGAAATGGAATATATCCGGGAAAACGGCGTGTGGAAAATTCTGAAGATAAAGTGGGTGCCGGTTTATAACGGGACACTGGAAGAAGGTTGGGTTAAGCCGGAACGCCGGGCAAAAGCCAAGCCTTCGGCTATCAACGATCATGGCTTCCCCGCATCGTGGCATGCGGACGGCGGGCCGGACCCGGTCAATTACAGTTATCCATCGGGCCGTATCTTACCTTTCCATTTTAAGCATCCTGTCACCGGCAAGAAAACCAGCGAAGCAAAACGGAACAAATAATTGATTACACCATTACCGGATCATTTCAAATTCAGGAGGGAAATATATGGCTGAGAAATCCATACTGCAGAGAATTGAACAACTGGAAAACCTCTTAGAAAAACAGGATAAGTATATTGTCGCTCTTGAAAACAAGTTAGCCCGGCTGGAAGATATTGAAGCTATCAAACGGCTGCAGAAAGCCTATGGATATTATGTCGAACACTGGATGTATGAAGAGATAATCGACTGTTTTTCCGATGGCCCGGGAGTTTATTTAAACTGGATCGAAGGCGTCTGGAAAGGCAAGGAAGGCGTGCGGCGGTATTTTACCAACGGTGGGAAATCTACACCTACGCCGACTGGTTTTTCACATCAACTAATGCCAACCAGCGGATTGATCACTGTCGCCCCGGACGGCAAGTCGGCCAAAGGCCGGTGGTACGGCTTCGGGGCGATTTTTAATTCCGACCACGGTGTTGTGGAAAAGGGGGAGTTCACCAGCGGCATCTATGAAGTTTGTTATGTAAAAGAAAATGGTGCCTGGAAGATACGGTCATACGACTGGATAATCCCGTATGTGGTCAGGATAGACGGGATGTGTGAAGGGCCGGAAATCCGCAGCCGCCGCATCATAAAAGAAGCAAAGGAAAGGAAAGATTTTGTACCCAACCCGGATGAGTCTCTGGATGAGAAAGACCTGCGTTACGTGTCCGGCTATATATTTCCGTTCCATTATAAGCACCCGGTTACAGGAAAAAGAACGTCTGAAAACAAAAGGAATGCAAAACTTACACCGCTTAAACTGGGAAATGACACGTCATCTTAAAGAGTATAATGAGTTCTGCATAATTACCCTGACCTGAAATACTCTTTTCCCCGTGTGAGAGGTAAACTGAAAACCGTTATTTCAGATAGGATCCATATTCCCGGGCAGCATCGACCATCGCCCGAAGATTTTCAACCTTAGCGCGGTCGATGCCGGCTGAACCTGGGGCTAAAATATATCCGCCTCCGCTGCCGCAGGTTTCTATCAGATTCCGGCAATAATCCTTAACTTGTGTATATGAACCGGTGATAAGAAGCGATGAAGGAACATTACCCATAAGGCAACTTTTGCCACCCAATACCTTCTTCGCCTTAACCATATCGGTCTGGTCGAAATACCAGCAGACGGCGCCTTTGGGAAATTCATTGACCGTATCCAGCCGTGTATTGAAGGAACCTTCGGCAAAACAAAGCGGTAAGATTCCCTCGTGCACCAGAGCCTTTAATATTTTCCGTAAAGAAGGCCAGTAGTAAGTCTCGAACTGTTTCTGAGACATCCAGCCGTCTGCTCCTTTATGGAGGGGAAACATTACTATCTGGTTTCCCGTAGTGTTCACCTGGGTTATTATGGTATCAATACTGATCTCGGAAAGCATATCCATCGCTTTCAACAGCTTTTTAGGCTGCTTGTACATGTCTTTCATAATGCCCTGCGTGCCGCGCAGGGTATCGCCCAGGGTATCGAAAGGAGCTTTTCCGAAAACGAAGGAAAAGCCGGGATACCCCAAAGCAGCCCCACGCTGTGCAAATTCCCCAACCAGCATCATCATGCTGACAAGTTCTTTACCTGCTTCCTGCAGTTTCTGGAAAGCAGCCTGCATTTGAGGCGCAGCCAGCGGAAGAAGGGCTAATCCTGCTACTGATTCGATGACGGTGGTGGCGGAGCCGAACATCCCGATCGGTTCAAAAGCACCAAAGGCACGGGGCAAAAAAGTCCGGATCCAGAAATCAGAAGGATCCCTGATAAAGGCGTCGTACTCGTCGTCTCTCATGTACTCGCCTTCGACGAACTGGTATCCTTCGCCGTTTAAAGGCAGTCCATGCCCCGGCCAGGCATATTGTTTATAGTCAAGTATTTTATAGGCTTTAGCCGGGAACATAACCGGAGGGCTGACATACATTTCCAGCTCTGCCGCGTGTTTCCGGTTAAAAGCGTCATAAGCCTGGCGCATTTTTTCATAATCATGGATCCCGGTGTTGTAATCAAGGCCATATTCGTACATGGGCAGGGCATCGATATTAATCGAAACAGGTACCCGGTCGGGCTCTGCCACGTTGTAGGCATCCAATTGTCTTTGCAGCCTCGTCAGGTAATCTTTCCTGGCATCCGGGTTAACGAATTTGATCGTATTTACTGAAGCAAGCAAGCGGGCAAACCGGGCAGCCCGTTTTTTAGCAGGTGTTAATTTCTTCCACTCCAGGGTCGTGAAGGGATTTACTTGAGGAATATATTCATCCACCTTACCTTACCTCCAGGACACCCATATTCTATTCGCTTTTGAATATCAGTATTGCCTTTACGATGGTAGTTCTACACCCTGGGCAACCAGCCGTTTCTGCAAAGCTTTAATATCAACTTTACGGGGCAGGACATTACTTTTCACGGATAATGCCGCAGCGGTCCCGGCGGCCTGGCCCATTTGGATGCAGTGTGAGATGATATTGAACATGGAATTAGCGGCCTGGTCGGAGGAGAAACAACGCCCGGCAGCAAGTAGTCCTTCCAGTTTCGCAGGGACCAGACAGCGGTAGGGCATGGCAACATTCTCAGGCAATCGGTCGGCAGGCCAGGTAAGAGGAACGCCGCGCGGGAATATCAACACAGTATCGTCGAACATTTTCCCCGCATTTGCGTCATCGCCGGTCAATACATATTCACCGATAAGGCGGCGGCTGCCGCGTGTACCGATCTGGGAAGCACTATCATAAATATAACTGTTTTCGAAACCCGGAACATTATTTTTATAATAAGAATAAAAAGGTATCATCACCTTACGCACATTAGCTTCTACCCAGTTCAGGTCTTCAACATTAAGGCAATTCTTACCGCGTATGAAGTTGTTAACCCAGAAGACGTCTTTACGCTGTGCAGGAACGGGTGCGATATGGAACCCAGCGATTTTGAAACCCTCACTCCTGATCTTTACCCAATTTTCCGGCTCAGCCCGGCGGAAATCGGCCAGTTTATCAAAATCAATGCCTCCGATACGAAAAACCATGGCCATATCCGAAGTACGGTAACCCTTGTCCAGCGAAGCATCAAATTCAGCGCCGGCAGTGGCGAAAACATCTCCGTCACCGGAGGTATCGATGATGACCTTCCCCAATACGGCCTGGCGGCCGGACTTACTTTCAAAAATAACGCCTTTGACGGTATTATTTTCCACGATGGCAGTCGTCCCCCAGGAATGGAGAAGGAGCTTTACTCCGGCATCGAGAGCCATCTCGTTCAGAATACATTTAAGGAGCTCGGGATCGACCATCAGGGCATGCCGCCATTCCGGTTCTTTGGTCTTCGAAAGGTCATGAACCCCATTCACCTTATACAACCTGTCGATCCATTCCTGGCTTTGGCCGGGGGATGGGTTTATCATCAGCACTAAGCCTCCGGTGGCCATGCCTCCCAAATGCCCATACCTTTCGACTAAAATCGTAGATGCGCCTTCGCGTGCTGCGGTGACGGCGGCCGTTACGCCAGCCGGACCGGCTCCGACAACGACAACATCCGCTTCGGCGTAGATGTTAATATCCCTTGCGGCTTCGTGAATCGTTTTCGCTGTTACCATCTTCCCCCCCAAAAATCACAAATATCCAAATAATGACAGAAAACACTATTACGACAAGAAGGGCGGCTTATAATCAAGGCCGAGCAGGGTACGTGCCTGTTGATGCAATTTTCTCAGTAAAGCTTGAAGTTGATGCTCCTCTGTTTTGGAAAGGGCATCAAATATCAAATGGATCGATTTCTCGGTTACGGTATTTTCATATACCTCTTGTCCGTTTTCAGTAATAGCTACATATATTTTCCCGTCACCCGGTTTCCTGAATTTCCTGACCAGGCCTTTCTTCGTCATCCGGGTTACCAGGGCAGATACCGAATTCAATTCTTTAACAGTACCATCGGACAACTGGCCCAAAGACAACTCTCCGTTGCTTCTTACCAGGGTATCCAGGATTTTAACCTGCGGGACACTCATCTGGTACTGTCCTAGTTCCATCTCCACAGCTTTTGATATCAACTCTTTCGTGTTATCAAACAGACCGTAAAGCGCAATTTTGGCATCTTCGATTTTTCGCATTATCGTTTTTTCCCCTCATATAGTGATATGCATGTGAATCTTTATACGAATTTCAAGCCGCGTATATTTTTATCACATAGTAATGTCTGTGTCTAATACAGACATTTCATAACACCATTGACAAACCACCCACTCCCATGCTATATAAGTATACCCATATGTATTCTTATAGGAATTCATATATGTATTCTTATAAGATTAATACTCGTTTAATAGTTTGTCAACCGCAGAAAAAATTGCCAGTAAATAACAGTGATTCATCAATAAAGGAGGAAGGAGCAATGGCAGAAGCCAAATACCCCCCCAGTTGGATAGTAGTCGACCATTTCATCCCGGGCTGCACCGAAGAGATGATCGACTGGTGGTGGGTCAATATGGAAAAAGGCTACGAATTATGGTGTCCTGATGAGCATAAGGGTTTTACCTGGCAAACTTTACCACCACTTGGCGGCCATATCGGTGCTGTCCAGATCGCCAAGGAAAGCATCGATTACGGCCCGGTGATGGACTTGCGTATCGAATGGGTGGATCCCAATTTCGGGACTAAAGAACAGAAGGATTTCTGGACTTACAGTCATTTACTCACGGCTGGTTCCAGCGGCGCACAGCCGGGAACAAAACCCTTTGTCATGCTTTCCCACCAGTGGGAGGCCGTCCCCGGGGGGTGCAAGATGCGCTCCTGTATGCACCGGCCCCCTGGTCCTCCCACTGGTGGCCCTCCTGGTGGTGGCCCTCCCGGTGGCGGCCCTCCCGGTGGCGGCCCTCCCGGTGGCGGCCCTCCCGGTGGCGGCCCTCCCGGTGGCGGTCCTCCCGGTGGCAGTCCTCCTCCCGGCCTGCCCATGGATAAGTTACCCCCGCACCCAAGCGGGAAGAAACCTTCAGGTGGCGGCTGGCACGACCACAATATCGCCGAAGTCAGTACTTTCAAGAATTTCCTGCCCGCGCTTTGGGGCATCTGGCAAGCGGTCACCGATCCTACCATTAACCGGCAAGCTTCGCTAAAGATTCGCAAGGAGGGAGATCGGATCATCTACGTCAAGTAGTATGGCCCGGTATAGACATGGAAAAAGGATCAAAGAACTGGATCGACAGAATAGATATAAATTATGACACCTGTAAAAGCTGCAAAACATGCGTGAATGCTTGTTTCGTTGATGTTCTCCGCTGGGACAGCGACAATGAAAAGCCGGTTGTCGCTTATCCTGAAGACTGCGTATGGTGCCTGGCGTGTGAAGTAGCTTGTCCCGTCAATGCCATCGAAGTTGTTCCGGTAGTTCCGGCACCCTTGCGGTCGTCATTTTAAGGAGGAAGGAAAGATTGGCTACATTAGAAGCAATAGGTGAAGTAACTTCCACTGATGTCTTGATCATCGGCGGCGGCGTAGGCGGCCTCGCTGCTGCGATCAAAGCAAAAGAAGCCGTCCCGGACATTAATGTTTTAATCGTGGAAAAGCAGACCACCGGTTATGCCGGCAAAGCGACTAAAATCGGGGGTTTCCTGGCTTTCCTTGGACCGGGAAACAATGCCGAAAAATTCGTTGATTTTCAAGTCAAGACAGCCGGTGAATACCTAAACGACCAGGATACCTTGACTAAATATGTCAAGGACTCATATGGAACCATCGAACAGTTGATGAAGTGGGGTGTGAAAATCGCCAAAGACCCAACGGGGAAATTGGTTTCCCTGCCCACCCCCTGGGCCCCGGAATGGTCGATGACTTTTGCGGATATCGACCTGATGATCCCCATGCGGGCTTTAGCTAAAAAATTGGGGACGAAAATCCTTGACAAGATACAAATCGTCGAACTACTCCAAAAGAACGATCGTATCATCGGGGCGGTTGGTTTCGACATCATCACCGGCCAATTCCATATCTTTAAAGCCAAAGCCACGATCATTGCCAATGGCTCCTGCGGCTATAAGATCCGGCGTTTCTGGACAGCCGGGACCGGTGATGGCATTGCCGCAGCCTACCGCGCCGGTGCCCAGATGAGAAATGCCGAATACGGCAACCTTTACGGACATGTAGTCTACCAGGATTTTGATGCCGGCCAGGTCAGTCACAATTTCCTGATCAACAACAAGGGCGAGAATCTTGAGAAAAAGTACATGCCGGATGCCGGCCCGGCTGGCGTTTTCTTACCTGTAAGGATGGCAGTCGGCCTCGAAAAAGAAGTTGCCGAAGGTAGAGGACCGATCGTTTTTTCACCGCCGCCTCCGCCTCCCGGCCAACCCAGAGGCGGCATGATGGGTAGCGGGCTGCCGAAGCTATCGGAGTGGAACCGCCGTATGCAGGAAAAACAGCAGAAATACGGCCCTGCGACTTCGCCGCAGCGGGAGATTGCGGTACCTTTCCACGGCGAGCTTTCTTGTATCCGGGTAGACCGGGACATGAAAACTACTCTGGAGGGTTTATGGGCAATCGGTGACACATCGTACTCCGGCTCGGCTACTGCAGGCGCAGTGGCTTCACCGCCCGGTGTCAGCCCCGGGTCGGGAATCATGTTCGCCGTTATCAGCGCCGCCTGGGGCGGTCCGTCTGCAGCTCAATACGCTGCCGGAGCCTCGTCAGTTGACCCGGACAGCTCCGAGATAGCGAAAACCAAAGAAAAGATCATGGCCCCCTCCAGGCGTAGTACCGGCCTGTCACCCTGGGACGCTATATATTCACTCCAGGATGTCGTCGCTCCCATGAAGTACAGCTTACGGCGCAGCAAAGCAAGACTGGAGGAAGGGCTGGCCCGGGTGCAGGAAGTGAAGGCCAAACTCCCGGATTTATATGCCCAGGACCTGCACTACCTGGGTAAATGCCATGAAGTCATCAGCATGACGACCTGTGCTGAAATGACTTTCCGGGCTGCTTTAATGCGGACGGAAAGCCGAGGCTTCCATTTCAGGGAAGATTTCCCCGTACGAGATGACAAGAACTGGCTGAAATGGATCATCCTCCAACTTAAAAACAATGCGATGTCTACCTGGACGGAACCGGTACCGATAAATAATTATCCGGTAAAACCATAAATGTATAGGGGAGGATCAAATTTGTGAAGAAAATACTATTACTTGTCATCAGTGTCTTAATGGTGGTCAGTCTATTACTCGTTTCATGTAATAACGGAAATCAGCAAACGACGACTAATCCTACAACTACTATTCCTCCAACCAAGACCACCACGCCGCCGGTCACTACCAAATCCGACCAGCCGCAGTATGGTGGGACGATCTCGATCATATCACCAATGGATATCCTGGGCTTTGATCTTTCTTCCAGCCCCAACAGTGGAGCGACAATACCTTATACTAACGATACCCTTATCGGCGGCGACTGGAGTAAGGGCCCGGCTGGAACTAATGAAGTAACCTGGACCACCAACTCCGGTTGGTATGGGATAAATTATGAAGCAGGAAGATTGGCCGAGAGCTGGGAAATTCCCGAATTGGGAACCATGATTTTTCATATCCGGAAAGGTGTTAATTATGCCTTAAATCCCAATAGTGCAGCCAGCCGGTTGATGAACGGCCGACAGGTGACTGCGGATGACGTGGTATTCACCTTTAAGCGGTCTATCACGGAATTCCTGGCTTTTCCTAAAATTTCACAACCTGCCTTAAGTAAAACAGCCACCTTTGAAGCAACGGACCAGTGGACCGTGGTTATGAAGACTCCGGTAGACGCCTGGACCGGCTTCTTAATGTTCGGCCTGGGGATCGGTACCAGAATAATGGCGCCGGAGGTTATTCAAAAGTACGGGAATCAGTTGGACTGGAAAAATTCGGCGGGTACCGGGGCTTATATGCTGACCGATTTCGTATCCAATTCTCAGGCAACTTTAGTTAGAAATCCCAACTACTGGGGTAAAGATCCAGTCGGACCCGGTAAAGGGAATCAGTTGCCCTATGCTGACACACTCAAGATATTGATCATTACCGATGCTTCTACCCAGATGGCAGCGATCAGGGCCGGTAAAGCAGATGTCTACGCCAATGTGACCTGGGACGATGCCTCAAGTATGATGAGCACTAACCCCGAACTTAAATATGTGGAATATACACCAGATCTACCTAATATTATCGGGATGAGAACAGATAAACTGGAATCCCCTTTCCACGATGTGAAAGTCCGGCAGGCGCTGATGATGGGCCTGGACTTCGATGCTCTCAAAGAGTTCTATGGTGGTAAAGCGGAACTAATCAGTTGGCCGATCACGTATCAAAAGGGTAATGCCGATCTCATCGACCCACTGGACAAACAACCGGCCGCAGTACAGAAATTGTACAGCCACGATGTTGAAGGCGCGAAACAGCTGCTGGCTGATGCTGGTTATGCCAACGGGTTCCAAACTGCCGTTATCACATCACCAGCGACTGCCTCAGTCGATTTGTTATCGGCGATTGCTTCTCAATGGGCAGAAATTAATGTTGATCTGGAAATACAAATCAAAGAAGGTGTCGTTCTATCTAATATTTCCAACAGCCGGGGCTACAATGACATGTTGTATGCCATGGCGCTGGGTTGTGCTACTTATGCCAATATGGCTAACTTTAGAGGGCCGAGTATCTTTAACCGGAGTTACTGGAACGACCCCGTCGGAACCGATCCCGTGTCTGAAAAAGCTTACGCGGAAATAACACAGGATCTGTTAGTGAACGATGCCCGGTCGAGAAAGACATTCCATGACTTAATGCCTTATCTCCTCGAACAGGTCCCTGTGATTGCACCACCAATACCGTTTTCGTATAATTTTTGGACGCCATGGCTTAAAAATTACCACGGTGAAAGCATGATTGATTACAGCATGGCTTGCCCAATGATCTGGGTCTGGGTCGACCAGAGTATGAAAAAATCGATGACCGGGAGATAAAAGTCGAAACCTAATTTATAAATTATAACGAAAAGATCCCGCCGGGTAGATTGATGTTAAGCGTCGTTAAAAAGATTGCTCCTAACAGTATCTATCCCCTGCGTACTGCCTTGCCTCTCCAGGACAGTACTAGAAAAGCAGTTTACCCGGCGGGATTCAACCTGTAAAAGAAAGTATTCAGAGGTACGTGAGGAGGTGAAGATTGACCGGACGTTTTAACTTAACTGGAAAAGTTGCTCTCGTCACCGGTGGTTCCGGAGGAATAGGCAAGGCGTTAGCTTTAGGCCTTGCAGAGAATGGAGCCGATGTAATTATTGCCAGCCGGGGGCTTGCCAAATTACAGGATGTTGAGAAAGACATCAAGGGCAAGGGAAGGAAAGCATTGGCTGTCTCGGCAGACATCACGGACCAGAAATCGGTTGACGATATGCTGGTGAAGATTCAACAACAATTTACACATATTGATATTTTGGTAAATGCCGCCGGGCTGGCGATCCGTAAGCCTGCTGATAGCTTTCCCATCGACGAATGGCAGCGTGTGATGGATGCCAATGTCCGGGGCACCTGGCTCTGCTGCCAGGCAGTGGGTCGGGTAATGATCAAACAAAAGAGCGGGAAAATCATCAATATTTCTTCGGTGCGAGGGAGATACGGCCTGCCTTCCGGCTACGCTGCCTATTGTCCGAGTAAAGGAGCGGTGGATACCCTGACCCGTACCCTCGCTTGCGAATGGGCGAAGCATAATATTACGGTTAACGCTATTGCCCCGACAGTAGTAGAAACCGAATTAACGAAAGAGCTGCTTGCCGATGTGGAATATGCCAAAACCCTGAAGGCACGCATTCCCATGGGGCGTTGGGCGACTACCGATGATATCGTCGGGCCATGTATCTTTTTCGCTTCGGATGCTTCTAATTTTGTCACTGGTCAAATTTTGTATATCGACGGTGGGGTGACCACCTGGTAGCTTCATTTCAGGTATTACACAAGGAGGTTTTTTAGCTATGGCAGAGGTATTAGTTGACCTGAGTCACCCATTTGGCAACGGTTCACCACTTTGGCCGTATTTTGCTGACGTCAAGATAGAGCGGATGCATTACCACGCGAAATCCGGCGTATTGTCACAGACGGTAACCACGGTTATGCACTGCACCACCCACGCCGACTCGCCCGCCCACGTTTTTGAAGGCGGCCGTTTTACTCATGAAATTCCCCTTACCTGCTATTATGGCGACGCGGTAATCTGGGATATCCCGAAAAAGAAATGGGAACTGATCACGAAGAAAGATCTGGATGCCGCCAATAAAAAGCTCCCTCTGAAACAAGGGGATATTGTCATCGTCCATACCGGCTGGAACAAATACTGGGGCGATAATTCACAGTACTTCAATTATTCGCCAGGTTTAGGGAAAGAAGCCGGGGAGTGGTTTGTTGCCCACAAGGTAAAAGCGGTGGGAGTCGACCAGCAGGCACTGGACCACCCGCTGCATACCGCTATCGGCCCGCACGGCCCCGGCCCGCTGCGGAAAGACATTTGTGAAGAATACAAACAGGCTACCGGGCATGAAGTCATCCAGGATTTCCCGGAATGGGAACCGTGTCATAACCTCCTCCTGCGCAATGGCATCCTGGGTTGGGAGAACGTGGGCGGCGATATTGCGAAAGTTGTCGGCAAGCGATGCCGCATCGCCGGCTTCCCTATCCGCTGGTACATGGGTGACGGCTCCATCGTACGCATGGTAGCTTTTATCGACGAAAAAGATCTGAATAAAGTTCCCGACCGTATTTACAAATACGGCACTCAATAAAGAAGGAGAGGGCACAAATGAAGAAGGTTCGCCTGGACCAGGTGAAGCCTTACGAGGCCGCGGGCCATTTTAAAATGACCGCCATGCGGCTGCAAGGTAAGGAAGAGACCGGCATCCAGAAATTCTGGATGGGATTATCCTATTTCCTCCCGGGTGGAGGCGCCGGCTGGGCTTACGAGGACTCGCCAACGGAAAAGGTATACCTGGTATTGGACGGAGAACTCACCGTCAAATCCAAGACTGAAGAAATAACCCTCGGCCCGATGGACTCGCTCTACCTGGCTCCCAATGAAGGAAGAGAAATCATAAATAGGACCAACAAACCAGTCACTATGCTGGTAGTGGTCACATACTAAGATTACCGGTTTTTTTCTTCTATCAGGAGCACACGAATGACTGGTAAACCTGAGCTACTTGGAAAACCACTTCAAGTAGGCAAAATTGTTTTAAAGAATCGGATTGTGATGGCCCCCATGGGCATCATGTTGTGGAGTGTCACCGGGGAAGTCACCCCGACAGGCATCGAGTACCATACCGCCCGAGCTAAAGGCGGCGCGGGTTTGATCACGATCGGTATCGTACAGGTCCAGGGGAGTGACTGGGGGGCATCACTGCGCCTGGATGATGATAAGTACATCACCAGCATCAAGAAGCTAACCACAGCCATTCATGCCCAGGATACACCGGTCATTGCTCAATTGCATCACGGCGGCCCTTCGGCATTTCCGGCAATATCGCCTTCGGGCATCCCTGTATTATCTGCCAACCAGGATATCATCGTACCGCGGGCAATGACTCTTGAAGAGATAGAAGACATGCGGGAACGGTATATCGCCGCCGCCGTCAGAGCCCAAGCGGCAGGATTCGACGGTGTTCAACCTCACGGCGCGGCAACCTACTTGCTGCAACAATTCTTTTCCCCAAAAACTAACATCAGGACCGATAAATACGGTGGTAGTCTGGAAAACCGTATGCGGCTGCAACTGGAAATAGTAAAAGGGATCCGTGATAAATGCAGCCCTGATTTTGTTGTTGGATTTGCCCTGGTAGCTTCGGATTATGTTCCGGGAGGTATCGTTCTCGAAGAAAGTGTTGTTTTTGGCAAAGCACTGGAACAAGCAGGAATCGATTACCTCGATATCCGGGCAGGGACCCATGAAACTTTTGTCGCCTCGGAACAAGGCCGCGGGCATAGTAAATATCAACCGAGAACAGGCATCTGGGAATATGCCGCACCATTTAAGAAGGCCGTGAAAGTACCGGTATTCTGCTCTGCATCCGGATGCTACGACCCATCTCTCTGGGAAGCTGCGCTAAAAGCCAATCAAGCGGATGCAGTCTCCCTGGCCAAGCCGTTTCTTGCAGATGCTGATTTATCTTGTAAAGTGTTGGAAGGACGTTATAATACAATCCGCCCGTGTGTTATGTGCCTGAATTGCCTTGATTTCTTTGCCCCAGGCAATATGACACCCTGCAGTATCAATCCGGAAACGGCCATGACATCATCTTTCCCGCCTATGCATGGCCCAGCACCAGTCTCAAAACGGGTGGTCGTGATCGGAGGCGGGCCGGCCGGTCTTGAAGCCGCCCGGCTGGCGGCTACGAAAGGCCACAAAGTGAAACTGATCGAAAAAGAGAAAGAATTAGGTGGGAATTTGAAAACCGCCGGGCTCTGTACGGGAAATGACCTGCTGGTAAGGCTGCGGGACTGGATGATGTCCGAATGCCGCCAGGCGGGAGTGGAATTCGAACTCGGGAAAACAGCGAACCTCCAATTGATTAAGGATGCCAGACCAGATGCCGTTATCATTGCTTCGGGAACTACCCGGCCAATCATCCCTCAGATCAAGGGTATCGAACGTATTCACGCTGTTACGCCAAAAGAAATACTGGAGAGCAAAGGCTCATCAGGCCAGAATATCGTGGTACTTGGCGGTGGTTTCATTGGCGTTGAAACTGCCATCACGCTGGCCCTGAAGGACAACAGTAGAAAGGTGACCGTCATTGAGCCATGGTCGATGCCGACCCTGGGCTATGACATGTCCACCCTGAACCGGACCTACGTCTCATTTGTCATGTTGCCAAAATACAAGGTACATGGGATTGTCGGACTCAAGATCGACGAATTTGTATCTGGAGAAATATCCGGAACTGACCGGGACGGCAAGAAACAGCGAATCAAGGCGGATACGGTAGTACTGGCCCTGGGTTCCCATCCCGACATGACGCTCTATGAATCGCTCCGTTGCGGAAATTGGGAACTATTCTCAATCGGAGATTGTGTTAAAGCCAGGAATATGTCCAGTGCGATTTCCGACGCAGCACAATTGGTCAGACAACTTTAAAAGTCATGGAGTAACCAGATGAAAATGAAAGTCAGCGGGCTACAGCACGTTGAGCTGATTGGCGGTGTCACGCAGCTTGCTGAGACCGATGGCTATCTGGTCATGAATATAAAACTGGAAAGTCCGGTCGGTTGGTCGGCTACCGCGGCTTTAACCCACAGGGATCTAATGAAATTGGTTAAGTTCCTATTCAAGCCGTCGGTGCTTCGCTATATTTGTTTTGGTTTTGGCAAACCCCATAGTTAATCTACCATATAAAACTAAGAAATCTAGCCTTCGAAGGGTGAATAATAAATCATGGACATAATTAAAGAACAACCTATCTGGAAACCGGCTCCCGAAAGGAAAACAGCAGCGAATATCACCGGGTTTATCGAACTGGTCAACGAACGGCACAAGCAATATATCGTTACCTACCCTGAGTTGCAGGAATGGACGGTAAACAACCTCCCTGATTTTTGGGCACTCATGTGGGAATTCGGTGGTGTTAAAGCTTCGAAACCTTATCAAACACCGGTTGCCGATGCTAATGATATGCTCCAGGCAAAATGGTTTCCCGGTGCCCGGCTTAATTTTGCCGAGAACTTAATAAGATACCGTGATAACCGCACCGCTCTGGTTTCCAGAGGAGAGCATACTGAGACCAGGCGGTTGACATACGCCCAACTCTATGAGCAGGTCGCCCGTTTAGCAAAAGCATTGAAAAAATCAGGAGTCGGCGTAGGGGACCGTATAGCTGGTTTCATGCCTAATATAACTGAAACCGTGGTAGCTATGCTGGCTTCGACCAGCCTGGGGGCTGTCTGGTCCTCCTGTTCTCCCGACTTCGGCCCGAGAGGAATCCTGGACCGTTTTCAACAAATCGCGCCAAAAGTCCTGTTCACTGCTGACGGTTATTCTTATAACGGGAAGGTTTTCGATTCGCTGGAGCGTGTGGCTGCCGTGCTTCCCGAAATCCCTTCGGTCGAGAAGGTTATCGTCGTTCCCTATGTCGGTATCCAGAACAACATGCGTCCGAAATCAATCAACTACAACGATTTTACATCCGGGGAGATTACGGATGAAATTGAATTCGCCCAGTTGCCTTTCGACCACCCGATATATATCGTTTTCTCTTCCGGTACAACCGATAAACCGAAATGCATCGTACACCGGGCTGGCGGCATTCTGATACAACATCTCAAAGAACTGGTATTAAATACCGACATGAAAAGAGAGGATACGATCTTCTATTTCACAACCTGTGGTTGGGTGATGTGGAACTGGTTGGTAAGTTCATTATCGCAAGGGGTAACCGTCGTTCTCTATGATGGTTCACCCTTTTATCCCGGTAATGAGGCTATGTTCAATATCGTTCAGGATGAAAAGGCAACTTTGTTCGGTATCAGCCCAAGGTACCTGGCCGCAGTCGAGAAAGCCAGTGTAAAACCATCTGTAAGTCATGATCTGAGCTGTCTTAAGACCATGATTACCACGGGATCACCGCTTAATATCGAGAATTATGAATATGTTTACCGGGATATCAAACCGGAAGTCTTTTTAAACAATATATCAGGTGGTACTGAAGCTATTGCCTGCTTCGGCATCGGTAATCCTATCAGCCCCATTTACGCCGGAGAAATGCAGGGGCTCGGCCTGGGGATGAAGGTAAATGTTTTCGATCCGGGCGGCCGCCCCCTGGTTAACCAGGAGGGTGAACTGGTATGTACCGCCCCCTTCCCTTCTATGCCACTCCGTTTTTGGAACGACGAAAACAATCAGAGATATCGTAGTACCTATTTCGACATGTACCCGAATGTGTGGCGGCATGGTGATTTCGCCAGGATAACGGAAAGAAGCGGCCTGATCATCAGCGGACGGTCTGATGCTACGCTTAAGCCGGGGGGTGTCAGGATCGGCACTGCCGAGATCTACCGGCAGGTGGAGACCGTGCCCGAAGTCCAGGACAGCGTTGTCATCGGCCAGGACTGGGAAGACGACGTGAGGATTATTCTGTTCATAAAATTGGCCCCCGGGACATCATTCAACGATAATCTCATACAAAAACTTAAAACGGTCATCAGGAACAACGCTTCACCGAGACACGTACCGGCAAAAATAATCCCCGTGGCTGATATCCCCTATACGGTAAATGGGAAAAAGGTGGAACTGGCAGTACGAAATATCATCCACGGCAAACCGGTCCAGAACCGGGAAGCTTTAGCCAACCCTGAAGCACTCGAGTTATATAAAAACATCAAGGAACTCCAGTCATAACAGAAATGATGGAACAATTGTAATGTCTATCGACTACTATAAAGAAAACAAGATTGCTATTTTCACAATAAACCGTCCGCAAGTCCTTAATGCACTTGACCTGCAAACCCTTAGTGAACTTAGTGAAAAAATAACAGACTTCTGTAATGACCCTAAACTACAAGTTGGTATCATTACAGGAGCCGGAGAACGTTCATTTTGCACCGGTATGGACTTAAAGAGCACCATCGGAGTACCCGTAGATTCCCTCTTCGGTGAAGGGACATTCGTTCGCGGCCTCGAAGTACAAAAACCACTCATAGCGGCAGTCAATGGGTATGCTTTCGGCGGGGGGTTGGAAATTGCGCTGGCTTGCGATATCCGGATCGCCGCAGAAAATGCCCTTTTTGGCCTCACGGAAGTAACTATTGGCCTGATACCCGGCTGGGGCGGCACGCAGCGGCTGCCGCGATTACTACCCCCGGGTAAGGCAATGGAAATGGTATTGATGGGCAAACGGATCAATGCCGAAGAGGCTCAAAGATATCATTTAGTTAGTGAAGTAGTACCACCAGCCGACCTGAGAAACACTGCGCTGAAAAGGGCTGTCCAAATCGCGGAGTCGGATCCTCTTGCAGTGCAGTCGGTTAAAAAAGCATTATCCAGAGGTCGAGATATGACATTGGATAAGGGATTAAAACTCGAGAGTGAGTTGTTAACCCGAATCTACACTTTCAGGAACAAGGGGTAAAATTCGGTTCGCTGGCCGGGGAAGTAACATAACCTTGTGTAGCGACATGCATTTCGGGACAGGTTGAAATAAACGGTGAAGAAAAGGGACATGATGGAAAAATAAAACAGGGAGGGCATTACATATGGCAAAATCGAAATACGGCAAGTTCTTCATCACTGAAACATCACCGAATCCACTCCACCCCCAGACACGTAACCGGATAAGTAATTTCCCCTGGATGAATACCATGTATATCAACGAGGAACTCCAAAAAGTCAAGGGAGTCCTTTACCTTGAAACGAACATCGTCTTGCGGCCTATTGCAGGAGGGGAGGAAGAAGGAAGCAAGCCTCATTACCATCCTTTTGATGAATACCTGATGTTTCTCGGGATGGATCCGGAAGACCCGTTCAACCTTGGGGGAGAGGTTGAGTTCTGGATAGAAGAAGAGAAACACATCATTACCAAAACTTGTGCTATATTTGTACCGAAAGGAATTTATCATTGTCCGTTCTACATCCGTAAAGTAGACCGGCCGTTTATGTTTATCACCACCGGAAATACCTCAAAGTATGCCCATATGGCTTTTAGCGACGATCCTAAATATGCCAAATACATGTTCCTGGATGAAATAGCCGAATTTAAAGTAGGGGGAAAGACACACAAAATCACCAAGACATATGCGGATTATCTTCGCTGGTTGAACGAAAAAACCCGGGAAACATCTCTTAAAGCGGCGGCAGAAGATATTCCGGATAAGGTCAAACAAAACCGTAAAAAGAAGTAAACGAAGAGAAAAATTTCTAACTAAACCATGTTAGGAGAAGTTAAATGAAGAAGATCATCGGTTTGTCTTTCGGCCGGAAAAATGGCAATAGTGAAGCCTTCCTAAAAGCGGCGTTGATGGCGGCACAGGAAGACGGCGTGGAATCGGAAATCATCCGGGCACTGGACATGAAAATCCTGCCCTGTACCAGCTGCGGGGCATGTTTTAAAAGCCCCAGGTGCCCGCATGATGACACCGATTGGATACTGGAAAATACGATGCTGGGAGACACAGCATTGATCGTAGCTGCTCCGGTATATCATATCCGGCCGCCGGCCACCCTGGTATGCGTGAGTGAAAAACTAAACCACGTATTCCTGAAAAATCCCTACGTCCATGAACGCAGGAAATTATCGGCAGCCATCTCAGTCGGCGGTTCGGGATATGACGGCTGGACCAGCCTCGGTTTACCCATCATCCATTTATTCCTGCAGCATTTCTCCACCATTGTAGACCAGATCCAGATCAATCACTGTGCCGATAAAGGTGCCGCCCTGACACCGGATAACCAGTGGGCAGTCGACCGCAGCCGGCAGCTTGGGCACAACCTCGTCAAAGCGATGGGCTTACCTTTCGAGAAGGTCAAGTATGTAGGAGAAGAATCCCCCATTTCCTGCCCGGTCTGCCACTGCAATGTATTCTACCTCGAAAAAGGGCTCCCTGATATTGCCTGCCCCACCTGCCAGATACACGGGAAAGTATCTGTTAAAGCAGGAAAATACCAGGCCACCTGGAATGCGGATGATATCCAAAATCCCCGCTTTTCTACGGCGAAACAGCATCACCACATGGAATGGATCATGAACCATGCAAAAGAAGAGGGCCCCCAGGTTGCCATGCCGGAGACACAAGCCAAACTAAAACAATACGAAGCTTATGGCAAATACCTTAAGCCTGAGAAAAAAGGTGCGAAGTAAGGAGCATTGAGATGAAACCATTACAATGCGATATCGCCGTTTTATCCGCAGGGACTGCCGGACTGGCTGCGGCCGTAACTGCCGCTGAAGGCGACGCCAGTGTCATTGCTATCGAGAAAGCCGCACACACTGGTGGTACTGCGCTGCGGGCCAACCAGATTTTTGGTGTCGAGAGCAGCCTCCAGCGCATCCGTCAATATACCCTCTCAAAAGAAGAAGCTTTTCGAATATATATGGATTTTACGCAGTGGGCAGTAAATGCACGCCTGATCAAGAATCTGATCGACCGGTCCGCCAGCACCCTGGAATGGTTGGAGGGGATGGGGGTGGAGTTTACCGACCTGACTTCCCATGGCCCGGGCGGTTATTATACCGCCCATATCATTAAGCCAAATCCGCCGCGGCCAGGGCTGGGCGGGGCTGCTACCATGATACGTTTGCTGACAAAAAAAGCAGCAGACCGTGGAGTCCAGATAATTCTAAAAACCACGGCCCAAAAAATCCTCAAAGAAAACGGCCGGATCGTGGGTGTCGTTGCCCAAAACCGGGATGGGGAAACAATCCGGGTTAAATGTAAGGCGGTAATCCTGGCTACCGGTGGTTTCGGCGGGCATCACCGGGCACCGTTCGGCATTCCCGGGGTGGTGGGAGAAGGGCTCAGAATGGCCCGAGAGGTAGGCGCCGAGGTTACTGAAGGCACGATGCCGCCGCCAAGGGGTGGTGATTTCCGGGCTTCTGCCGGCAACCTGGTTAATCCCATGGTCTCCTCCTTCGGCCATCCGCATCTCATGGTCAACCTGGACGGCGAGCGGTTCGTCAATGAAGAAATTGCCATCACTACTCCTTTCGGCGGCAATGCGATTTCATTTCAACGAAACCGTTGCGCTTTCCGCATTTACGACGAGGATACGAAAGAATATTTCATCCGGTACGGGCTGGATTTTCCCATGGGCTTCGGGATCGCCCAGGCGAGCGTCCCGACAACTAAAATCGACCGCTACGAGTATGAAGCGGAAATTAAGAATATCATCGATAACGGTTCAAACATGGTATTTGTTGCTAATTCGCTCGAGGAATTAGCGGGAAAAACCGGGATCGACCCGGAAGGCCTTAAAAATACCGTTGCCGAATACAACAAATTCTGTGCCACCGGCCGTGACACGCTGTTCAACAAAAAAGCCCGGTATCTCCAACCGGTGAAGCGGCCGCGATTTTATGCCTCTAAAAGCTTTGGTAGCACCGGTACTCCTGAGGGAATCAAGATTAAGTACAAAACTGAAGTCTTAACTAAGGAATTTACTGTGATCCCCGGGCTCTATGCCGCCGGCATGGAGGTCGCCAGCAACATGTATAAAGATATTTATCCCAATATTTTACCCGGTAATGCCATGGGATTTTCGCTGGGTACCGGCCGTATCGCTGCTGAAAACGCGGCCGCATATATTAAGGAAATATAACTGGTGGTTTATTGTTTTATCGGTTTCCAAATGATATTTGAGAACAATACCGAAGGATTATCCGATGTCAAACTATCCACATCTCTTTCAACCTATCAAAATTAATAGATTCACTTATAAGAACCGCATCGTAACCGGTCCGATGCTCTTCCCCATGGAGTTCCAGAATAAGGATGGAGGCATCGTACATTACAGGAAAATTGAAGACCGTGCTCGGGGCGGGGCTGCCGCCGTTATGCTCGGTGAGACCAGTGTAAATTTCTCCGATGCCTCACGACTACCTTTCCGGCCGGTCGATTATACCCGATATTCGGGATTCGATTTCGATGGATTCAAGAAATTCGCTGATATCATCCATAAATATAACGCCGTCGCTATAATTGAGATTTTCCATGCCGGACTGGCTAAAGACCTCCTGCCTGGAGGGCCTAATCCCCGCGGCCCCGTTAGTTTTATCAGAGAGGACGGTGTCCTGGTGGAACAAATGGATGAAAAGATGATGGCACAGTGTTGTGATGATTTTGCAACTACCGCCGCTTTCATGCAAGCCGCCGGTTTTGATGGCGTACTTACTCATTCCGGACATGGTTGGCTTTTTTCTCAGTTTTTATCGCCGGTTTACAATAAGCGAACCGATATTTACGGAGGGAGTTTGGAAAACCGTGCTCGTTTCCCCATAGAGATTTTTAAAAGTATCAGAAAGCGCGTTGGTCCGGATTTCATCATCGAAGCCCGTATTTCCGGCAGAGACGGCGTCCCGGGAGGTATTGAAGCGGATGATGTCGGCCGTTTCTGCCACATGCTTGAAGGAATAATAGATTCGGTGCATATCTCGACAGGACTATATTTCAATCCCGTGGAGACAAACCAGTTCTCCTCTATGTTTGCTGAATACGGCTGTAACGCCGATCTGGCCGCGACAGTAAAGAAATATACCTCATTGCCGGTAGGAGTGATCGGCGGCATCAATTCTCCTGAAATCGCTGAAAAAATACTGGCTGACGGGAAAGCTGACTTTATATTGATCTCCCGACAAGCGATCGCTGATCCGGATTTCGCTAATAAGGCTCGAAGCGGTAGAGATGCTGAAATAAGAAAATGCCTTCGTTGCTATAATTGCTTTGCCGGTTCGCCCCACGTCTATAAATTCGATTTCAGGAAAATGACCGGCTCCTGTACTGTCAACCCTAAGGCTACTCCTCCGGTA
>JAEAME010000627.1_pt1 | contig 33671 bp, 31 predicted proteins | sample 8958731 | NCBI WGS metagenome assembly JAEAME01 (sample SAMN16933194, study PRJNA681113) | bioreactor sludge metagenome | isolation source: anerobic bioreactor sludge (Control) | place: India:Bengaluru | collected 2018-10-24
TCTTTTTGTGGTGTATTCAAACTCTATTGCTAATCATACTTTATTTTCAACCTTACTTCCTCCATGATGTAATATATATTTTTAAACAATGGATAATATTATAGTATAATTTTTAGTATATGTACAATGAAAAAAAGTTATTATATATTATAAGGCTATAACTTTTTTTCATTTGAAGACTGTTGTTTTTTATGTTAGCTTTAATGGAATATATAATGTAAAACAAAAGAAGAAAAAATGGAGCTATCTTATAAAACTTTGAGATAGTTCATTTTTTGACTAATTATAATTTCTATTTATTTTTAAACTTTGTATCCATTCTACTATTGCAGACTTAAATTTTATCTGTGAGTAACCTCTGTTTGTTTTTATTAGTTGAATTTCTTGTTCTGTTAGAACTCCTTTTAGTTTTTCTTCTATGACTTCAAAGTTAGTATCAAGCTTTTTCCCAAAGTCTGTAAAGCATAGTGGCGGGAACATGACACACCACCAATTCTGTCCCTTAGCCTCGCCTATTTCAACTCTTACAGCATCATAATCTCCACTTGGAAGTATAAAGTTATCATACTCTCTTATTGGAAATTTGTACCTACCATAAAAGACATTCACATTGTAATAATAGCCCTCATCTTTTATTGTTTGCTCAGCAATTGTTTTTATTTCACTGAGATTTTTTATTATTAGTGCTTCACTATCCTTTTTATTAGAAATATTATTAAATCTGTTGCTGAAGTTATTTATTATATTGTTTCTAACTTTCAATTTTAGCTCTTGATCCTGTATGGTATCTGAGTTTGCTAATATATGCAATCTTATTATTTTATCCTCTAGCTTGACTACCTCATAATATGTTTCCACTGCATATATAGCTACCATTGCAATCACAAGCAAGACTAATACTACTATAATTTTGGTTTTATACTTCATTGGTTTTATTTCCTTCCTATCTAACCATTCCACTATTGTTTATTTTTATTTTACAAGTTACATTAATATCTGCATTTTTAAAATAATCATCATAAACATCCTTGATCTTATCATAATCAGTCTTTTTATATTTAATCAAATATTCTCTGATTTGCAATAAGTCTACTTGAAAATTATTTTGCATCTTATATATTAATTCATTTGTGCGGCCTGTTATCTCTTCATTTACTTTATCAGAGAGTCTCTCGATAAAATTATTGTTGGAGCTATCAATCTTTGTCATATCATAGCTGCTTATATTACATATTACGCTTACATAATAGTCTGCACTTAATTTACCAGTTTTTAAAGAAATTTTTCGCGAAACAACTGCATTTTCAATGTTTACTGTTATTGGAATACTGTCAAGCTCTAAATTTATCATAGTCATGCCTGATATACCACTCTTTGTTAAAACAGATAAAATACTATTTTCTCTGTAATCTATATAGTCTATTAACTCATAATTCTTTACTACAGCCGCTCCATTTATTGCAAGTCTACCTTCTAATATTTCTATACAAGGTATTAAAGTATTACCATAACCTTTCATATCTAATGCTACTTCATCAAAGCTAAATGTTGTTTGAAGACTCAAGGTTTTTAGTTTAATTAAAAACTCGCTTATGTATCTTCCTACTATGGGATTGTCTTTTATCTCAAAGTTTATTATATCTGCTGCTTTATTTTTAGCCACTACTAACTTAACTCTCCTATTAATCTGCGGAGAACGCTCTATTTCATCAAATAAGGTTTTAACCCTATCTTTGCTTTTTAAAACCTCCTCTCCTATGACGATAACTTGCATCATGCTGTCTGATGCTATTTTTTCTGTAGTAAAGATGTTATCATAATAGAAGGTTGTCAAATTTTCCGCATCACGAGTCATAACGTATCTTTTATCCTCAGAACCTGTATTTACAACTGGAACTTCTGCTGAAATGGTGTATTCACCTGAATTTTTCACACTTAAGTCTACACCAACAGCAAATAAATATTCTCTATCATTTATTTCAACACCATCTTTATTTGTGCAAGCTGTCAGAAGGAGTATAAAAGTTAAAATAAATATATATTTCCTTATGTTTTTAAGATGTAGCTTACTTCTTTTCATTTATTGCTTTCATCCTCCTTTTATCAATTATTATAAGTAAAAACAAAACTATTACATTAATTACCAAGAAAATAAATATTGGTATTTTTATATATTTAATAACACGGTTCATGCCTGGTAAAAAGCAAGCAACCATGTACATTATTGGTGTTTGTATGTAAATAAAATATCCATTATCTACTGTTCTCAATGTTTTTTGTAAGGATAGATTGGTAAAATATAATATTATTGATAATGAAATAAATGCACATACAATACTTAGTGATACTCCAACCGCTTCAGTGCTTTCGATAAAAGCTCCCGGTATATTTAAAAACTTTAATATTGATAAAAATGGCCAAACCAGCCTTTTAGATTCTTCTTGTCCGAACTTAAATATAACCAAGCAAAAGCAAAATATACACAAGGAAGCACTTGACAACAGGAACTTCTTATTTTCTTTGAGATTTTTTTTATGCTCATCAACAAATGCGTTTGAAAATAAAAGTATAAAAAACCCAAAAAATCCAATTAAAGTATAAGGAACTATAGATAAAATTCCTTTTATATCAAGTGGAAATATTGGCAATAAATTGCTTACGCTTGAGTATGAGGTTGACAAGGCAGTAACCAAAATTAGGGGTACCAAGGCAACAATTACAGTTATATGAGCTATTTGTGCAACCGCATTAATTCCCTTTTGTGTAGCATAGGATGAGGTTAGAAGAATTATCAGTATTATAATATTGTTTGGTGTTCTAAACAGCATGAACATTTTTACTTGTTCAGAAAAGTCCTTTAAAAGAATACTGCCAGCAAGTATAAAAAATCCTATATACAAGAAACCTATTATTTTTACTACAATTTTAGGCAAAGAATCTGCACAAATATCCAATAGAGTTTTTTCTGGATGATTTGCTTGAAGCTTAATAATTGGTTTGATAAATATTAAGGCTATAAGCATTGCTATAACTATACCTATCCAGGCTGTAGGCCCATCAACTTTAGATACAAACACAGGCATTAGCATTATCTGATATATAAATGATAGCAAAATTAACATTGATGTGTTTTGTGCTGCTGTAATTTTAGTTTTAAATTTCAATTTGTCCTCCTTATGTGTAAAATTTTATTAATGATTATTTACCTTCTTTTTTTAAATACTGTGGCTTATGCACCATATTTTTTATACGTGGCCTAATAATAGTATCCCTTAAGTCACGTTTATTTTCCACGAAGCTAGAAAATGGTGCCATGTACGGAATTCCCATACTTTTTAATGAGCATAAATGTGTCAACAAGAGACATACTCCAAGTGATACTCCAAATAAGCCAAGTGTAGCAGCCAGTATAATAAACACAAATCTTAACAATCTAAGCGAGGTAGAAAAGTTATAGCTAGGTATTGCAAATGAAGATATTGTAGTTAAAGCTACAATAATTATTACTAAAGGCGAAATTAGACCTGCTTCTACCGATGCCTGACCTATTACAAGTCCTCCAACTATTCCTATGGTTGAACCAATTGGCCCTACTATTCTCATTCCTGCTTCACGTATAAGCTCTATCAAAACCTCAACTATGCCAGCCTCAAACCAAACTGGAAAGGGTACTCTTGCTCTTGAAGCAGCAATATACAGCACAAGCTCAGTAGGAATCATATTAGGATGAAAGCTTGTTATTGCAACATATAAAGCTGGCAATAAAACTGTTATTGGTAAGGCAAGATATCTAAAAACTCTTATAATAGAAGATGGAAGCCATCTCTCATAATAGTCCTCTGAGGATTGCATAAAAACTGCCATTATAGCAGGTACAATAAGCACCTGAGGAGTATTGTCTACCCCTATCACAACTCTTCCTTCAATGATTGCTGAAGCTGCAGCATCTGGTCTTTGTGTATTTTCCACCTGCGGAAATGGGGATAAATTATGATCCTCTATCATTTCTTCAACATAGGAGCTCTCAAGAACTGCATCTATATTGATTTTTGATAATCTCAATTGAAGCTCCTCTAGAACAGGCTTGTTTACTTTTCCTTCTAAGTAAAGTATGGCTATATCTGTTTTTGATGTGGTGCCAAGCTGCATATACTTAACCTTTAGCTTAGAGTCCTTTATCCTTCTTCTAATCAAGGTTACATTAACCTTTAGTGTTTCATTGAAGCCGTCGCGAGGACCTCTCAAGAGAGTTTCTGCTACAGGCTCTGAGATTCCTCTCATTGGCCAGCCTCTAGAGGAAATCATGATTGCCCTAGTGCAACCATCTATGAATAATACTGTTTCACCCGCTAATATTTTATCAACTGCAGTTTGTATATTTTCGATAGAACTAATTTCAGTTGTTGCTATTGCTTGCAGTGATGCAATCTTATCAAGCTCCTTTATTTGATTTTTATTAAATTCATCTATATCAAAATGTCTTATTAGGGTTTCTACAGCATTCTCACTGACATTATCCTTCGCTGTCAAACCATCAACATAAACAAGGCACATCTTTACCTTTTCCTTGTTGCCACATTCTATTGTTCTGTAGATAATATCATCTGCATCCTTGAATATTTCTTTTAGTGATAAAATTGTTTGACTTAGTTTTATATTTATATCATTGTTGCTGTTCATCTTATCCTCCAATGTACATAATTTTCTTATTTATATTGCAAGCTTTTTATCAATAAATAGCCATTAAAACCACTGCAGCAATTGTGAATAACCCATAAAAAACTCCTATACCCATTACTATCTTGGAGTCCTTGTATTTGCCAGAGCTTTTTAGCTGCTTACTTGTTTTAAATATTAGTGTGTAGCTGATAATTATAAAAACAGCAACTACGCCATTGTTTAAGGTGCTTTTTAATTCATTTAGTAAAAACATAAGCTCTCCTCATAAAATCTTTTATTACTAATATTTACAATTAAAGGTTTTTTATACACTTAATTAAAATTTCTTTGAATTAAACAAATTTTGTTATTAGGAACTTGAAAAGTTAATTTGTTTAATGTATAATGTTTTTATATGTTTAGAAAAGTTCTCTATTTAATAATTATTCACTAAAAATACATATAAAATTTAATAATGAGATCATCTCAAAGAAAGGAATATAATTATAATGAACAAAGTAATTTCTATTAAAGAAGCTGTCGATAAAGTTAAAGATGGCATGACTGTAATGGTTGGTGGGTTCTTGGCTAATGGAACTCCAGAATTAATAATTGATGCATTGATTGAAAAGGGTGTAAAGAATTTAACACTTATCTGTAATGACACAGGTTTTCCAGACAGAGGTGTTGGAAAAATGGTTGTTACAAAACAATTTAGCAGAATGATAGTATCGCATATAGGTACAAATCCAGAGACTGCAAATCAAATGAATTCAGGAGAAGCTATTGTTGATTTAGTTCCTCAAGGAACACTTGCAGAAAGAATAAGATGTGCTGGAACAGGACTTGGAGGCTTCTACACTCCTACAGGAATTGGTACAGAAGTAGAAGTAGGAAAAGAGAAGAAAACTATTGATGGAAAAGAGTATATCTTTGAATTACCACTAAAAGCTGATATTGCATTGTTATATGGAAGTGTTGTAGATAAAAAAGGAAACATAGTTTATAATAAAACAATGAAAAATTTCAACCCAATTATGGCAAGTGCTGCTGACACAGTAATAGTTCAAGCAGGTAAAATAGTTGAGGTAGGAGAAATTGACCAAGAAGATGTAATGACACCAGGAATATTTGTTGATTATATAGTTGGAGGTGACAAATAATGGCTTTAGATGCAAAAGTAGTTATAGCAAAGAGAGTAGCTCAAGAGTTAAAAGATGGAGACGTTGTAAATTTAGGAATAGGACTTCCTACATTAGTAGCTAACTATATACCAGAGGGAATTGATGTTACTTTCCAATCTGAAAATGGATTTTTAGGTCTTGGACCTGCTCCAGCAGAAGATAAAATAGATATGGAATTGGTAAATGCAGGAGGACAGCCTGTTACTATTCTTCCAGGTGGATGCTATTTTGATAGCTGTACATCATTTGGAATTATAAGAGGTGGCCATGTTGATGCAACAGTACTTGGAGCATTACAAGTAGATGACAAAGGTAATCTTGCTAATTGGAAGATACCTGGCAAGATGGTTCCTGGAATGGGTGGAGCTATGGACCTAGTAGTTGGTGCTAAAAACGTTATAGTAGCAATGCAACATACTCAAAAGGGTGCTCACAAAATATTATCAGAATGTACTCTACCACTTACAGCAAAGGAACAAGTTAATTTAATCATCACAGAAATGGCTGTTATTGAAATAACTAAGAACGGCTTAGTTCTTAAGGAATTAGGACCTGAAGCTACAGTAGAAGAAGTTGTAGCAGCAACAGGAGCAAAATTAATTATTCCTGAAGATATTAAAAGATTTGGGGTTTAAATTTTATAGTTAATAGATAGAAGAAACGGCACCCTAAGGTTAATTCTTAGGGTGCCATTATTTTATCAGTGAATATGATTTTAAAGAGTAAAAATGAGTCTTCAAATTGTAAAGACTCATTTTTACTTTTTAGAGGAGGGCATTATGAAATAAAGTCCTTGCTTATTGTAAATCTTCATTATTACTAAACAAATTATTTAGTTTTACAAGCCATTCTTCTCTCAACTCATTAAAGGTTTTTCCATAAGTACTTACTAAACTTGTATCCAAGTATCCTTTATACACATTAAAAAACTTTTCTTCTCCATAGGTTTTTATTAAATAATTAACTAAAGAAGCTGCTTCTATATAGCTTAAGTCTGCACCCTCTTCATCTTTCTTATCCGGATAATACCATGCTATATTTTTAGCTTCAGAATTAATATTATTACTATTAAGATATGCATTGTATTGTGCCATAACCTTTATATAATACTTATCTCCTATTTCTTGTGAATTATCATTATCCTCTATGTAATATTCAATAAATCTTAAAGAATCTTTCCCATATATTCTATTTAATTCATCAACCATTCTATAAACATCTTTATCTACTAAGTAATAATTGCAGTATTCTGCTAATCCTTCACTAAGCCATAATGGTATGCCATTTGTTGAGGTAAGATAATGTGCGTATTCATGTACCCCTGCATCTAATGGAGAATAGTATCTAATTTTATCATTATTATAGCTATCTTTACGCGAGTATAAGTTAGATTCAAATTTACCACCAAAATAACAGTCTATAGGATACTTTACTGAATTAAAATATGGATATAAATATTTTTTTAATGCTAATACATCCTGTTCGTACATTGTTAAATAGTGCTTAACGTACGTATAATCCATTACAATTCCTTCGTCTTTAAACTTAATATTTGGAATAAATCTTGATATTGTTGAAGGAGTGTAAATTATATAAGGATAATCTTCTATTAAGCTTTTTGTAGATACTTTAAATCTCATTGGAATTAACGGGGCTTCACATCTTTTTGTTGCAGCTATACTTTCTAACCATATATTCTTTTCATTTGTAAATTCAATATCAAAAGCTATATCTAGCTTTGATGAATTTTTTAATAGGTTTACGGCATATTCTAATCCTTTTCTTTCAATTAAATCCTTTACAAAATAATATGCTGTTGGATATGCATATTTGCTTTGTTTTTCATTAAAATAAACTGTTTCAAATACAGGAACAGTCAAATCCATAAAGATAAGGTTTTCATTAATACTATAGTACTTTTTAAGATCAGCAATTGTAACTCTATGCTTAATAGGTTTTTTATATAGAACTTCATTTACATAACAAGCTAATCCATAAGATAAACCGTAGTTAATCTTTTCATCTAGCAATGATTGAATAAAAATAATTGTAACATCTTCATCTACTAAATCTAAATCATATAGATATACTTTTCTATAATCTACACTAAAGTCGTTTTTCTTGCTAACAAAGACTGACAAAGGTTCACTGAAAGATAATTCAAATTCATTTTCTAAATAACAACGAAGTGTTTCAACATTATTTATAAATTCATATATTTCTTCTTTTAAAAAAATATCAGTTTCGAAATAGTAATTTACACTCTCTGTAGATAAAGTTTCACAATCAATATTGGTCATTCCATCTTGAAGTGTATATGTGTAATTTGAACCTTTTGTTATATTATAATCTACCTGTTTTGATGCTTGCCTATCAAATTGTTTGCAGCTGATTAAGAATAATAAAGCAAGCAAAAAGGTAGCTATCAATATCTTCTTAGAATTGATCATATAAATTTATCCTCTCTTAACTCCCTCTGCTATTAGGTTATAATATGTATAATTATAGCCTTATGGTAAATTATAACACATGGAGGATAATATGTGTATTATTTTTTTGTATATTTGATATTAAATCACTGGAGCGTTTGAATATATCTTTACATTCAAATTAATCATATGATCAGCTATCTCGTCCATTATTTGATCGTGTGATACTATTATTATTATCTTTTCTTTTTTTATTTCTTGTATATAATCATAAAACTCAATCTTGCTATCTTTATCCATAGTTAATGTTGGTTCATCTAATATTAGTAGAGATGGATTATTTCTTACTTCATTTATATCTAGGAATCTAATATCTTTTTTGTCATAGCTTATTTTCCCCTCATATTTATCCTTATATGAGCCATTTATTAAATTTAAGAGTGTACTTTTACCTGAACCTTTATATCCCTTTATCCAATAAATATTTCCTTTTTTAAATTCTTGATTGAAATTATCAATTATTAACCTTTCGCCATATTTGAAGCTTATGTTTTCTAGATTAATATTATTAAATCCATTTTGAATCTTTTCTTCGCTAAAAGCAAAAGATTTATCTATTAATTCTGTTATTCTATTGTATGAGGATAAACTTTCCTGATAATTTTCTCCTAAGGAAGTAAAATATATTAATGCACTCATAACTTTATCAAGGAAATTAGATAAAATAAAAAGTATTCCTATTGTCATGTTTCCGTTAATAATATTAATCCCTCCAACAAGGTATAGCATCATCTTCAATAATACCGATAATATGATATTATAAGAATTATATAAACTTGATGATTTTTGATTTTTTATAAGTGCTTTATATAAATTCATGAAAGATTTATTAACTGCTGAAAAAGATATTTTTTGAATTTCATGTAGCTTAATAAATTTTGTTCGAGAAATAAAATTATTTATATTAAGAAATATCTTAATTGCTGCTCTCTTGCTTGTTCCATTGTTTTATATACTGGATTTTTAAAAATTTTTTAGCCTAAAACATATAGTATGGCAATTATTGCAAGTAATGCTGCAACTATATAGTTCATCTTTATAACAAATACAATTACAACTAATAATCCAATCAGATTTAATATAACATCTGCGATTAAATTTAGGTGAAAATAAATTTAATATTAAGAAAATAACAATATAATTAAGTAAAAAATTTATGTCTTTTTCATAAACAGCATTGTCTATAATCCTTCCAGTTATTATAGGTATAGTTATTCCAACAACTCCTATAATTATGTTAATAAAAATATATATCAATAATTTAATTCTATATTGTTTTATAAAATTCATACAAAATTTAAACATATAATTAACCTCGCTATACATCTATAAAATTTTTATCATAATATTTTTATTAAGTTTGATAATTATAACATATTACGAAAATTATATATACAGACAAGTTAGAGAATTTTAAATTTGTCAATTTGTCTGTATTTTTGTAAATAAATGAAATTTAAATTGCTAAATTATCCAATATTTGCTAGAATAGAAGCGAAGGCATAAACTTTTTATAAATATGTTATGGGGGTAAGATATGAAAAAAATTTATAAAAATGTAAATATTAATAAAAGCTTGGGAAAAACACAGGATAACAACGACAAGCAAGAGTCTAATAATGCACTAGATATAAGACAACTCATAAGAAACATATGCAAGGATCAAAAAATAACTGCAAGGAATCTATGTATGAACATATGCTCAGAAAGCTACTTTTCAGAATTTTTAAAGAATCAAAAATCGATGAACAAGATAACTATTGATTTTCTTTTACAAAGACTTGGCTTATCTGAGGGGGATTTTGAATACTATTTATCACCGAAGGAATCAAAAAATCTCAACATGCGTTATAAAATTATTGAACTTATAGAAAAAGAAGATATTTTAAATGCTAAAAGTGCTGTAGAAGAATATGAAGAAACTATAGAAAAAAATGATAAGCTTAATAGAAGATTTATTCTTCTTATGAAAGCGAGAATTTCATTTTTAAAAAATGAATCTAATGAAAATATATATCTTAGCTTAAAAGAGGCAGTTGAAATTACTGTGCCTAAGTTTGAAGATAGAGCTTTAGATAGATTTTTGTTAAGCTATAATGAGTTGTTTTTTATAATAGAATGTATAAGTTATAAAGAAAAAATGTGCATTGATAACAAGCTTAATGATGAGCATTGCCAACAGCAGTATTATAAAATAATTAAATATATCGAAAAAAGAGATTTTGATGATATAATAAAAGCTAAGCTATATTCAAAGGTAGTTTGCTTATTTGCTAGAAAGCAACTAATCAATAAAAAGTACGAGCTTGTAATTGAGGTATGCAATAAGGCTATGGAATATCTTCGAAAAAGTCAAAAACTATATTATATTGAGAATATAATGGAGTATAGAGGCTTAGCGCTTGAGGGTATAATAAACTCCTGTGAAAATAAGTGTTTAGAAGATAAAAGCAATGAAAAAGATTTGATTTCCTATCAAGAGCTATATGAAGATAATAAAAAACAAAGAAAATGCATATTAGAGCTATTTGAAGAGTTTAATTTAAATACAGAGCCCTATGAATGGTACCCACTTAACAACAGCAGAGAGCTATACTCTATTGGAGAAATAGTAAAGCTAAGAAGACAAATGTTCAATATGTCAAAAGCTAAGCTTGCTAAGCTTGCTGGTACTACTGTTAGAACCATTTCAAGAATAGAAGATGGTGATACAAGCCCATATTCAGCAATAATTAAAGAAATCTTTGCTAATCTAGGAATATTAGGAGAATATCAATCCTATGTTTTTGATTGTGATAATTATAAAGCTTATAAATTAGAAAAGGAGCTTACAAACTCTTTAATTATGGGAGAATATGAAAAGGCATTTAAAACTTTAACAAAATTTAAAAATAGTATTGATATGTCGAGTAAATTAAACAAACAATTTTTAGGTCATAAGGAAACTTGCATATTGCATAAATTAAAACTCATTGAAGATAAAGAGGCTATAGATAGATTTATTGAAGCATTGGAGCTTACAGTGCCTATAGATAGCGTATTTGATAATTCAAAAAAACACTTTACCAAAAAAGAAATTATGCTTATTCTTAATATAGGAATAATATATAAAAATTTAAAGGATTATGAAAATGCTATGAAATGGCTTAAATGGTGTGAAAACTATTACAATGACTTAGTTTATGATATAAGCACATATATCATAACCTATGGGCCTATTATGTCATTATACGAAAGCCTATTAGGTGATATTGGAGATTTTGATAAATCAGATGATGTAGTTAAGAGATTAATATATGAGTGCCTGAAATGTAGAAGAGGTAATTTGATAGCAGGGTTCATATACTCATCAGCGTGGAATTTGAAAGAAAAAATCCAAAAAGATAACAAAGAAATGAGGGCTAATCAAATAGCTTTATACAAGAGCAAACTTGAAAAAGCATTAATTTTAAGCTGCATCATGGATGAAAAAATAATGATAAATTTTCTTAGTAAAAAACTTGATGATTTTAATATATCATATAGTTAAACTATATGATATTCATTTGATAATAGAGCTTGGATATTTTAATTATAGTAAAGATAAATAAAATTAGACAAGTTAGCAATTTTATAAATTTGCTAACTTGTTTGTATATTAATTAAATAGCTAGGTATAGTTCAAATTTTTATCAATTTCAGGATTCATATTTATTATATAATCAGCTATTTCATTAATCTCATTATCATGAGATATTACTATAACTATTCTTCCTGTTTTTAATTCTTGTATATATTTATAGAATTCTATTTTACTTTCTTTATCCATGGATGATGTAGGCTCATCAAATATCAATAATGATGGGTTTTTTATTAACTCTCTTATTATGGATAGCTTTTGCTTTTCACCACCAGAAATATTTGTTGAATTTTCATTTATAACTTGATTTAGCTTACCTTCTTCTGAATGTATAAAATTTTCTAATCCTACTAACTTAATATAATTATTTAATGCGTCAACATCATAATTTAATGAAAATGTTACATTATTAATTATTGTGTCCTCGATTAATGTAGGGTTTTGTTCCACAAATCCTATTAAGTTTTTTCTTATACTATTCATATTTAAAAATCTTATATCTTTACAATCATATAATATATTTCCTTCGTACTTTTCTTCATATAAGCCTAATATCAAGCTTATAAGTGTACTTTTTCCTGCTCCGTTATTCCCTTTAATCCAATATACATTACCTTTATTAAAACTATAGCTAAAATCATTTATTATTAATTTTTCATTATATTTAAAATTAATATTTTCTATGTCTATAATATTAATTTCACTTAGGTCTACTCCCTCACTAATCACACATGGTTTGTCCAGCAATTCTTTTATCCTATTATGTGAAGCTAAATTAACTTGATAACTCTCCCCTAAAGAAGCAAAAAACATTAAAGAACCCACCGCTTTATCAAGATAACTTGATAATATAAAAAATGTTCCAATTGTCATTTTTCCATTTAGTATATTATTTCCTCCTATTACAAATAAAACAAGTTTTATTGCAACAGATAAAAGCATAATAGAAGCATTGTATAGATTTGTAAGTTTCTGACTATTTACAAGCTTTTTATACAATACAGAGAATGACTTATTTAGTATTGAAAAAAACACTTCTTCGACTGAATGTGATTTTATAAATTTTGCATGAGAAATTTGATTATTTATATTTGCAAAATATCTTGATTGATTTTCTCTAAGCTCTACAGATGCTTTGTATAGTGGTTTTTTAAAAATTTTATAGGCTACAATATAAAGCATAGCAATGATTAAAATTAATATTGAAATTCTATAGTCTATTTTTATAGTATAAGCAAATGAAATAGACAACGAAACTATATTTAATATTACGCTCGCTATTATACTTAAACAAAAGCTAATTATATCTCTAGCATCATTTTTAATTCTTTGACTTAAATAAGAGCTATTTTCATTTTCTAAGTCTAATAAGGATATTTTATGCAAGTGTCTTAAAACATCAGTGCATAGAGAAAACCCACTCTTTGCTTCTATATTAACTCTAATTTGAGACAACAAGTATGAGATAACTATACTAAATAGATTTATTGATAAAAAAATAATTATGTATGTTATTAAAGAATCTATACTTTTCTCATAAACGACATTATCTATAAATTTTCCATATATTATAGGCATAATTATACCAGTAAGTCCCATTGCTATATTCATAAAAACATATGTGTAAAACTTAAAACTATGATGCTTTATGTATTTCATGCAAAATTTAAACATTCTGTTGATTTCTCCTAATCTTATCTACAAGAGGTACCATATCACTTATATCATTTAAGAAGCTATAACAGTTTGGAGAAAATACATCTATGTCCTCTGGTAACGCATTAGGACAACCACCACCACAAAGTAATGAATTAGCACAGTTTTTACACGTTTCTATCGTAGTAACATCTCTTGTATGAAAGCTTTTTTCTTTTAATAAAAACTCTGGATAATATTGCCCTATAGATTTATGTGCTTTCCCAACAGCTAATATGCAATTGTATATATTTCCATATGGGTCATAAAATCTACTTTGTCCATCACGGTCACAATTTTTTAATATTGGTCTAAGCTTTTTGCCATTGTATAGAAAATCTGATATCGGTGATAATTTTTTATAAATCTGATTTTTAATCGATTTTTCATTAGTATCATTATCAAATAGTGACTGATGCAATTCAGTTTTTACTGAACTGCTACATTGAAACAATGGTTGTAATTCAAATTCAACATTTTTGCCCCATTCAGTGCTTTCAATACGCCTTTTTTCTTCTAAACAATTCTCTATATTTTCAGGGCTAATGTTCATTCTTATTTTTATTGGGATTTCATTCTCAATACATTTTTTAACTCCATCAATAATTCTATCATATGAGGGCAAACCATTTCGTAAGCACCTTGTTTTATTGTGTAACTCTTTTGCTCCATCTAAAGTCACTTGAATATTTAGTACATCAATAGATTTTAATATTTCCATATAATCAACTAAATTATAACCATTAGTAATAGCACTATATTTTGCATTAGGTGCTTTACTTATTATATATTTAATTATTTCCATATTGTTATTTAATAAAGGCTCTCCGCCAAAGAAACCTACATATTCAATATTCGGATTACTTGAAAAAATTTTGTCCACCATAGCCTTTGAAATTATTGGAGATCCTTCGACATCTTTTTCATAGCAATATGGACAAGCAAAATTGCAGCTATAAGTTAAAACAAACCATGCTATACGCTGATTTTGAACTTTTTCTTCAAAAGTTTTTTTCAATTTATCAATTATATTTTGCTTAGATTTTTCCTCATCTTCCTCATGCATGATGTATTGTCGTGTTGTCAAATAATCATACAGTGATTTCTCAAACTCATTTTTTACAATTATTTCATCCGATTTTTGCCATTTTTCAACTATTTCACGTTCTCTTTTATGTATTATATCAGCGCTGCCATTAATACCATTAACAAAAAGATAATCTGAATTTTCATTTTTTAAATCAATACTTATCAAATTTTTAATAATTCTCATAATATTTTTCCTTTCGCAATACGAAAAATTTAAAAGATATTCCTTACCTTAGCTAAACAAGCTCTTCCAATCTATCCCAAAATTCTTCTAACCCATATAAACCACAAACAGGTTGATATAAATCCTTATTAGAGCTTGTCAATGGTATAGGACATCCCCCAGCACATATATATTTAAGTTCACAAGTTTTACACTTCTCAATTTTAAAAATTGTTCTGTTGCCAAATTTTAACGCCTTTTCTTTATCAAAATAAATATTTTTTTTGTAATTACCTATTCGTCCATTTTCATGACCTAAACATAAGCACCAAGTCAAATCTCCATTTGGTTCAAAATTCATCGGCAATGAATTTTCTATATAACAACGCTTATATTTTGTAACATGCTTTTTATTTATAGGTCTATGAATTAGATACTCCAAGGTTGCACCTTCTGTATATAATTCAATAAAACTATTAATTTGAGAAAATTTTTGATTCATTTTTTTAATAGTATTGCATAAATAATTTAAATCATAAAAATTATCATTAATTGAATTTGTAGAATTATAATCATCTTTTATCAGATTAACTCTAATTTTGATATTAGGTTTTTCAACTAAATCATATTGTTTTAATAAATCAATAAATTCATCAACATATTGTTCCAAATCTCTTGTCCACATTATAACAATTGTAATTTTTTTGTTTAATGATTCAATATATTTTATTCCATTTATAATTTTTTCAAAACTTTTTACATCTAAGTTCTGATTTATTTTCTCTATTATTTCAGCAGTACCATCTAAAGAAACTTGGTATTCTTCAATTAGATTATATTCAATATATTTTCTATATTCATATAAGTTAACTCCATTTGTATAAATAGTAAATTTATCAGATTTAAAATTTTTTAATATATAATTTATTGTATCAACATTTTGAGGTAATAAAGATTCACCCCCTGATAAAACTATATTTTCTATTTTGTTAGCATCAAAAAAAGATTGAGATAAATATTCTTTAATTAAATCTATATCTTTGATTGTCATAAATTGCATATATTCAGGTCTGTTTTTATATTTATTTTGATAGCAATATAAACAATTAAAATTGCATTGATGCGTTAAATTAAATTATAAAGAACTAATCTTAAATTTATCTATATATAATTCTGGTATCTTCAAGAACGCTTGCTCAACTTCTGAAATTATATCATTTTGTAAAATTTGTTTACTACTATATAAATCATTTAGTACACTATTTTCATAATCTGATAATAATATATTATTAATAATTTTATTTTCTATACTAATAATAGTTGGCAAAAACTCTTTATTTACTTTTTGTCTTCTAAAATTAACTAAATTAATTAGTACTATGCTTTTCTCGTGCTTACTTTCGTCTAAGTAATAAATAAGATTGCCTAATAAAAATCTTTTTTTCATTAATACACCTCAATTTTAAATTTTGTTTTATTGTTAAACCTTAATAATTATGTATATAAAAATTATCTACAAATTGATTTATTTTGTCATCAATCATTTTATCTAACTCAAGGTTATTAGAATCAAAGCCTTCTAATGATAAAACCAAATTATCTCCTGAGAGATTTCTAGCGATATCAAAAATAATTTCTTCTATAAAATTATTTATTAAATTATTTGCACTATTAACACCATTACTATCGGAAATTGTATTTTTTGTATTCAAATAATAATAATCATATACTTCATTTAACTGGTCAATAATAAATGTCTTAAATACTTCATCTAATATGTTTTTTATATCTTCTTTTTTTACTGTACTGACTTCATCAGGATTGCCCATATACTCCCATTTCTCATTTACATGAAATATACTTCTTACATATGGCGTATCAAATGTTGGCATATAAATTGAATAACCTTCATACAAAAAAGAATAACATGATTCGCTTAATATATAATTTGCTATATCATATATTTTTTTGTTTGTTATTTTTTTATGTATGTACAAGCTAGGAGAATGATGACTAAAATTACTTATAAATAATGTCTTATTTAAAATATCTTTTATTCCAAAAGTATGATAGGAATTTACAATAATCGGATTAGTAATACAATTACTCCCACTAGTTGAGTCAGAAAAAAGAAGTTTACTATTTTCATCATATAAATCACCATTATTTTCATAATAAATATCTAAACTTTTCTCATCTAGTTTGCCATCATAATATGATTTAATATCATCACATATTTCTATAATCGACTTTTTTAAAATTTCTTTAAATATATTACTATCTTTTACATTTACACTCTCTTCATCTATAAATATTAGTTTATTCTTAGTTAAGTAATAATCAAATAATTCAGAATATTCTAAAAAATTCAATTTTAATTTAGCACCTTTTTCTTTTATTTTTTGTTTTATTTCTAAATACTCATTATATGTTAGGATTTTTTTATCGGTTTTTATATCATAATAATCTAATATTTCATTATCAATAGTTCGTAATGAATAATTAATAGCCAAAGGGATACAATATCGATTTTTATTAATATTTAAAAGCTTATCATAATTTTCAAGTTTAGTATAATCTGCATGGTGCTTAGAGATTTCTATTAAGTTTCTTGCATCATCAATTGTTATCATATTACCAGTAACAGCAGATATATTTCTTTTTAATAAATAATCTTGATACGTCATAGTATCTATACTATATTCATAAACCTTTAAAGGTATATTATTTGATTCGCAATATTCTTTTACCCTTCTAACTATTTCTTTCGAATAACCGTTACCAGCATTGACAGTATCATAAAACCATAATTGAATTTCATCTGAGTTATTCATAGCCACATAGTTATTATAATTAAATTTTAAAATTACAAATAATAAAATTATTACAGTAATCGATATAACAATTATTAATCTTTTTTTCAATTAAGTTCACTCCTCTTTAATTTAAATAAATTTCTATATAAACATAAAAAATAATTAAGAATTTTTAAGAAAGGATGTCCATTAGGACATCCTTATTTGACTATGGCATGCGATTACATAAAATAGTCTGAGCAGGATTTCGACAACTTTTATCCCAATTAGGATTTAATGCTGGCGGTTCACAACCATCGCAATCTGACTGCATTTCACAACCTATTACCATTATACCTTGTATTGAAATAATGTCATCATCCTCATCAGTCCACAATATATCGTTTAATTGATCCATTCTTTTCACCCCCTTCCATAATTGTAAACTTATGTTAATTATATCACGGCTAATTAAAATTGAAAACTAGACAAGTTAGTGAATTCGACAAATTCGCTAACTTGTCTAGTTTTTGTTATATATAATTTAAATTTAATTATTCATAGAATCTATATTTTAAGTAATACATTAAATTTCCTAAACATACCTTATTTTCATTCGAAAACATCTATTTCTTTTTAAAATTAGCTTTTATTTTTAATGATGATATAGATAATAATTATCTAAAAATTCATTTATTTTATCTTCTATAAATTTATTTATCTTGGCATTCTCAGGGTCGAAATTTTCTAAAGAATTTTTTTCTCCTGATAGTTCTTGTTCTAGCTCAAAAATTAGAGCTTCTGTAAATTCTACTACTTTAACACTTAGTATATATGTATCATATATAGGATGTTGAATCGGATTGTATGCATATTTAGTTACTTCCTCTGACTTTTCTTGATCCTTAATAAATATGTTATATGACGCATTTATTATTCTTTTGATATTTCCACCTGAGTTTAATGTTTTACCTATTCGACCTGTATATTCCCAGTTCTCATCAACTTTTAATATATTTCTTATTTCCTCTGTATCAAAAACTGTTGTATAGATCATCGAAGATGCACTACCATTATCTATAAATTCAAGATACCTTGATTCATTTAATATATAATTTGCTACATCATAAATTTTATTGTTTGTTATCTTTTTGTTCATATAAAACGCAGGTGTAAAATTCAAACATTCCGGATAAATAATTATTATTTTATCAGAAATATCACTTATCCTATCGACTGCAAGTGAACTTATAAGAAGCTGGCTAGTTTCAATTTCTCCTATTAGATCTAAATTACTATTTTCATCATGGATATGTGGCATAGTATTATAATATACTTTCGGATCATAACTATATAATTTACTATCATTATATTGAACAATATCATTGCATATATCATTTATTGATTTTTTTAATCTTAATTTAAACTCATCACGATTTTTTACTTGCTCACTATTATTATCAACAAATAACAACTCGTTTTGATTTAAGCAATAATGTACTATTTCACGACATTCTGTACTATCAAGCTTAAACTTTGCGCCTTTTTCTTTCATATCCTGCTTAATTTTCAAATAATCTGTGTACGTTATAACTGGTGTTTGTGATGTATCTATTCCGTAATAATCTATTGCTTTTTTATTTATAAAAAGACCAGTATAGTGCATTCCTAAAGAAATACATTCTCTTCCTTTATGTACATCAAATAATTTACTATAGTTTTCTAATTTCGTATAATCGGCTGCTGAATCTTTAGGCAAGTTGTTCATACGAATTAGCGAATCAATGGAGATAAAATTTCCAGTTACAGCAGCTATGTTTCTTTTTAATATATAATCCTCATATGTAATAGTATCAGAATCATAATTATGAACTTCCAAAGGAATTTCGTTTATTTCACAATAGTTCTTTATACCATTAATAAGCACATCATTTATACCCTTTTCTATACCAAAGTAATAATATCAAAGTTGTATCGTATCATCTCCTTTGGTAACACTGTTTACAATTGTATCTCTATATTTGAACACAACATATAAACATAACATTATCACAATAACAATTGAAACAATAATTATTAGCTTCTTTTTCATTTCATATATTCTCCTTTTAATTTTTCTTTAATTTCATAATTTTAGTTTTCTATATTTAAATTATATAATATTCATATTAAGTATAAATATTAATAAGATTGTTAATTAATAGGTGGAATGGATATATAAACTTGATACCGCAACTATATATTATAATTATAACATAATATGGATAATTTGTATCCAGACAAGTTAGCGAATTTGGCAAATTTTCTAACTTATTGGGATTTATTATTATAAAATATAGTTTGCCAAATCTGTATATTCTTGATAATATAATATATAGTAAAAATGTTTTATGCTAGTAATATGGAAAAACCTTAGATATTATTGTAATAGCAGTAAATTTTAAAAATCAACAAAAGAAATGGAGAATACTTTCATGATGAAGAGTAAACATAGATTAATAATTTTATGCTTATTGGTTTTAACAATTTTAAGCAGCTGCACTTATGTTATGGATAGAATACCTAATGTAATTAAAAAATTACCAGATGAGCCCGAACAAGTAGAAGAGCTTATTGCATATACTGATATCACTAAAGGCGCTAATTACAAGGATTTTATACAGGGTAGCAGAAGCTTAGTTGAATTTGAAACTTATACTACTGAAAAGCTTACATATTATTTTGAACTCAATAAATATAGCAAAGAACAAATTAACAAGCTAATCTCAAGCTATGAAAATTTAAGAACTAGATTTGAAACTGAATTTAATATTGTTTTAGAAAAGCCGCTTTTCTTATTCATCAGTGATAGTATAAATTTTGGAACTGAGGATGGAAAGATATATTTAAACACGCTTGATACTAATACTATTGAAGTTACTACTGTTTTTCTACATGCATTATTTGGAGATACTAGCAACTATGGATTAGTATATGGTCTTGCCTGTCATATTCATGAAGCATTATACAAAACTACTATAGAGCAGAGTATAGCAGCTGATAAGCTAAAGGATTTTTACAGCAACAGTAGAAACCTAACGCTTATGGACCTAACAATTCCAGTATTTCAAAGCTCATATTTTAGTGTTGATCAAAACAAATACTCTTACTCAACAGCATATTATTTTACCAAGGCTTTGATTGAAAAAGACGGTCTTGACAAACTTGTATCATTGATAAAAGAATCTCTTGAGATGAATTTAGACTTTGATATAAAATATACTGAGATAAAAAACGAATGGCTAAAAAGCATTGGAGCTACTGAAAGCTGTGAAGTACCAACAATCCCTATGAGATTTAAACAATCATTAAAGAGAAACGCAGATATATACCCTTATGCTATTTATACACAATCAACAATATCATTTATTACACCAAATGATAATTATTATCATGAAGGTACTGTTATGAGTTATGATTATGCTAAGAAGTTTTTGACTATGTATGAACAAGACGTGACTGCTTTGAGAGAATATCTTGCACCATATATAGATACAAATAAACCTGTTATTAAATGTAGCTTTAAGCATAAGGATGATGGAATGAACTATTATCACAGTGATGAGGAAGGTATTACTTATTCAGCGCCATTATATGCTGGAGCCCATGAGTATGCGCATTTTCTTACAGCTAATGTAGGAGCAGACCTCCCTGTGTGGATTACTGAGGGAATTGCAGATTATTGTGCTAATTATCTAGAAAACAATGGTGTGTATAGGATGAAGCAGGAGTATTATAGTAAATTTAATGATTCTGGAGCTAAATATTACTTTGATAAAAATATTGAAGCTAAGAATGAATACATAGAAAACAGCTATTTGCTATTTTATAACGAATTAAAGGCTTATAACAATAGCAAGATTACTGGAGATGACAAAGACACAATTTCTTCTGTATATTTCAATGCAGCACGTATTGGCGATGAGGATGAAAGAAGTTTAAGCTACAGTGAAGCTGCTTCTCTTGTAAATTATCTAATTAAAAACTATGGAGAAGAGAAATTTTTCGAGCTTTATAGAGATTATTCAAAATTAGCAGAGATTTACAGCAAACCATTTTCAGAATTGAAACAGGAATGGCTGACAAAATTACAATCTAGCTTAGTATTTAACTAATTGGATATAAATTCTAGCTAATTAAGATTACAATGTATAAATTTTATAGATGCTAATTGTGACAGATATTATGATATAGTAATACTTAAATGATTATAGTGAAAAAGAGGGCGAATTGATGTACAAAATAGACTTAAACAGCGATTTAGCTGAAGGCTTTGGAGATTATACTATAGGCATGGATGAAGAAATACTAAAGTATGTTTCCTCTGCTAATATTGCCTGTGGATGGCATGCAGGAGATCCCGTTATAATGAATGCCACTGCTAAAATTGCTAAGGAAATGAATGTAGCTATTGGAGCTCATCCTGGATACAATGATTTGATGGGCTTTGGTAGAAGAAACATGAATCTCAGTTTTAATGAACTTAAAATGTATGTAAAGTATCAATTAGGCGCTCTTATGGCTATAGCTGAATTTTATGGTGTAAAGATTCAACATCTCAAGCCACATGGTGCTATGTACAATTCAGCTGCTATAAATTCTGAATATGCAAGGGCTATAGCTGAAGCTATTTATGAAGTTGATAAGAATATTATTTTCCTTGGACTTGCTAATTCTGAAATGATAAAAGCAGGAAAGGCTGTTGGTATAAAGACAGCAAATGAAGTCTTTGCTGACAGAGCATATATGGATGATGGAACACTAGTACCTAGAAACATGACGGGAGCTATGATTACAGATTCTGATTTTGTTATAGAAAGAGCAATCAGGATGATTAAGCAAGGAACAGTTGAAAGTATAAATGGAAAAATTGTTCCTATAAAGGCTGATTCTATCTGTGTTCATGGTGACAATCTAAAAGCAGTAGAGTTTGTTAGAAAAATAAGAAAAGCATTTGAAGTTGAAAATATAGAGATTGTAAATTTAAGTGATGTTATTTCTTCATATAACTAATATTTGCTTGATACTATATAAGTTTAATATAACTCAATTAAAAATAAATGTAGCTCTAAAGGCCTGAGTCTTTTAGAGCTATTATTATTACAAAGAAAAATAATTTATTCAATTTCAGTTACTTCTACATTATAAAGCTTGTTATTTACTTTTACCTGATAGTGCTTTGATAATGTATGTAACTCATATGAATTTTTTTCATTAAGTTTGCTTTCATTTAAAAAACTCATTTTAATTTTTTCAAGCTCTGCTAGCTGTTCTTTATACAAGCTTTGTGCCTCTGTAATGCTAATTTTTTCAAATATTATTTTATCTCCAGCCTTCGCTTGTGCTATTTTTGGTAAATCGATTGAAATTACATTTGCTATTTTTGTATATCCACCTATTGTTTGCCTATCAGCTAGCATTATTATCGGTGTTCCATGAGATGGAACTTGTATAGCACCAAAGGATATTCCATCAGAGATAATATTTCCATCTGCAATATGCTGTATTTTTTCTCCCTCCAGTCTACAGCCCATTCTGTCAAATTCATTGGATACAGTATAGACACTATTTAAAAATGTATTAATTCCTTTTTCAGTAAAACGGTCTTCTTGAGGTCCCATTATAACTCTTAGTTTTAAAACTTTTTTACTAGTTTGATTATCCAGTTCATTTATAAATAATCTTCTGCTTGATAAGTTTGTTAAACTTAGCTTTGGATTTTCAAAACCTATCTCATCATTTTTCTCGAGTTTTCTGCCCTTATAACCACCAATGCCTGCCTTGATATAGGTAGATTTACTAGCCATGACCTTTGGCACAGCTAGTCCTCCAGCAAAAGCTATATATGCTCTACTACCAGTTTTTACTCCTTTAAAGGACAATACATCTCCTTTATGGCATAAAAATGCTGAGTTCATCATTACCTCTATACCGTTTACGTTAGGCATCAAATCTGCGCCAGTTATTGCGATTATATTATCCTCTGTAAATTCTATAGTAGGACCAAGTATAGTGGCTTCAAGAACAGCTTCATCAACATCATTATCTACGAGTATATTTGCCAAGCTTAAAGAGTAAGTGTCCATTGCTCCAGAAACTGGAACACCAAAAGCTTGATACTGATATCTTCCTTTATCTTGGATTGTAGTTAAAAAGCCTTGATTTCTCACCATAAAGCCTTTTTTACTTCTATAATTATAATTATTTATATTTGAATTTGGCGAGTTATTTACAGTGTTTTGAGCCTTTATTTTATCAAATTCTTCTTGATTAATTGCTTTAAATTTTATATACTGCCCTGCTTTAAGTAAAATTGGATCTTTTCTGTTTATATTAAAAAGCTCTAAAGGAGTTTGTCCAATAAGCTGCCAACCTCCTGGCGAACTAATAGGATATATACCTGTTTGCTCTCCAGCTATACCTACACTTCCAGCTTCTATTTTTAATCTTGGAGTTTCTAATCTTGGTGTAGCTAATTTTTTGTTCATTCCACCAAGATAGGGAAATCCAGGTGTAAAACCAAGCATATATATAAGATACTCTGGTTCAGAGTGCAGGCTTATGACATCTTCTATGCTTAAATTATTGTGCTTTGCAACTGCTCCTAGATCTGTTCCATTTTCATTGCCGTACAGCACAGGGATTTCAACAACTTCTTTATCTAACTCAAGCTCTGTATCTATATTTTGAGATAAAGTGATTAAGTAGCTTACAAGCTCTCCATAGCTTATAAGCTCGGGCCTATAATTTACTAACAGTGCACTATATGATGGTATTGTATCAATAATAGCGTGATGATTGCACGCTCTCAATTTTTTATTAAATTTATTAACTCTTATGCTCGTTTCTTCTTTTATTTCGTCTCCAAATTTCATTAATATCGAGCAATCTCCAGATATTAAAAAATCTTCATTTTTCATTTTTCATTTTACCTCTTTAGGCACTTTACAGGATTTCAAAGTATTTAAGCAAAATTTATTACATTGTAGTACCCATTGCCTCTTTTATATCTAATTCATTATCAACTATAGCTTCTATGGCATATTCTAAGCCCTTTGCAATCATCTCAACTGGCATACTTGCTATATTGTTTGCTTTGTATGCAACCTGCTCAATTGCATATGGCACATGTATAAAGCCTCCCTTAATGTGCTGGTATTTTTTATCTAATGTATATAATAGGGAGTACATCAAATCATTGCAGACATATGAGCCTGCTGTATAAGATAAGTGAGATGGTATGTCGTTTTTTCTAACATTTTCTACCATAGCTTTAATAGGTAATGTTGCAAAGTAAGCATTTTGACCATCCTCTTTAATTTTCTCATCTATTGGCTGATTTCCATCATTATCTGGAATTGAAGCCTCACGCAAATTAATTCCAATACGCTCTATTGATATGCAGGATCTTCCACCAGCTTGACCAACACAAACCACAGCATCGGGACTATGCTTTTCGATTGCCTTTTCTACTTCCTCACCTGCTCGACCAAAAACTGTAGGAACCTCTATAGCAAATATTTCAGCTCCTTTGATATTTTGGGGTAATAGCTTTACTGCCTCATATGCTGGGTTTAGCTTTTCTCCTCCAAATGGCTCAAAGCCAGTAACTAATATTTTCATCATTTTATTCCTCCACTAAAATCTAAGGTCTTTTCCATAAAACTTAAATATTGCAAATTCATTAAAAATTCTTGAAATAATTCTATCTGAGTAAACCAAAGCTAAATCAGCAAGTGGAAGATTGGTTGATATTATAGTTTTCTTATCAGCTATCATCCTTGCATTTATAATGTTAAAAAGCTCTGAATTTGTAAACGAGTTATTTAGCTCAGTTCCTAAATCATCTATAATTAACAAATCACACTCAAATAAATAATTATAGTTTTCTTTACTCAGCTGTGTTTCATCAGATTTCTTAAACTTATGATCCTCTATAACTTCCATAAGATTGGAAGCTGTTTGATATATGACGGTTTTACCCTTTTCAATAAGCTCTGAGGCTATGCAATTGCACATAAAGGTTTTGCCAACTCCTGTTGTTCCGTGAAATAAAAGGCTTGGTGATTCTCTACTGAAATTCATGCAAAAATTGCCACAGGCTTCTAATATATTTTTTACGTTCTGCCTAGGGCTTAACTTTTCCTCTTTATATTTTTCATCACTAAAAACGCTTAAATCAAACTGATTAAAGTTTTCCTTCTGCAGTCTATATTTAATATTTGACATATCATAAAGGTTTTCAATAATTTTTTGTTCATAACACTTGCATTTTTCTTTTGATGCTGTATATCCTGTATCCTCACAAATTTTACATTCAAAGGTAGGTTTAAAATCATCCTCACTCAATTTATTTTCTTTTAATATTAATAGTTTCTCTTCTCTATAACTAGCTATATTATTCTTTATCTTTATTATTTCTTCTTCAAAATTATCAGGTTTTAACAATACTATTTTTGATAGCTCTATACCAGCTAGGGCTATTTGCTTATCAAGTTCATCAAGCATAGGTATAGTTTTATATATTATATCTTTTTTCTTCTCTGCTTCATTGAAAGCTTTATGTCTTTTTTGATCGTATTCGTCTCTAATTTTTCTCAATAATATTTCCTTCATATTATTCCTCCGAGCTTACTGATATACCAAGTTTTTCGAGCTTCTTTTTTAGGTTTCTCTGGGCTATCTCTTCCATTTCCTTTTCACTGTAATCTGATATAGTTTGTTCAAAATTATGGAATTTGTTTTTTGACCCCTGTGCTGTTTTCTTTTCAGTAACATTTTCTTTCTTTGCACCTTTTTTTCTATCATCAACTATATCATCTACTGTTTTATAGCCCTTCTCATGCCATCTTTCCAATATTGTATCGAAGTAACTTATATTTGGACTTGATATTTTTGTTGAATTTTCTAAAGCTTTCATAACAATTTCTTTTGAAAATCCAAACTCATCAAACCACTTATCAATAGTTGTCATCTCTCCCTCAGTTAGAGCTCTATTCATAAAGCCTAAGGATTGTGATATCCTAGAGTATATAGAGTATCTCTCCTCTTTTGTTTCTAAAAATTCTGCAAGACTATCTAAATCTTTAACCCCTGCTCTATTCCAAGCAGCTATGGTTTTTTCTATATATGACATACTTCGCTTTTTCTTGTTGTTTACACAGTATGAGAAAGCTTGTATCATCATTTCAGGACTAAGCTCATATTGTCTTGTCCATTGATTAATTTTCCTCTTGTCTTGAACATTAACAAATTTGCCAAAGATCTTTTCAATTTCCTTGTGCATTTGAAGATATTCTTCATCCTTGTTTAATTCAAGCAGCTCTTGATTATTTATGTAGTTTTTATCTTCATTGCTTGATGTATTTTTATCTTCCTTTGCTAATGGTCTACATATTTTGTCCACATAAAGTTGTTTCAAATTTATGAATTCAACACTATAGTTATACTCATCATCAGATTTATGCGTTTTGACTATTCCCTGTGTTTCCCAATAGCTCCAAGCATTCAATACATCTGACAAAGGAATCTTGAGATTTTTAGCAATAGTTTCGTTATTAAAGCTACTTGAATCTTCCTTGTCATTGGCATACTTAAACCCTAACAAATAAACCTTAACATAGGTTCCATTTGCTAATGGCATGAAATCAGTTATAAATATGTTTTCTATAGGGGTATCCTGTAAGTCTATTCTCATATCTTCTAAAAAATAATTCATAAATTTCTCCTAACTGCATATAATGTATGTAAGACTTAATTCCTTGCATCTCTCTATTTGTAATGAGTAAATAAGTAATAGAAAATTCAGGAAAACATTTTACCAAAAAAGTATTGACATTAAAAATAAATTGTAATATAATTGTAACATTCAACCGGCGAATAATATATCCAAATTAATTACTCTAATTATATCAGAATTTTCAAAAAAGTAAAATTATAAATATATAAATTTTGTGTATAGAGTAAATAATACTAATCTTTTTAAAAACCTTATGGTTCTTAATTTCAAGATAGGTAGAATAAAAAAATTAGGAAGTGAATTATGAAAAACCAAAAAGTAAATAGTTTAAAAAATTCGGGGAAAAAAAGTAGCTCAAACGGAAAGTCTGGGGAACAAGACAAAACCATTGTTACTAAAAATGCTAAATACGTAATACTTACTGAAAATACTACAAATCAAAAGAAAAGTGCTAAAAATATAGTGACTAATAATATTAAGACTGAAGATAAAAACAAAATTACTAGTAATGACAAAATCTCTAGTGTAATTAGAGTTGAAGAAAAAGTTAAAAATACTAAAAAAGACAAAACTGAAATTAAGGTAAAGAAAAATAATACTATAATTTCTAAATTATATAATTTCTTAAAAGTAATTAAATTACCAAAATTTGTAATCAAGTATAAATCTCATAGTTTGAGTGCTTTATGCTTATCTCTTGTTTCAATATTATTATTGTCAGGATTCTCTCTATTTGAATCATTATCAGTTAATCCAAGCATCAGTAGTTATTATAGTGCAAAAAGCTATACTCTTTATATTGATGACAAGGAAATCGGTTCTGTAAGAGAGCAGGAAACAGTAAATATCGCAATTAAAAAATTAGAAAATGAATTTAGAAAAGCACACAATACAGAGTCTGTTGTTGTTTCATCTGTAAGAATAGTTGAATCTAATGCAAATGATAGTGAATTAATTTCAGATGTTAAGTTAAATTCTTCTTTGAAATCAAAACTTGAAATAAAATCACAAGGCTATGGAATATCTGTAAACGGACAAGTAATTGGAATACTTAGAAGTAAACAAGAAGTAGAAAGTTTAATAGCTGATGTAAAGAATTATTTTACTTCAAAGTATGAAGCAGATCAAATAATAAGTGCTGATTTTAATGAAAATATAGAGATTAATACTCTTGTAATAGCTAGTGATGAAATAAGTGATAAAGATAAATTATTAGAATATATATTGATTGGAACTGATGAAAAAGTATTATATACAGTTCAAGACGGAGACACATATTGGGACATAGCAGTTAGAAACAAAATGACTGTTGACGATCTAATGACTGCAAATCCAAATGCAGATGAAAACAAGCTAATGCCTGGTGATGAACTAAGCTTAATAGTTCCAAAACCGTTTATAAATGTAAACATTCAACGAAAACTTACAGTAGAAGAAAAAATCAAGTATGGCTCTGAAGTACAAAAAGTTTCATATATGTATTCAGACGAGAAGAAGATTAAGACAGCAGGGGTTTATGGTAAGGATGAAGTTGAATATATTGTAACTGAACAAAATGGTGTAGAAATAAAACGTGAAGAAGTAAAAAGAACAAATATCTCTCAACCAAAGAGTGAAGTTGTTTTAGTTGGAACTCAAACTCCTCCACCAAAAATAGGTCAAGGTTCATTCATAAATCCTTTACCAGGAGGAACATTAAGCTCAGCTTATGGTTCAAGAAGCGGTGGCTTCCATAGAGGAATTGACTTAGCTAAAGCAAAAGGTTCTAATATAAAAGCTTCTGATGGTGGCAAAGTTACATATGCTGGATGGTATGGTCAATATGGATACATGGTAGAAATTAGCCATGGTGGTGGATGGTCAACAGTATATGCTCATTGCAGTAAGATATTTGTAAAAGTTGGTGATAGTGTATATCAAGGTCAAAAAATAGCTGCTGTAGGTAGCACAGGCCTTAGTACTGGACCTCATCTACATTTTGAAGTAAGAAAATACAGTAAAGCTCAAAATCCTTCAGGATATATTGGAAAGAAATATAAATAATATTGGAAAATATGCGCATTGTTTAAACAATGCGCTTTTTGTTTGCTTAAATTTACAATTATACAAAATATTTCGTTTTTATTAATTATAAATTTATGTTATTATATAAAAGTCGTTGTTATATTTAACTGTGTTCTTGAGTAAAAATAAAGAATGAGCGCAGCACACATTATTACTTATTAGCAATGCATGAAAGGAAGATAATATTGAAAATTATAGATTATAGATTTAATAAAATTGCAAATGAAATATTATCACATGATGAATATGATAAAATGAAAATGATTACGCACCACAGTGATAACAGTGTTTATGAACACAGCTTGATGGTTGCATATTACTCATATTTAATAGCTTACAAAAGTAATCTAGACTGGAAATCATGTATCAGAGGGGGATTGCTTCATGATTTTCATCTATACAAATTTGAGAAGAAGCATAGTATAGCTTTGATTAAGGATTCTGTAAAACACGCTATCAATCATCCAAAAATTGCATATGAAAATGCTTCAAAACACTTTGACCTTAATTCTAAAGAAAAAGACATTATAGTTGGACATATGTTTCCATTTGGTTTGCCAAAATCACGAGAAGCATGGATTGTAAGTTTAGTAGATAAATATATAGCTATATTTGAGTATTGTGATAATGCAAAAAAATCAATAGCTAGAAGTTGGAAAAAAGCCTTTGCTAAGTAAAAAGAGCGAACTTCGTTCGCTCTATAGAACTTCGTTCGCTCTTTGCAAAGGCTTTATTTTTTAAATTAATCTCTTGGACCTACATTTCTTCTTACTGCAGCTTCATATAGTATAAGTGTTGCTGCTATACCAACATTAAGAGAATCACAATCACCATACATAGGTATTTTGATTAACTCAGCATTTATTTCATACCATTCCTTTGATATGCCATAGCGTTCGCTTCCCATAACTATAGCGAGCTTGCCCTCAAAATTTTCTTCATAGTAGTATTTTTCTGCATCTGTGTCTGTTAATATTACCCTGTAACCATTACTTTTAAGCCAATCAATAATTGTCTCTGAACTCTCTTCAACAATTGGAATTTTGAAACAAGAGCCTTGACTACTTCTTAGAATCTTTGGATGTGTAATCCTTGTTTTTCTGTTACATATAACAACTGCATCGGTATTAGTTCCATCACAGGATCTTATTATAGTTCCTATGTTACCAGGAATTTCTAATCCGTCTAAAATTGCTATAACCTTATGCTTATCAGGATTTAAGTCACTAAGAGTTTTATGAGGAAATTTCGCTAATACATATATACCTGCTGATGTTCCTATTTCAGCAATTTTTTTATAGGTAGAGCTCGATACCATGTGTATTTCTTCAGCCTTATCAGATAAATCAATCATTATCTTGTATGCATCTTGACTTTTAATAGAATCTAAATCAAGAACTAATGCTTTGATTTCAATATTATATTTGAGCAATTGGTTAGCTGCCCAAATACCCTCTACAGCTACAAGCTTTTCTGGGTTTGATTTAGTGTTGTTAACAATAGAATCAATTTTCTTGATAACTGCTGCTGTTTTTCCAGAAAGTCTCCATTTTCCATTGTATTTATCCTTAATGAATTTTTCTTTTTCCTCTAATGATAGTTCTATAAACATATATAGCTCTCTACTTTCTACTTATTGCCTTTAATGTGTTTTACAAATACCTCATTTACAGCTTCGTATTTTTCGCTAATTGCAAATAATACATATTTTCCTTCTTTTTTAACTATTGCATTATCTATATACTTTAATTCCTCTGGAACATAACCATCAAATGCAAAATTTAGGTCTGCTATTCTCTCAAGTACAGCATTGTATATTTCTTCTGCTTTTTCTTCAGTCTTAGCTTCAAAAATAGCTAGCTCATCTGCTTTACCACCAGTTGAATTAACAAATACCCTGTATTTTTCTAGATTGTTTAAATCTAGTTTTGAATATATATTGATGATTACGTCATCATTTAATTCCTGCATTTCCTCTCTAAATTCTGCTGCAGTTGTTACTTCTGTTGTTAAGGCATCTATGTCTAAAACAACCTCTTTCTTCTCGTTACAAGCTGTTAGGCTTAGTATTAACATTAATATTAATGTTATGTTTAAAATTGCTTTTCTCACTTTTGTCCATCCTTTTTTATTTTAGTTTAGCTTTGTACAGTATGTGTTTTCAAATAATTAAACCACTTTTCGTAATATATAGAATTAAAGTGAACTCCATCTGTTGTCGAATTAGCTGGGAGATTTCCTTCCTCATCCGCTAGGGCTTCCTTTGAATCCACATAGTATACTTGTTTTTCTTTAGTCATATTGATAATGAGCTTGTTAAATCTCTCAATATTTACATTATTATATATTTTGTCTTTCTCAGACTTTTCCTTAGAAACAGGAATAATAGCATTCACATATATTTTGGATTTTGGTTGCAGTTCTTTTATTTTATCTATGACCTTGCCATATTGCTTAATAAATTCAATATCAGATACCCAGCCTAGTTCATTAGCTCCTAGCATAATATATACTTTTCCATATTGCTTTAATTCAAGAGCTGAAATTATTGTTATTCTATTACTTTCCTTAGTTTTTATGACTTCCTTAGTAAAAATCGTATCAACCATGATTCCTTTACCTGCTAATACTGTAGCATTCTTCATTGAGCTGTATATTGCAACTCCCTCCATTTGAGAGTTACCTATAAATACTGCATCATCGAAATAATCGTCTTGTACAGCCTCAGATTCAGGTACTTTTTCACCATAAGTATATGAATTCTTCTCAGGAAGTTCTAACTCATCAGTGCCTGCCTCTTTATGACCTTTAGCGTTATTCCCTAAAAATTCAATAATATATTCATCATCTAAAGTAACATCATTATTCGGAGCATTGATTTCATCTTTATTATCAGCTGTATCATCATTGCTTGTTTTATCCGAATTATTGGTAGCCTGATTAAGGTCCTCTTTATCTTCACTTTCTTCAAGTTCTTTACTTATTACTTCTTCTTTATCCTTCCAAATCTCAAAATTAAAATACTCTAAAAAGATATATGCTACAATCAACAAGAAAAATATACATAAAGCTATGTATATAATTCTTAGTAACATTCTTTTCTTTTTATTTTCCTGTAAATCTTTTTTGTAATTTACGTTGTAATCATTATGCATTAAAAATTTAACCCCTTTACTATACTTAGCACTTTATATAAGATAAAATATTATAACTAATTTAGCTCTTCCAATAGAAAATCTATTCTATCATTTAGCTTTTTTAAATCCTCTATTTTTCCATTCCTCTTTGCATTATAAAAGTCTTTTCGTAATAAATCAACATTTTTATAATTACTATTCAAATAAAGAGTATGTATCTTATATAATATTTTTTCTGTCAAAGCTGATTCTGCCATAAAAAGTTTTTGAGAGTCAATTATTTCATCTTTTATCTGAGACATTTCCATATCAAGCTGAGAAGCAGCTTCTGCAGCTTTCTTAAGTCTCTCAACAATATGCTCTGGTATGTTTTTATCGAACTTATAGTTCAATGAATGCTCTATAGTAGCCCAAAAATTCATAGCAAGAGTCCTAATTTGAATCTCAGCTAGTATTTCATTTTCCCCAACTGAGCTATATACCCAATATTTGATAATAATATGATAGCTTCTATAGCCGCTTTCCTTTGTATTAGTAGTGTAATCACGTTCTTCAACTATTTGAAGGTCCTTGCCATTTCTATTTCTTATTAGTTCAACAACAGTTGATATATCATCTACTAATTGACACATTATTCTTATTCCTGCTATATCCTCAAGTTCTGCTGCCCTATCTATAGTCATATCACGTCTATCAAGCTTTTCTATAATACTTGATATTTTTTTAACTCTTCCTGTTACAAACTCAATTGGAGAATATTCCTCCAAACCCTTGTAGGATTTTCTTAGGCTTTTAAATTTTATCTTTAGTTCTTCAACTGCTTGCTCATACGGTAGTAAAAACTTATCCCAATCATTTATCACATTAATCAACATCCTTTTATATAAAGTCTTACATACTAATTCTAATTGTTTGTTGCAAAAAAATCAATATATTTTATTTGTGAATTTTTATCGCTGTAAATAAATTATAATTGTTTATAACATTTATAATTGAAAT
>JAEAME010000629.1_pt1 | contig 33556 bp, 19 predicted proteins | sample 8958731 | NCBI WGS metagenome assembly JAEAME01 (sample SAMN16933194, study PRJNA681113) | bioreactor sludge metagenome | isolation source: anerobic bioreactor sludge (Control) | place: India:Bengaluru | collected 2018-10-24
AGCAGGACGCTTTGCGCCAGGATGGACACAAAGCCGACGACAATGAGATATCCGGACGGCAAGTGCGTGCTCTATTCGCAAGTGAGAGAAAGTATAATCCGCCAAACTTTACCTGAACTGAGATTCGCTGAAAACCTCCGCCTGGAAGACCTGAAACTGCGCGTCCCGCTTCCAGCATCCCTCCCTCAGGCCTGCCTTTATGCAGAGATTATCCAGCATTTCCGACCTGTTCCAGCGGTTTTCCGTGGCCACCTGCGGCAGGAAAACCGCGGAAGAACCTGATTTAGCCAACAGAACTCCGTCTCGTCCGACGATAATTTCATCGGCGGAGGCAATGGCTCTCATGGGTGTAAGGGCCGAAATCTCTATTTCTATATCTTTCAGTTCACTTATTTCGACAGGAGAAAATCTTGGGTCGCCGAATGCAGCCTGGAGGGCCATGGATCCAACAGTTTTGCCCAGCGCCATGTCCCCCGGAATATGCCCGATGCATCCTCGAAGTTGCCCGGCTTTTCTTAATGTGACGAATGCTCCTTGCGGGAAATCCATTCGGGCGGGGAAATCTCGCGCCAGCGGAATTGTCTGAGTGGTCAGGTATCGCCTGATAGCCTCCCGGGCGAATGCGAGCAACTTTCTCTTGTCGGGATTCTGAAGCGGCGTCGCCTTTGAGGGCGGCGCGGGACGATTCAGGGCCGCAGTATCGGCCGGGGCATTGCCAGGACAAAAAACCACTGCTCCATATCCCACGGCGCGCGAACTGTCTCCCACGAGTGCATCCCCGGAGTTTGCGTAGCTTGCCACCACGGCGCGCCTGGCGCCCAGGGCTTTCGCCGCGGCCATTCCGGCCAGTATCGAGGCTTCTCCGCATGCTCTCGTCTCCAGATTCGGAAGATCAAGAACTCGCATCAGCGAACTCACGCGTGAAGAGTCCAGGCCAGCAATTGTCGCAAGAGTCAGTGTGTCTGCCCTTTGCGCGTTCTTGTTTGTCGGGTAGTGGGAAAGATCAGTGCTGATGACGATCAATGCCCGCTTCTCCTTCAAGACTTTCGCCAGTGTTTCGCCGAAGCGCAGGCACATTTTGCCGTCCGCCGGATGAATGATTGCCGGGACAATCCTTGCGTTCGGGAAGAGCGTTTGCACAAAAGGAAGCTGGACCTCGATCGAGTGTTCCCTCTCATGCACCTCCCGGTTACGATTGCAGTCCCTGCACCCGGCGATCAGCGCCGAGACGACTCCTTCATCCACAGAGATTTTGCCGAGCGGGGTGCTGAAAGAGGCGTAGTCGCCCAGCGAAATGCCGCTGAAACTCGCCGAAGTATGGTTCACGCCCAGGATGACGACGACATCGTACGCGTGCCCCATCGCCTGGCGGAACGCGTCCGCGCTGATCTGGCCGGAGTAGATGTAGCTTGCGTGCGGCACCATGATCGCCACGGGTTTTTCCATCGGGATTTTGGCCGAATCCTGGAGATACTGTTGGACGGCAAGTCTCAGTTTCTGGGGATCGGAGGGGTAAAACTGGCCCGCGACTGCCGGAAGCCTTGTTTCCCGCGATCCTGGATGACCGCTGAGGCCGCGGCCAGAATACAACATCAGAATTGCTATAAATACAAAGGCAGATACTTGTTTCATGGCCTTGCTCCGAAACAGAAGCCTTGCCCCCCAAGGATGCTTTGAAATCCGGGCGGCTCAGACAACCATTATGTCCAGACCCCGGCGATGGTTCTGCCGCAGAACTTGCAGTTCCCGCGCACCAGATTTATTTCCGCTATGAAAAATGCGTTGCGCTTGATCACGATTTTCCCGCATTGGGGACAGTATGTGTTATTTCCCGGATGGTCGGGCACATTCCCGACATAAGCATAGCGGATACCTTTGCCTATTGCGATATTTCGGGCGCGTTCCAGGGTGGCCACCGGCGTCGGCGGAAGATGCTGCAATTGGTAGTCTGGATGGAACCGAGTGAAATGGATCGGAACATCAGGGCCGATTTCTCCCATAATCCAATCCGCAAGTTCTGTCATCATCTTGTCCGAGTCATTCAGTGTCGGGACGACCAGGTTGACGAGTTCCAGGTGTACACGGCTTTTGGCGATCTGCCGAATGCTGTTGAGCACCGGTCTGAGTTCCGCACCGCAAACATTGCGATAAAAATCTTCGCTGTAGCCTTTAAGATCGATTTTGATCGCGTCCAGGAGGCTGCACATCTCCTTCAATGGTTCGGGATTCATGAATCCGCAGCTGATCAGCACGCTGCGCAGTTTCTTCTTCCCGGCCAGTGCCGCGGTGTCGCACATGTACTCCGTGAACACTGTCGGTTCGTTGTAGGTAAAAGCGATGATCGGGGAATTGCGGGAGGAAGCCGTTTCCAGAATTGCCGCTGGAGATATGAACGGATTGTCGAAATCCTCGGGGCGCGATTGGGAGATTTCCCAATTCTGGCAGAACTTGCAGCGAAGAGGGCAGCCTGAGGTGGCAAATGAAAACGCATTCGAACCGGGAAGGAAATGATAAAAGGGTTTTTTCTCGATCGGATCGATATGAACGGCGACCGGCCGTCCATAGACCAGGCTCCTCAGTTCGCCACCAATGTTCATGCGGGCGCGGCATTTTCCCCTTTCTCCCGGCTTGATCACGCAGGATTGCGCGCAGAGCAGGCATTTTACTATTGCAGTTTTGCCGATATGCTCCGTAGCCTTCAGTCTTTCTCCCGGCTTGTGACACTGTAGGCAGTCGATTCCGGCGGATGCGGTGGAGGTCCAGTAGCGCGCTTTGGGCGCCTTGCGGATCAGGTCTGCTGTTCGGTCGGGAACGCCCGCCCGGACGAAGGCGTGGGCACATCCCACCGTCGATCCGATCCTGGCTGCCGCAATCAGGAACTCTCGCCGCGAGATCATTTTTCCCTTCCCTTGGTACGATAATCCCCCTATCGTTGCTATGTCAATCCTGCAGCAATCCCGCCTGATCTTTCATAAATCATATTCATGGGCGTATATTGACTGGACCGTGATAGAATCACCATGTATCGCGGACATGAGATGGAGTTCGGGCAAATCAGAATTCAGCGGCATCGCTATTTGTGCATTTTCGGGTGGAGGATAATCCGATGGTCGACGAAGATCTAAAATCAGAATTGGAAAGACTGAGGGCTGAAAATGAAGCTCTTAAGAGGTCCTCCTCCAAAGGGCTTTCCATGAAAGTCAGCGAAAAAGGGGCCCTTTCGGTCTACGGGCTCGGCCGGTTCCCTGTAACTCTATATAAAGAGCAGTGGCTTCGTCTTTTGGACATGACGGAGGATATACATACTTTCATCAAACTGCACGATACGCAGCTAAGATCCAAAGGACAGCAAGGCTAAGAAGTCGAGCAACGCATCAGCCGGCTCAATTTGCCATTCGCCAATTTTTATCATCCGCTGCAAATCCGAAACGGATATACTGCCCGCGGAATGACACAGAAATCTCCAACAGTTACGGGCCACACGGGGCTTCTAAAGCCTCTGCAATCCTTGAAACTCGGGACAGCGCTTCGCGCATTGCGCTATCGGAACTACCGCCTGTTCTTCGCGGGACAGCTTATTTCCCTCGTTGGGACCTGGATGCAGAATGTCGCCCAGTCATGGCTTGTGTACCGACTGACAGGCTCCTCTTTCATGCTGGGCTCAATCAGTTTTGCGTCGCAGCTTCCCATATTCCTGCTGGCCTTCGTGGGCGGAACGATTGCCGATAGATACAACCGTCACCGGCTTGTGATCGCCACTCAGGCAGCGTCGATGATTCTGGCCTTAATACTGGCGGCTCTGACTCTCACCGATACGGTACGCATCTGGCATTTATTTGTGCTTTCGGCACTTCTGGGCGCTGTAAATGCTTTGGACATGCCTACGAGGCAGGCCTTTGTCGTTGAGCTGGTGGAGAAGGAGGATCTGCTGAATGCGATCGCGTTGAACTCCTCCATTTTCAACGGGGCCAGGGTTCTTGGGCCGGCGGTAGCGGGCGTTATGATTGCCGGAATCGGGGAAGGGTGGTGTTTTTTCGCCAACGGCATCAGCTATGCTGCCGTAATCTCGGGGCTGCTGCTCATGAAGTTGGGAGGGCAGGGAGGAGGAATTCGCAAGGAATCGGCCGCCGGCGATGTTTTGGAGGGATTCAATTTCGTGCGCCGGACGCGCCCGATACGCACGCTGCTGCTGTTGCTGGGATTGCTCAGCATCGTCGGAATGCCCTACTCGGTGTTAATGCCGATCTTCGCCGACAAAATACTTCAGGGCGGGCCTCGCGGCCTCGGCATTTTGATGGGCTCCACGGGGCTAGGCGCCCTGATAGGATCGATCTCTCTTGCTGCCAGGTCCGGTACTGGAGGGCTCGGGAAGCTGGTTGCCTACGCGAGCGCCGGTTTCGGCCTGGGATTGCTTTTGTTTTCGATCTCCCGCCATTTCTGGCTGTCCGCGGCCTTTCTCGTCCCGGTCGGCATGTCCTTCATGATGACCACGACCTGCATCAACACCCTGATCCAGACCATGGTCCCCGACCGTCTGCGCGGTCGCGTTATGGCTACACACGTGTGGATGCTACTGGGGATGACGCCCTTCGGCTCCCTCATGGCGGGGACCATAGCCGCTCGTGCCGGAGCGCCGGCAACGATGCTGGGCGGATCGCTTTTTTGTCTGGCAGGCGCAGGATTGTATGCATCCCGGCTTGGCGGTTTAAATTTAGCGGCCGGGCTTCCTGTTTCTAAAGAATCTGAATCCACGAAGGACGCGCGTCAAGACAAGTGACAGATTGATCCCGTTCCTCCCCGGATATGCATGCGAGTGCTCCGGCCGCCATATTTCCGGCAAAATGGGCTTTGTAATCCAACGAAATATTTGTATCCTGTATGTTTTATTTTGGCAGGGGACCTGGTCCGAGGCACCGAGAACAGGAATAGCAGCAAAGTCCCGCGAGGATGGGGTATCGGTATTATCATAGGCAACCATAAACAGAAAAGATCAATAGAACTTTCGGAGGATGGCACATGGCAAAGCTGGATCCAACTAAGTTAGCTGACTGGCAGATCGCATTCGAATGCGAGAAGGACATGAAGACAGTCAAGCAGATTGCGGATGGACTTGGAATCAAGGATGAGGAACTGATTCCCTATGGACACTATTACGGCAAAGTCGATTATCGAGCCGTAATGGAGAGAGTAAAGGACAGGCCGGACGGCAAATACATTGACGTTACAGCGATTACGCCGACTCCTCTCGGAGAAGGCAAGAGCACTTCCACCATGGGCCTGGTTCAGGGCATGGGAAAGCGCGGCAAGAGAGTTACAGGCGCGATCCGGCAGCCTTCGGGCGGACCGACCATGAACATCAAGGGAAGTGCAGCGGGCGGCGGACTGGCGCAGTGCATTCCCCTAACGCCGTTCTCGCTGGGACTGACCGGCGATATCAACGATATCATCAACGCGCACAACCTGGGGATGATAGCCCTTACCTCCAGGATGCAGCATGAGTACAACTATGATGACGCCATGCTTGCATCCAAGAAGCTGAAACGACTGGATATCGATGCCAGAAATGTTGAATTCAAGTGGGTCATTGATTTCTGCGCCCAGGCGCTGCGCAACATTACCATCGGCCTCGGCGGAAAGATGGACGGATTCCTGATGCAGTCCGGTTTCGCTATTGCTGTCAGTTCCGAGTTGATGGCCATACTCGCAGTTGCCACCAGCCTGAAGGACATGCGCGAAAGAATAGGCAAAATAGTGGTCGCGTATAACAAGAAGGGGGATCCCGTAACTACGGCCGATCTGGAGGTGGACGGAGCTATGTGCGCATGGATGGTCAATACGATCAATCCGAACCTACTGCAGACTCTTGAAGGGCAGCCTATCTTCGTTCACGCGGGACCGTTTGCCAACATAGCCATCGGCCAATCCTCCATTGTGGCGGATCAACTTGCGCTTAAGCTTGCGGATTATCACATAACCGAGAGCGGATTTGGCGCCGACATCGGTTTTGAAAAATTCTGGAACCTCAAGTGCCGTTTCTCCGGACTGAAGCCTCATTGTGCCGTGGTGGTTGCCACGGTTCGCGCTCTCAAGAGCCATGGCGGGGGCCCTGCCGTTCCTCCGGGCAAGCCGCTGGATCCCGTTTACAAGCAGGAGAATGTAGAGCTGGTTGAAAAGGGTCTTCCCAACCTTCTAAAGCACATCGGAAATGTCAAGAAGGCCGGAATTAGTCCGGTCGTCTGTATCAACTCGTTCTACACGGATACGAAGGCCGAAATCGAATGCATCAAGAAGAACGTGGAAGCGATCGGCGCCAGGGTGGCTGTTTCCGAACACTGGCTGAAGGGCGGCGACGGCGCGCTTGAACTGACCGATGCTGTAATCGACGCCTGCAACGAGCCGAACAGCTTCAAATTCCTCTATGAGCTCGAAATGCCGCTCGGCAAGCGGATTGAGACAATCGCCAAGGAAATTTACGGCGCAGATGGCGTCAGCTACACTCCCGCCGCAAAGGCAAAGCTCGCCAAGATGGAAAAGGATGCTGAGCTCGCCAAGCTCGGCACATGCATGGTGAAGACGCATCTTAGCCTGTCCCATGATCCCACTATCAAGGGAGCTCCAAAAGGTTGGACACTGCCGATCCGCGACATCCTGACATACAAGGGCGCTGGTTTCGTGGTCCCGGTGGCCGGGGACATCACCCTGATGCCGGGCACCGCATCGGATCCTGCATACAGGAGAGTCGATGTGGATGTGGAAACCGGGAAGGTTACCGGTGTGTTCTAATTCTCTCTAACTAGGATCGGCGCCGGGGGAACACCTTCGGCGCCGGTCTCTCCTCAAAAGAATCCTCCGGTCTTCCAATCCCTATAGCCGAATCGACAGCGCACCCGGGAACAGCTCCGCGGAATTCGCCGGTTCCTCGATTACTTGATGCCGGGTTCGGTCATATTCCGCAGGTCGAAAATTTCATCGAGCCTTTCCTTCGTCAGGAGCCCCTTCTGCAGGACGATCTGGGCAACGGATTTTCCGGAGGCAAGGTATTCCTTGGCTACATCGGCAGCCGCCGCATATCCGATGTGGGGATTCAACAGCGTCACGATACTCAGGCTGGAAGCCGCAAGCGCTTCGCAACGCCCCACATCGGCCTGAATGCCGGAGATGCAAAACTTGTTGAATGCGCGGAGGGCGTTGTCGAGGATTTCGATTTCGTGAAGCAGGTTGAAAGCGACGACCGGCATCATGACATTCAGTTCCAACTGACCGGCCTGGGCAGCCAGGAGAATCGTCGTGTCGCAGCCTATTACCTGGAAGCAGACCATGTCCAGCATTTCCGCCATAACGGGATTCACTTTCCCGGGCATTATGGATGATCCAGGCTGGACTGCAGGCAACGTGATTTCTGCGAATCCTGTTTTTGGGCCGGAGCTCATCAGTCTCAGGTCATTTGCGATGCGAATCAAGTCCTGAACCAGGCAGCGCAGGGATCCCGAAAGCTCCACGAACGGCCTTAACGATTGCATGGCCTCAAAGTAGTCCTCGGCCATGCGGAACTCGATTCCCAGATCCCTGCTCAGTTCCCGGACCATCATCGGCCGGTATTGGGGATGGGCGTTAATGCCGGTGCCGGCGGCGGTGCCTCCTATACCGAGTTCCCGGCTGGATTCCGAAGCCCTGCGGACAGCCTCCTGATGCTTGCGCAGGCAGACCGCATAAGCCCCAAATTCCTGGCCAAGGCGCACGGGAACCGCGTCCTGCAGATGAGTGCGTCCGGATTTGACGACGCCGTCGAATTCCCTCGCCTTAATCGAAAGAGCGTTCTCCGCCTCCTGCAGGGCATGAATCAAGGACCGGCTGAGGAGGACGGCACCTATGCGGATGGCTGTCGGGCAGACGTCATTTGTCGACTGCGCCATGTTCACGTGATCGTTCGGATGAATGGCGGAGTAGTCTCCTTTTCTTCCGCCCAGAAGCTCGATGGCCCGATTGGCGATTACTTCGTTGGCGTTCATATTGTGAGATGTGCCGGCGCCCGCCTGGTAGACGTCGACGACGAACCATTCCCGCAGTTTGCCGCTCAAAATCTCATTGCAGGCCTCGACAATAGCGTCGGCTTTGCGGCCATCGAGGAGTCCCAGGGCTTTATTCACTATTGCGGCCGACTTCTTTATGAGGACCGTAGCGTCGATGTAGGAAGGCTTCGGCTTCAATCCGCTGATTGGGAAGTTTTCAATGGCGCGGTCCGTCTGGATGCCGTAGTATGCATCCACCGGTATAGATCTCTCGCCCAGGGAATCCTTTTCTAAACGTGTTTGCATAATATGCCCCCCCTTGCTAAAAATGAGCGGAGCGGAGGACCAAAATCAAGAAGTTAATTCAGAAGGGATCCCGTGATGACAGACCCTGTAGAGTTGCCGATTGAGGACACCATTGATCTGCACACCTTTCTACCGCAGGAAATCGCCGACCTTGTCGAGGAATACCTTTACCAGGCGATGCAAAAAGGATATCGCGAAGTCCGCATTATTCACGGCCGCGGCGCCGGCGTGCAGCGGAGTATTGTTCAATCCGTCCTGAAAAGACACGGGCAGGTGATCGCCTTCCGCGATGCGATGGACCGTGGATCCACTACGGTCATTCTGAAACAGGATGGATAAAGAATTTTGCCGAAACACGGGAAGAGGTTTTCAGCCAACGGTTCGAAGGAAGCTCAAAGTGAAACTTTTCTGGAATTCGGGATCGTTGCTATCCGTACTCGGCGATGCAGCTCCGCAAAGGTTTTCACCGGCCGTCCGGATTAGATCTTCGCTGCAAGGAGTCGGCTCTCTCGCATGTTTTCCTGGAGCACGCCTGCAGCAACCTGCTCCTCACAGGTTCCCGTTGCAGGTGTTTTAAGCGGCGATTGAATTGAGCGGTGGTATTTTGCGGCGAGAAGATCTGTCGCCTCCGGCGCGCTGATCGGAACGCAGAAATAGTACCCCTGAGCATATCCGCAGGAGAGTTCCCTGAGCTTTGTCGCCTGTTCAACCGTCTCGACGCCCTCGGCCACCAGCCTCAAGCCCAGGTTCCGACCCAGGGTGATGATGGTCCGGACTATTTCGTCGTCCTCCATAATCCTTGCGACGAAGGACCGATCGATTTTAAGGCAATCGAGTGGAAAACGATGGAGATAGCTCAGAGAGGAGTAACCTGTCCCAAAATCGTCCAATGCAACCTGAATTCCCAGCGATTTGAGCTGCCGCATCAATTCAATGGCCGCATCAGGATCCGACATCATGGCGCCTTCGGTTAATTCGAGGATAAGACTTCCGGTAGGCAATTCCATTTCACGCATAACCTCCCGGCACTGCTGCAGGAGAGTCGGCTGGAGAAAATGCTGGGGCGCCAGGTTTACGCTGACAGACAGCGGAGCGCCGTCCGCAAAACGCGCCTGCCATAAACTGATCTGACGGCACGCTGTTTCCAGGATCCAGTGACCCATGGGAACTATGAGCCCGGTTTCCTCGGCGACCGGAATGAATTCCGCAGGCGAAATGAGACCGCGTGTCGGATGCTTCCATCGCATCAGGGCTTCGAATCCCATGATCCTTTCTGTGTCGAGGGACACGAGTGCCTGATAATATACCTCGAATTCTTTTCGCTCGATGGCGAAGCGAAGCTCCGTTTCAAGTTGGAGACGCGAGATTGCCTGAGCGCGCATGACTGCGTCGAATACCTCGTAGCGCTTTTTCCCAAGCGCCTTCGCGCTATACATGGCCGTGTCCGCGTCGCGCAGCAATTCTTCCGGATTTTGGTAGGATGGATTGTACAGAGCGATCCCCATGCTGGCTGAAGGGAACAACTCCTGGCCGCCGATTGCGAAAGGAGCAGACAGCTCGCCGGATATGCGATCTGCAACGCGGGTAGCATCCTCCGCGCTCACAATGCCATCCAATAGGATTGTGAATTCATCGCCTCCCAGTCGTGCAATTGTGTGGCTGCGGCCGAATCGTGCGACACAGTCGCTTGAACGCACAGTCGCCTCCAGCCTGTTTGCGATAGCCACGAGCAACTGGTCTCCCATCAAATGGCCGAAGCTGTCATTTATCAGCTTGAAACCGTCGAGATCCAGGAATATCAGCGCGAGCGTCTTATCCCTCTGGCGCCGGGCGCGCTCAAAGGACCGGCCCAGTCTGTCCATGAAGAGCACCCTGTTTGGCAAGCCTGTCAGTACATCAATAACCTTCCCCCGAGTGATGTCCGTCTGGGATCCGGCCATCCTGGTAGCTTCCCCTTTTTCATTTCGGACCGCCAGGCCACGGCCGAGCATCCAGAGGTAATTGCCGTCCCGGTGCAGGATGCGGTATTCATCTTCATAGTGGGGCGTCTGTTCTTCGAGGTGTGCGTTGATATCCGCACGCACTCGATCGACATCATCCGGATGGATTCTTCGAAACCACTCTTCCGGATCGTCGCAGACCTCATTTTCCGCCCAGCCAAGCATGGACTTCCAGCGGGACGAGAAATATGTCTTTCCTTTGACCAGATCCCAATCCCAAAGACCGTCATTCGCCCCACGGGCAGCGAGGGCATAGCGCTCTTCGCTCTCCCGCAAGGCTTCCTCAGCTAATTTTCGCGACAGCTGTGTCTGGATCCTGGCAAGCGCCACGGGAAAATCGACGGGCTTTGTCACGTAATCATTGGCGCCGGCTTCCAGTGCAGAAACCACATCTTCACTTCCGGACTTTCCGGTTACCATGATGACGGGCAATTGTGCCGGAGTGTATGTTTTGCGCAGGGCAGTCAGAACCTCCAGTCCGCTCATCTCCGGCATTTCCACATCCAGCAAGATGAGGTCCACATTGTTTGACTGTATCCATTCCAGTGCGTTTTTTCCGCCGTCCGCATCGCATGCCTGATACCCGCGTTTGGATAAGCGTCGAACCATCAAGTCACGATTGAGCCCGTCGTCGTCCACAACCAACAGCTTCGTAGCCCTTTCGGTCATAGCATAGCCTTGCTGTTGAGAAGAGTGTTCATTTTTTGAAGAAGTCGCGGCATTTCGATGGGTTTGATGTCATAGTCGTCAAATCCGGCTGCGACCGCACGGCTTCGGTCCGTCACAAGGGCGTGGGCCGTAAGAGCGATGACAGGAATATATTTCATCCTGAAGTCCTGTTTCAGATGCCTGAGCACCTCGAATCCATCCATTTCCGGAAGACTCAAATCCAGCAATATAAGGTCGGGTGAGCACATGTCGGCCATGGAAAGGCCCTCTCTTCCGTCTCTTGCAACCTCCACTTCATACCCGCGTCTGGTCAAACGCCGCGACAGCATGTCCCGGTTCAACTCATTGTCTTCCACCAGAAGTATGCGAGTCATATCCTTCCTTCGCGATATATTCTCCCCACACGGGCGCGAAACCGATGCGGCTTGCGGATCCCGTTCCTGTTGCCGCATATGCCTTGAAATCGCATGTTTCTCCGGGGAATACCATTTCCTGTCGACGCAGTTTTTGCGCTAATGTCGCTCTGCTGTCTGTCCCCTGAGCTTGGCGCAATATCCGGGCGCGAAGAGAAAAAAACGCACCGCAACCGGGAAGACTGCGTTGCTTTTTGCGAAAAACATGACAGTTGTCTTTTGTCCTCAAAACAATTTTTCGGCCAATCTGCGAAGTTCGTTAACTATTTTTCTATCTCGAAGCCATGCCGCCGGCCAATGCCGCGATTGATAGGATAGAGCTTGATGGTTTTGCATCCTTCCCCGGCTCCCGATGTTCCGGGTGAGGGAATACCCATTTCCTAAGGTCGCCGCCTCCTAAGGCGATATGCTGGGGTGGCGGAGGAGATAAGGGCGGAGCAACAGTCGGGTTTTACTGTCTGCAAAAAAAACGAGGCAAGGCGATGCGGATTGGTTGTGTTTCAGTGTGTGCGATGAAGGCATCGGCATCTCTCCGGGACATATGAGCCATTTGTTTGAAGATTTCAGCCAGGCCGATGTCTCGACAACGCGCAAATATGGCGGCACCGGTTTGGGACTATCGATCTGCAAACGATTCTGTGACATGATGGGAGGCCAGATATCGGTAAAAAGCGAATTGGGCAAGGGATCGACTTTTACCGTCTGCTTCCCGGCAATCTGGCATGCGAAGCGTCTCGAATCGATGCATTTGCCCGATTCCACGGAAGTGCAATGCGTGTCTGCGTAGGTCGCCGACCGCCACAAATCCCGATAGCGCCGACAAAATTGACGGGAGAAGATGGGCGAAAGAGCTCTATTGGGCCGGCGGCAATCCGGCCCAGGTTGTTACCCGGTTCCTTCCGGATGATTTGGAATGGTAAGTGGCGAGGTCGGCATTTTTCATGAGCGACTGAACGTCTGTGATGGTTTCGTCTTTCGACGCCACGCCGACGCTGATGGTGATTTTGATTTCGGATTGGCCGGCGATAATCTGCCCTGATTCCACAGAGCGCCGAAGACGTTCCGCGATATTGGATGCGCTGTTTGAGTCCGTATCGCGGCAAATGACCAGAAATTCCTCCCCCCCTATCCGGCAGACGATATCCGTAGTCCGCAGCGGTTTCCTTAGCATGGCCGCAACTTCCTTCAGCACTATATCTCCGACGTCATGGCCGTATGTGTCATTGATATTCTTGAAATGATCCAGATCCAGGATCATCAGTGCGAAGGGATTACCGCTTTTCAAGGATGTCTCCCATTCCTCAATCAACCGGTACTGCGCATAGCGATGATTCGGCAATCCAGTCAGTGAATCCGTTAACGCAGCCTGCTCCAATGTACGGTTCAGCACGGCCATGTCCACAAGATTCTGACGTATCTTTTCTTTGTCGTGGAGCGCTTCATGCTGCAATTTGATCATGCGCAGGGCGCCCTTGATTCTCGCATCGAGCACCCTTTGAATAATGGGCTTCGTTATGTATTCGTCGGCTCCGGCTTCGAGCGCCGACGCCAGCAGCTCTTCGTTGAACATTTTAGTCAGAACCAGGATATAGATCCGCTCTCCCGCCTTTGTCTGGCGCAGAGACCGGCATAGTTCCGCGCCGTTTAGTCCCGGTGTTTCCCACTCGGTCAGAATGATCTGCGGATCATACTCGAGGATAAGCCGGAGAGCATCAGATGCGGATGAGGCAATTTGGATGCTTGCTTCAGGCGGCAGGCATGCGGAAGCGACTTCGGCGGTTTTGGGATCCGGATCGATTACCAGGATCCTGGTTTTGGTGCCTTCCGGTGCTGCCTGTTCTCCATCTTCGCTCGGATAGGCCTCAAACGGCTGTTCTTCCCTCTTGATGCTTTCCATGGGGGGCAGGACACTGGTTTTTACGCCGAGCATATCGCCCCAGTTTTTCCAATCCTGCACACTCGCGTCACATATGGCAAAAAGGCCTTCCTTATTGATCTTGATGCGTTCCGCCTTCTCGACCAGCTTTTGCCGCCACCCGTAACGCGTGTTCGACGGCGAAACACAGAGAGCTCCGAAGAGCTGGGATGTATTCATGAGGAGAGCCAGTTTTCTGATCGAGTCTTCCTCCGGAAGATTGGGATCATCCGGATCCTCCTGGAAACGGGCTGCGGCCACCCAATGCTTAGGCAAGCCCCAGTCCTGGAGGATTGCCCCCGTAAACTCGCGGTGATTGAGAGCGAATGTGGTTTCCTCGAGGCTCAACAGGTCGGCCTCCTCGCCGCGGGCGGCATCGATGACGTTAGAATACGCTTCTGGAAATATGCAGGCCAGAGCCAGGCGCCCGGTTTGGCACAGCAAGCCGCATGTGAAGGATTCTTCCGGCTGGGCCAGCTTCGCATGCCTTGCCATCCGTTGCGCGGCAACCGCGGAAGCGAGGGAATTCGCCCAGAAATTGTCGTAATTGAATTTTTTGCAGCGGCCGTGACGATAGCCGGAAATGACGGAGAAACCCAGCGCAACCTGCCATACGGTTTTCAAGCCAAGCCGGGCGACGGCATCGGGAATGGCCGTGATCTGGCGGGATCCCGCATAGAGGGCGGAGTTTACCAGTTTGAGAATGCGTCCGGCCAAAGCCGGATCGCCCTGGACCAGACGGGATACCTCTGCAACGCCGACATTGTCATTTTGCGCCATTTTGAGAATCTGCATTGCGACGCCGGTGGGTGACGGAAGCTGACCTGTAGCCTTCAGCTCATCGAACCTCTTAGTTTTCCACATTTCCATGTTTTTCATTTCGGCAGCAAAAACGAGATCCTGAATTATTTCTGGGGTAATGCTTCGGTGAGATCTTTGCTATGCCCATGCCAAGGGATAATGGACATGCTGAGATGGGGATCTCCTGTATGGTCAGGGTAATGCGTTGGCCGCATCAATAAGAGTTTTTATGGCTGGAGCTATTGCTATAAACATTTCTGCATGCTGTTTTTCCGCGCGAGTCACGACAAGTGCCGCATTCTCCCTCCATTCTCCAGGAGGTTTCTGCCTGAATTCGAGATAGTCCAGGGCTTGCAGGCCCGTGTCGATCAATTCACGCATAAAATCCGCGAGAGGCCCGATTTCCTCGAGGAGGAAGGAGCGGCCGATGATGGATTTTAGAGCGACAGTACTGTCTTTCCAGGCGGAGAGCGACGCCCGTATCTGCTGCAAGTCATCTGATCGCTCCGGCATACGGACAATCAAATGATTCACTGCATCGCCGAAGCGGCGCGCTGTTTCACTTTCCGGCAAGACCGCATCCGCCATTCGGTTCAGCGGGACGAGGCTGGAATACTTGCGGGCTCGCACACGCACGCTCAATCCGCCGGGCGTTAACAGATCTGCCAGGGCTTTCAGCGATGCAGCGTTTTGCACACCCGCGATTCGCTGCAGCATATTCCGCTGGTTCCCCAGATGCGTCACACCCAGCAAAGCGAGCTCTCCGCTGATGAATTGGAGTCGGCGATACATGTCCGGAACATCGCGGATCTCCTGCGGAGACCAGAGCCTTTCCGCGATTGCCGCCGTTCTCGGCCAGATCCTGGATTCGATGTTGTCGGAGTTGACAAACTCGGCCCACATACAGGCTTCACCTCCGAGGACGAGAGATTTCTCCTCATCTGTCAGGCCGGCGACTTCTTTGCCGGCAGGATCGTTTCCGTAGTGATAGGATGCGGGACGCATGTGATCGAGATAGTAGCCGAAAGAGAGAACGCCCGCATAGCCCTGCCTCACTCCCCTGGCAAGGTGGGAATGTCCCCGCCACGACTGGACCACAACGCTTTTCGGCAAATCGGGGTGAAGAATCTCATCCCATCCGATCATCCTCCTGTGATGCCTTTCAAGAATTTGCTGCAGGCGTTGATTAAAATAAGCCTGCAGGGCCGAATTGTCGGAAAGGTTCTTCTCCGCTTTGAAGGCCTGAATTCTTGAGCTGGCGCTCCACTGCTTGCCGTTAACCTCGTCTCCACCGACATGAAAAAATTCGTCCGGGAAAAGCCCTGTCATCTCATCGATAAAAGAATCCAGAAAGTCGTAGAGCTTTTTGGACGATGGATCCATGCACGGATCGAAAACTCCCCATGATCGCTCTATGGTATACGGGCCCGGAGCGCTTGCTAGTTCCGGGTAAGCGACAAACCATGCCGTCGTGTGCCCCGGCATGTCAAATTCCGGGATGATCCGTATGCCCCGATCGCGTGCATAGACAACGACATCGCGAATTTCCTTCTGTGTATAATAGTTGCCGTCCGATGCTGCGAGGTGAAGTTTCGGAAAGCGGCGGGATTCCACTCGGAATCCCTGGTCGTCGGACAAATGCCAGTGCATGACATTCATCTTCACGGCGGCCATCGCGTCCAGATTCCGTTTGATAACCTCCACCGGTTGCCAATGACGTGAAACGTCGATATGGAGTCCTCTCCAGCAAAAACGGGGCCTGTCGCTGATTTGAACCGCAGGTACGCAGAAAGATTTTTCATCCGCCACAATGAGCTGCAGAAAGGTTTCCAATCCGCGTAGAATTCCCACCGCGGATGGAGCCGTCAGACTCGCGCCTTTCTGCGTCACGTTCAGGGAATAGGATTCATCTGCCCGGAATGACTGCACAGCTTCTCCCGCTCCGATGCAGTGAATTTCCAGAGCCGTTTTTGCATTATCCGCTGCGGTAGACGCCCGCAACGGTATGCCCGTCTTCCTCTGAATCCGGTGCAGAATGCGCGCAGCCGCTTTCTGAAGCATCGGATCTTTGTGTCCGGTCAGGCTTATGTTGAAAGCGCCGTCCACGGGCAATCGTCCCTGTCCCCAGACCAGACTCCTTGGCATGGGCATCAGATCGGGGGAAGATTGCTCCGGCTCTTCAATCCCCGGGGAACGAATTTGCAGCAACGCCAGAATCGAAATGAAAAGGCAAATGTATCGGATCGGCATATGAACAATAATATAGGAAATGCTGCCGGAACAGGAACCGGAATCAACAGTGCTTTCTTTCCCACGATGCTCCTGTTTGCTTCGACATGGCTGGATTCCTTGATTCATCGCCTTTGCGGGTAGGCAGTGCTGGCGTCCGCACCGGGACTGGGCCGGAATAGGAATGGACGGCGCAGCCAAAGCCGATCGCTGTGGCGCGAGGCGATATCGATTTCGGGCCCCCAATCGGGATTCCGGTTTTGGCGCACCCTTTCTCCCCGGTCTTGTTGACACGGGAGCCGAATGTCGGGTAACTTCATCTGTTGAGAACACATAAGGAGAAGAGCGTGGAAAAAGAAATATCCATTATTGGTGAACCGACCGTGAATCCGGCTGCGTGCAACTTTACGATTGACAGGCCTGTATACGCCGGAGGCTCGGCATATTTAGGGAACCGCGAATCTGCGGAGCATTCTCCTCTGGCAAAAAGAATTTTCGAAATTCCGGAGGTCCAAAATATTCTGATCGCCGAAAATCAGGTAACGGTGACAAAAGCCGGATTTGATCCGTGGCCCGTGATAGGGAAGCAGATTGGTGCAAAAATCCGGGAGCACATCCGGTCCAGCGAGCCTGCGGTGGACGCTGCGTTCGACAATACGCTGCCGCCCGAAGCCGAGATTCGAGCCAAGGTACAGGAGCTTTTTGACAAGGAAATCAATCCGGCGCTGGGAAATCACGGGGGCTGGGTGGAACTCGTGGACGTGAAGCGGAACTCGGTTTACCTGAAGCTCGGCGGAGGCTGCCAGGGCTGCGGATCCGCCAAGATGACGCTCAAAATGGGAATAGAAAAAGTGATCCGGGAGCGAATTCCGGAGGTGGGCGATATCCTCGACGCCACGGATCACGCGGCCGGGCGCAATCCCTACTATCAGCAGTAAATAGTATATTTGATATACTACGCTCCGGGCCGCAAACGTTTCCGGCGTGCGCGGATGCCGGCGCTCCTGTCCCGAAAAGCTGTCGCGGGCGGCCGCTGTTGGGGTCGAGAGTGCATTTCTCCTGATTTGGGATCGGCAGCCGCCTTCGGTGTATCCCATGCGGATATTGGAAAATCGCGGCTTTTTTCAAAAACATCATTGCTTTTTTCGAGAATATCCGCAAAATGTGATTAGCTTGTTTGCTGTTTTTCCGGTAGATTCCTAACCGTCTTTCATTGGAGGAGTTGAATGGCTGGTAAAGTGATGACGAAAGCACAATTAGTTACGCAGATTGCAGAAAAAGCAGGTACTACCAAGGCTACGGCCAACGAAATTCTCGAGATTATCGCAACCACAGCGGTAGCCGAGACTAAGAAAAACGGCCAGTTTGTGATCCCTGGGATCGGCAAGCTGGTGAAGTCGCAGCGCAAGGCCAGAATGGGCCGAAATCCGCAGACCGGCGCCGCTATCAAGATACCGGCAAAAACGGTTGTGAAGTTCAGAGTGGCCAAAGCCTGCAAAGATGCAGTGGTTCCTGGGAAAAAGTAAACGGCACTGCCAAGAGAAACAATGGGATCGGGCCCTCAGAATCCGCGTGACCGGAATGGGTTTACCTGTGCCTGTCAGGGATTCATCGGGCCTGATTCCGTCAGATCCGCAGTATTTGATCTTCCGGTTCCCGCCTGCGAACACAACTGCCGAGAACATTCAGACTCAGCAGTGTGAGGAATACCATACACAACGGAACAAGATTCCACCAAAAGTCGGTGATGATACGCGTGTCCTTCAGGTTTCGAAGCATGGAACCCCAGGATTCACCCGAGTCCTGAAATCCCACGTTCAGGAACGACAGGACGATTTCGCCCAGAAGAAAGACTGGAGCTGCCAATGCCGATTGCGCGAGAACGAAAGGAATCAGGGATGGAAAAACGTGGCGCATAAAAACGTGAAAAGGTGTGCCTCCCAGCGATCGCGCGGCTTCTACGTAGGTGGAGTTCCTGACCTGTAAAATCAATCCCCGGACTCCTCGCGCCATGGGGGGCCATGCCACAGCCGCGATCGATGCGATAATCCATACGAGCGCCTGCCAAAAAGGTATACGCATGGGCAAAAGAGACCTCAATGCCAGCACAAGATAGAGAGCGGGGAGCGCGAGGACGAATTCCGAGAATCGCATGAGCAGTGAATCCATCCACCCCCCTCGAAGCCCGGCGAAGACTCCCACGACGAGCCCTATAGCGGAATAAAGCACTACACCGAGCCCGACAACAAGCAGGGATGTCCGGGTTCCTGCCAGGACTCGGGCCATGACATCGCGTCCCAATTCGTCTGTGCCAAGGGGGTAGTACTTCGGATCCCCGCTCCTGCCTATTAAATGCCGGTCGGAAGCAAAGAGCCCCAGAACCTTGTATCGGTATCCCTTGAAGAAGAACTCCAGCGGATATGATTCCTCCGTTCTCTCTCTATACGTGGCATCCAGCGGTTCGATCAGTTCGGTCTTGTATATAAAGGGCCTCCATAGGAAATGCCCTTGCCTGTCGAAAAAATGCATCCGTGTGGGAGCATGATAGAACTGGTCAAGGTTCTGCATCGCGGGATCATTTGATGAAAGGAAGTCTGAAAAGACGGCTGCCAGCAGCATCACAATGAAGAATCCCGCGGAAACATGGGCGCCGCGCAGTTTTTTCATAAATCCTTCCATGAAACAGACCGGGTTCGGGGATCGAGAATCAATAATGCAAGATCTGCAGCCAGGTTTCCTGTTACCAGAAGAATGCTGCTGCCAAGGACGCATCCGGCCAACAGATAAAGATCGCTGTTGAACAAAGCGTCATATGTGATCTGACCGAGTCCTGGCCAGGCGAAAATGACTTCAAGAACCATGCTGCCACTGAGGATCCCGCCGAGCATAGGTCCCGAAATGGAAAGCACCGGATTCAAGCCGGGACGCAGGATGTATTGCGAAAAGATGCGCGAACGGCTCAGCCCGCGGGACCGGGCAAAACGCATCGGCGGCGCGTCCTGCGCGCTTCTCGTCGCCGAATACTGGATGCGTTCCACATAGGCAAAAACCGGCAGCGTGAGGCAGACAACGGGAAGAACGAGATGATGGATGCGGTCGATCCACCAACGCCACGGGGCCATATCGGGAGTCGCTGCGGAATTCATGCCTCCCAGCGGGAACCAGTGGGTATGGGCCGCGAAGAGCAGGGCGACTAATCCCAGCACCAGCGAAGGCATCGACAATAGCGCCGAAGAAAGGATGTCGAAAAGCCGCCCGAACAGCCGCTTTCCCGATATCCCGTGCACAGAACCGATGAATATTCCCAGCACGAAACCCAGCACCAGTGCCGGGACTCCCATCCACAGCGTCTTGGCGAGCGCGTCGGCAACCACCTCGATCACCGGCTGCTGGTAAAGCATCGAGTGACCCAGATCCAGTTTGAACAGGTTCTTCAACCACCCGGCGTACTGGACGTAAAAAGGAGCGTCCAGTCCGTATGTATGGCGCAGTTGATCTACGGTTTCCGTGCGAACGGATGAATCCAGGATATGTGTGCTGAAAAAATCTCCAGGGATCAGGGAAGAGAGCAGGAATGTTGAAAGGGCGACGAGAAGCGAAAGCAGAACAAGTTGTGCTGCACGCTTAAGTAGAAAAACGGCTATATGCATAGCGACACGGTTTGATGGAGCCTGCGAACTACGGCCCGCGCTTTGTTATTTCCTCGGCATTCCAGATGAGATGGGGCGGCAGGATAGACGGACGTATGCCTCCCAGCCTGTTGCTCCATCCGGCCAGAACATTGGGCGCGATGACCGGGATTGCCGGCATTTGTGTTGCCCAGATCTCCTGTGCCCGGTTGAAATTCGCCTTCCGTTCGGCAGTTACGGTGCTTTTTGCGAGTCTCGAAATCAGTTCATCAATTGCCGCTTCCCATGGACGCACCGGTTTCCCCTGGTTCGGCTGCCAGAAATGGATGTTCCCGCTGCTATACCACATGTTCGTCTGCAGATCCGGCATCACGTCCGTTGACGTGAAACCAAACAGAATGGCTTCATACTCGAATGTGTTAAGGAATCGTGAGGCGATCTCGTTTGGAAGGAAATGTTGTATTCCCAGACGAATCCCGACCTTCGACAGATTCTCCTGAATAATTTGGGCGATTTTCTCGCGCATGACGTTGCCCCGGGATGTGAACAGGCTCAGTTCCAGTGGGCGCAATTTTTCGCCATATTCCAAAATCCCATCGTGGTTCGTGTCCCTAAATCCGCATTTTGCCAGCAGTTCCCGTGAACGCACCGGATCATATTCGGTCCTGGTAATCCCAGGGTAAAACCACTCAGAATTACCCGAACTCACGGGGCCATATTGGGGGATTCCCAAGCCCAAAAGAACGGAACGAACCATGCCTTTCCGGTCGAGAGCATGGGAAACGGCGCGGCGAAATTCCTCCTTTTCGAAAAAAGCCAGCTTTTCCACATCGATGCGAGGTTTGCCCCGGCTGTCGTTGCCGCGGTTGAGATTAAACCACAGATAATCCATCGTAAGTCCAGGGCCAAGATCGCGCAAAATGTAGTTTTGTTGGGAGCGCCGGAGCAGAGCGTAACTCTCCGGACTTAGCGAAGGAGAGCTTATCATGTCAAGTTCGCCTTGCCGGAACCTGAGCGCTTCGGAATGAAAATCGGGAATAATCAGCAGCGTGATCGTGTCCAGATAGGGTAGCGTCACTCCTGCCGCGTCTTTCTTCCAGAAATGGGAGTTCCGCTCCAGGACGATCTTGATCCCCCGCTGATATTCCTTCAACCGGAAAGGACCGAGACCTACGACGTCTTGAGGATGCACCGTGGGGCCCCAGGCGGTTGAGAATGTTCCATCCCGATATGCTTTCAGTAACCGTCTCTTCGGCAGAATGGGCACAGAATCAAGCATTCTCAATCCCATTCCTATCGGGCGCTGGAACTTCAACTGCACCGTAAAATCATCGATCTTGCTGATGGCGGGGAACGCTCCGTCTATTTCCATCTGGCCTGCCAGAGGGCACGCGATTTTGGGATCCGTCAATACCTGAAACGTAAAAAGGACATCATCTGCCGTAAAGGGGGTGTTGTCCGAAAAACGAACGCCCCGCCGCAAATGAATGGTAAAAGTCCGCCCGGTTTTGTCCGTTTCCCATCGTGTAGCCAATGAGGGTTCAAGCCGAAAGGTGCTGCGGTTGATATGAACCAGATCCGCGGAAATCCTGTCGGTGATCAGCGTATTGGCCAGGCCCGATGCCAGCATTCGATTAAAGCTTGACGGATCCGAACTTACGGCAAGCACTACATTGCCCCCGCGAAAACCGGTCAGGCCTCGAATCTGCATAAATTCTGTCGGACCGGATTTCTGGGCGCCAAATGGACTGCGGGGAGCGGCTGCAAAAATTATGAAAAACACGAGAAATCCGCGCAACAGACTTGGCATGGAAGGCAGTGTTATAGAATTCGGACGGCCTGTCAAGGAATTCACGGCGGCCAGGACTCGGATCCGCCGCTGCAGCGGAAGCTTCATAAATATTGCGGGTTAACAGTTCAGTTGTAAATGGTATGGGTATTTTTCTATAATAAACACAGATCGGAGATCCCTCTCTCTTCAAATATCCCCTCAGAGCGGGGGCATAAGGCTGAGTGTTGCCATCCCGGCCGGAAGTCCGCATGGGATAATTTCTTCCGACTGCGGTCACAGCGGTCTTGCGTCAGCAGTACACGGAATCACTGTATCTATTTTCCTTTAGCAGTTTGCTTTGTCGTGGAGCGGCCATGAACAACGAATACAGACAACTGAGCGAAGGATTGGTGGTAGGAACCCGCTACCGGATTGAACGGCATTTGGATGCCGGCGATATGGGATCAGCATATTTTTGCATGGATCTCGTGAGTAGAGGGAATCGTCTGGTATTGAAGATAATGAGACAGGCAGCAGGCGCCGCCGGATCGGTGAATGGGACGAGCCGCGAGTTCTCGCTTCTGCGGCTCTTGAACCATCCGAACCTTGTACGAATAGCGGACTTCGGGATTGTGGAAAATTCAGGAGACCTATTCCTGGTGAGAGACTGGATTCCAGGAAAAGACATTTTTGCCGCGACGGAGGGTATGGATTCGGAGGCTATCTTGAATGTTGTGATGGACATTTCCAAAGCGCTTCAATACCTGCACGCGCGCGGCATCGTGCACGGGCATCTGAGTAAATACAATGTTATTTTTTCAAACGAAGGTGACGGAACAGGAAGACTCGCCCTGGTGGATTTCGGTTTGCGCTCCCGGCTTGGCTGTGGACAACGATGCATGAACATGAAAGCACTGGCCTATGCGGCACCGGAAGTTCTTTCGGGCAGCGCCGCAACCGGGAACTCGGATTTGTATTCCCTGGGGATTTTGACGTATCAGCTTCTGGCCCGGAGGCTTCCGTTTGAGGATGAGGACCCGGAATTCCTGATCCAGAAACACCTGCAGAGCACTATCGATTTCCACCCCATTGAACGCCTGCGTGGCGGAAACCGAATAGTGCCGCTTATACAGAGCCTGCTCAACAAGGATCCCGACAAGAGGCCTTCGTCCGGAGAAGACGTCATCCGGTTGATGTTAGAAGCCTTGGGCCACCACTGGCTGAATATCGACATAAAAGAGTTGGAAAGTCACTTCTGCGCTTCTCAATTTGTGGGCCGCGAAAAGGTAATGACGAATCTGCAGGAAGCCGTGAAGCGGGTTCGTGAAAACGGGCGCGGGTGGACTGTCTTTATCTCCGGCGAAGCCGGATCCGGGAAAACACGATGTATGGAAGAGCTGAGAAGCTGGGCCATTCTCGACGGATGGCAGGTCGCAGAGGGCACGTGCGGCGCCCGTGAGGCCGGATCTTATGCTCCCTATCGCCAGATCCTTGCAGGCAGCCGCCCTGTGGAAGGAGAAATCCTGTTCCACTTTCAGGATATGTCCCGTCCGGCGGCGCCGGAAATGTCGGAGGCCTCTTCCGAATATGCAGCCGGTCAATATCGCGATCTCTTAACCAGGGAATTGGTCCGGCGTATGAGGTCGAGGCCCACTTTGCTGCTGCTGCATGATTTCCATCTTGCGGATGAGGGTACATGCGCTGTCCTCGACTATTTGAGCGCGGATATCCAATCTCATTCGGTGTTGATGTGTGTCAGTTTGCGCTCCGGAGACGAGATAAAAGAGATCCTGACAAGAGTGATCGATTCGGTTGTCCGGCAGGAACGGGGAGAAAGCCTCCAGTTGGAGCCTCTGGAAAAGGAAAGTGTGGAGCAGCTGATCGAGGGAATGACAGGCGACGGCAGGCTGAAAAAAACCCTCGGAGAATGGATTTATGAGAGTGTGGGGGGGAATCCATTCTTTATCGAGGAAATGCTGAAGCATCTCGTGGAACAAAAGTTATTGTATCGCGAGTTTGGCAGATGGCGATTTTTGGATGAGGATATTGGGAAGCTTGAGGTTCCGGCAAGCGTAGGCGCCGTCCTTCTGCGACGCTTTGAACAACTCTCTCTCCAAGCAAGAGAATTGGCGAACTGGCTGGCCCTTTTTCAAGGCGACATTACCAAAATCCTGCTGCAATCCGTTATGGCCAAAAGCCCCACGGTTATCGACGATGGTTTGCAGGAGCTCTCCCATCGACAGATGATCCGCATGGAAAAAAGAGCCCAAGAAACGGTCGGTTTTGTTCATTCTCTGATTGCCGAAGTGATCCGCGGCAGCCTTTCACGAAAACTTCGCCAGAGGATGCACCGTGCAATAGCCCAAGTTTTGGAACGAGATGCGCGATCGGAAGGGCACCTGCAGGAATTGGCCATGCACTATATGGAAGCAAATGCAGGAACTATTGCCGTTCGTTACGCATGGAACGCGGCTTTTCAGGCAAGGGCCGAATTTGCGCACGAAAAAGCCCTGCATTGTTTCGATTTTGTCTTTAAAAAGAGGTCAGGATTAACCAATGCTCAGATTTGTGAGGCCGCGATTGACGCAAGCGATACCATGTTTGCTCTTGGACTGCCAAAACGTTCCATCAGTCTCCTAAAGTCCGAAATATCCAGAAACAAGACCGTTAGTCCGGAGCTTAAAGCGCGCATGTATATGCAGCTGGCATTGTCTTATCAGCATCTCGGAGATCTGCATATGCAGGAAGCATGCTGCCAGAAAGGATTGAGCTTTTTCCGGGGCATGCCTGCCGGGGAAGCCAATATTACAAAAGCCATGCTTTGGGCGGAACTGGCTTTCGCCGCAATCCTGAAGTCTCGTTCCCATCGAGGCCTGGTCTTTCTGGAAAAGGCCCGCAAAGCATGCCCCGCCGAAAATGCTGACGCTCTGAAGGGCCGCATAGAGAGCCTGGCCGCATCGATGCACCGTATTGCCTGTCATTTGCGCGAAGCAAGAGCGGTGAGCGAAAAGGCCGCTGCAATTTTGTCGCAATCAGAGGAATCCTATCTGGCCTGCTCGGCGTATTCCACTTTGGGAGGAATTTTGGCTGGAATTGGCAGATTTCCTCTTTCACTCGAAATGCATGGCAAGGCAGTTTCTCTTAGTTACAAAAGTCGTTCGCTGGTCCTAAAATCACAGGCTTTTGGAAATCTTACCGAATGTCTATGTCGGATGGGACGTACGCAGGAGGCCGTGAATACAGCCGAGCATGCCGTCAAGTATGTGAGTGAATCCAATAGCCCCGCTATAGCGCATGCATTCAATGCCATTCTGGCAGAAACGAAAATTGCATTCGGCAATTATCGTGAAGCATCCAAGATTATTGAAAGACTTATTCACTATCGTGCAGCAAACCAGGCAATTTATACGATAGGTCACGTTCTCTATGTCGACGCGTTCCTAAATTTCACATTGGGCAAGTTTGATGTGGCGCTGGAAGCTATCCGAAGACTCGCTGCCGGCGAAAATCCTGAGACGCCTTTTTATGAACGCGAACTGGCTGAGGCAATCAAGGCGCGAATCCTTTTCGAACGCGGCAGCACCGCTAAAGCGATGGCAAAGCTTTATGCTCTGGAAAAGGAAGTAATCCAAAAGCACTGGCCCTATCAGATTTCCGTAATAAAGCTGTATTTATGCGACATGCTTGTCAGACAGGGCAGGTTTGAAGAAGCGATGCCCTATGCCGGCAATGCTCTAAGGCTGGCGAAAACCATGCAGTCCGTTTCTCTTACAGCCTACTGTCATTTGCTGTTGGGCTTGATTTTTTCTCCCCTGCGGTCATCCAGAGAAAAGCCGGCAACCGGCGCGACAAAACCGACGCAGGCCGTCCCGGCTCCCTCCGCAGATCTTGCCGTAAAGGAGCTTCGAGAGGCTTGCCGCATAGCCGAACCTTCGTACCACACGGATATTGCCAGGCGGGCCCAGTATGAACTGAGCCGGATTTTAAAAGCCGCTCCGGCATACGGCAATTACCTGGATCATGCAAGAAAGGCGTACGAGCTAATGTGCAAAGCCGAGGATCAGGTTCCTTCGGAAGTGTTGCCGGCATATTGCGCTGCCTTTGACCGGAGCGAGACAAAGGCCGAGCTGGCGCGCATGATCGAAACTGGAAGGGATCTGGAAGATAAGAATGGGCTTACAGTTGCAGAAATCCGCGATGAGGAAAAAGCCCGCATCCTGCTTCGTATAAGCGCTACCGTAGGTTCTATTCGCGACCTCGGATCCCTCCTGGAGGCGATACTCGACCAACTCGTCCAAGCGGTGAAGGTGGAGCGGGCCCTGGTTCTTCTAAAAGACGAACTGACCGGCCATTTGCGGCTGGCAAAGGGGAGAAACGACCGCGGAGAGTCAATAGCCGATGATAGGAACCTGGACCGGAGGATATTGACGGACGTCCTCAAGAAGGGAAGTCCGATAGTAAGCGCCAACGCGCACGGCGATCCCCGCTTTCTGGACAACGATCATGCCGTTTCCGCCAAATCCGGGAAGATCCTATGCGCCCCTCTGAAACTGTCGGATCGAATCCTTGGAGTTCTTTATGCGGATCATTCGTCTCCGGCAGGGGGGCTCAGTGAGTCGGCCGTCAGTCTCTTCGCGGCGTTCTGCAACATCGCGGCAATGGCGATCGACAACGCGCTGGCGCACCAGCAGCTGATGCAAGAAAAGAACGAGCTTCAAAAGTACCTCCATCAGGCGCGCGATGAATACGCGGAAATAGTCGGACACAGTGCGCCCGTGGAACTGCTGCGCGACAAGATCGGACTCGCGGCTATCTCTCCTGTCGACATATTGATCACCGGAGAGAGCGGTACGGGGAAGGAACTGGTTGCCCGGGCCATCCACCGAACCGGTCTGCGGAAGATGGATAAGTTTATTGCCGTTGATTGCGGTTCACTCTCGGACAATCTGGCGGAGGCCGAGCTTTTCGGGTATCGGAAGGGGGCGTTTACCGGCGCAGCTGAAAACCGGCAGGGATTACTGGAGGCCGCCAATGGCGGCATCCTGTTTCTTGATGAACTGTCCAACTTTCCTTTTCATATTCAATCCAAGCTTCTGAGAGTTTTGCAGGAACGGGAGGTGCGCCGGTTGGGTGAAACCTCGCCCCGCAAGATCGACATTCAGGTTATTGCTGCGACAAACAAGGACCTTTTTGAGGAGATTCGTTGCGGACGCTTTCGAAGCGACCTTTTTTACCGGCTGAAAACGGTCGAGATCAGGGTCCCTCCGCTAAGAGATCGTCCGGACGATATCCCTTTGCTGATTCAATGGTTCCTGTATCAGGCGATAGAACAGTCCGGAGGCGTGCCAAAGAATTTTTCGCCCGATGCGCTAAACCTCCTCAAACGGTACTCTTATCCCGGGAATATAAGGGAGCTGAGAAACATCGTTTTGGGTACCTATTATTCCACAGCCAAAACAAATCTTGGCCCCGACGATCTGCCGCCCGAAGTCCGACGAGGGAACATAATCGCCGACGGTCCCGAATTGAGCGCCGCCCGCGGTATATACCTCGAGATACTTGAGGGCAGAGGCTCCTTTGAAAGTCTCATTCATGAACCCTTCGCGCAACACCTGTTCGGTTCTTCCCTGGTCAGGGCTGTCATCCAGCAGGCGCTGGAGGATTCAGGCGGCAGGTACCGGCAGGCATTCAACCTGCTTCGCGTTCCCGAAAGCCGCTACTCGCTGACCATGCAATTTCTGAAGCGCAACAACTGCTACCTGGACTACCGCCCATTCAGGCGCAAGCGTAGAAAAGATGCCGATACAATCATTTAGCTTAAAGGGTTTGCTTTTGGATTGTGCGGGATCAGCTGCGAGGAGGGAATCCGACGACATTGCTGTCTGTGGCGAATGCCTCTTCAGCGAGGCTTTCGATGCTTTTCTGAGCCGAACGGAGAAGGGCAAAGATGTGGATGCCGTCCCGGGGATAAGAGGCGACGCCGAACTGACATTCCACGGAATAACTTTGTCCCGCAGTTGCTGAGGCGTGGCTTTTTATCCGGTTTTTAAGTCGCTGCCCGCAATGAGTTGCCTGGTCCTCACGGACGCCGGGTAGAAAAGCGACAAATGCCTGGTGCCCGAACCGGACCAACAGATCGGTCTCCCTGAGTTCCAGTTTGGCATAATCCGCAATCTTTTTAATTGCCGCGTTTACAATACTCGCTCCGTACAAGCGGGAGATCTGGCCCAAGTTTTTGATTTCAATATAGATCAACGAAGCTGGAGTTTTGTTTTTTTCCGCAAGAGAGATCAACTGCGGGCCGATGGCCGCAAGGTAGGGCATGCGATGTATGCGAGTGACAGGGTCCAGAATTCTTTCGGATGCCGGCATCGTCTGCTTTTTGGATTCAAGAACAATCGGCGCAAGATAGCCGGCGAGCGTCTGCAGGATCTCCAGCTCGCTTCTTGTATAGAATGAGGCTTCCTTCGCATATAAAGAAATGGTGCCGATAGACTCTTCTTCACTGGATATGGGAACGACCAGAGCATCTTTGAACACAGAGAAATCGCCGTCAATATCAATAAAGTCCAGGGTGGGGCCCGTATTGATCATTGGGCGTTTATGAGCACAAACCCAGCCGCTGATACCTTTGCCAATGCCAATGATGTGGTTTTGGATCTTTTCAGCGAACATGCCGCTAGCATGCACCGCACGCAACTGGTCGTTGCCTTCGTTCAGATAGATGGCGCAGGCATCGCAACCTACGATTTTCCCTATCTTGGACGTATATATTGGAAGTAAATCCTCCAAATCAAGATGTCCGGCAACCGTGCTGCAGAACTCAGAAAGCAAAATGAGCTCGGCCGGAATATCCAGAGTATTGGCTGGCAGAGAAGCGGAAATATCGGCATCCGATAGGGCGCGATTGAGAGTTTCAAAGTATTTTCTAAAAGACGGCTCCGGCGAGCTTTCTGCCTCTTTGATGGCTGCTTGCTCCAATTCTGTAATGTTTTCCACGAACAGTTTAATGACTGCAGGATCGTATATGATGCCGGACTGAGCCTGCAGTAGCTCCCGAGCCTCTTCTATAGGGATTGCGTGTTTGTAAGGCCTGGAAAAACGTATGGCATCGAAGGCGTCTGCGACAGCTAATATTCTTGACCCCAAAGGGATTTCCTCTCCCTTTAGCCCATCAGGGTAGCCTTTACCGTCCCAGCGTTCATGATGGTGGCGCACGTGTTTTGCGGCCGGGAACGGAAAATGAACATGCTGTAGGATTTCGTCTCCGGCGGCCGCATGTATCTTGATTTTTTCAAATTCCTCCTTCGAGAGACGTCCCGGTTTATTGAGGATATAGTCCTCTATGGCCAGTTTGCCGATATCGTGCAGCAGCGATCCGGTTTCTATTGCCTTCAATTCATTTGGATCCTTTATTCCGCAAAGCTTTGCCAACTGAGTTGCATAAACCCTAACTCTCCGTATATGGCCGTAGGTTGTCTGGTCTTTCGCGTCAACTGCCAAGGCCAGGGATTCTACTGTTCGTAAATACAATTGCTCCTGTTCCTTAAGGTGTTTCTCCGCTTCCATAACTCGGGTTTTATTTACTTGATTCCATCCCCAAGCCAAACCAATGAGCGGCGCAACTGCCAGAGGAATATAGCTACTTAAGGAGTTAAGGGCTACGATTATTATTGCAGACACAGCAGATATTGAATAGTCATTTGCTAGAGGAAGACACGATTTCACCCAAAACCTGGCGATATTTTCGCCACTTGACCAGGCAATTGCCACTGAAGTAAGCAAAGAGTTTGAAAGAAAGTAAGTGACAACTACTGCTACCGCAGGCAGAAGAACATCCTGTAGATCTTTGCCGCCGCGGTTCATTAACTGATAAATGGTGCTATAGAGAAATGCGCAACATGTCGTGCTCGCCGTGTTGAAAACAATCCGATAAATGTGTTTTTTGGGCCGTTGCGCGAATACGGATATCAATAATATACAAATAAAAGTGGCCATAATGCACGGAGCAACTCCGTACATCATAGCAATTGCCATTATGTATGCGTCTCCAATCGTAATTGTGGCGCTGAATGAAGGTAGGAAAAGAAAAAACGGAACGGTTGCAAAAGCTAGTAAAGCTAAAACTAACCAACCATTGTAGGGAGTTGTTGCTAATTGCCAACCGGCCCAGATAATTATCGGCAATGCTAGGCATGCCACCGCTATTACATACAGCTTAAGCTTAAATGGTAAGTCAATCCAATTCATTACACACTACCACGCTTAATACATGTATGTATCGGCAGCATGCCTCTTGGTTCTTAGCACAGAATCATAATCTCCAGCCAGACTGGACACTATGACATTGAGTCTGCAAATAGCACATCCTCAACAATTAATCTGGGCTTTAAATTGCAAAGCACAAATTAGCCTTATTTAGAATCCTCAACCTATGTCCAGATAATGGCTGGATTTTCGCGTGGTTCGAGGATTTCGATTTCGGTCTGCATATCAGTCTCCAATTCAAGCAGTTTGGTTTATCTGGATGAACTCCTGAAAGTTCAGGGTTCACAACCAAAGGATTGCGCTTGCCATAAGGCCTCCTTCCTCAACGTGGCCTGCAGCGCGGCAGTTCTTTTGGCGAAGCAACGCATTCGCATACAACGCAAATGCGGGAAAAACCATTTCTGGCAGCCCGCCAAGCCCTGGCCGGAAAGCCATGGCCTGACCACATGCCCAAATGGCAAATTGCCTAATGCAGCCTCAGCGTTTTGCTCTTGCTCAGATTGGAGTCTGTGTCTGAACCACTTTGCCGCAACGGGCTGGAAGTCCCGACACTCATCAAGGTGAGTGAGCTATTCGAGAATGCTGATGCCTTTTTTTCTGGATTCGCACATGAAACCAAAACGGAAAGCCGGATGGTTTCCCAGCGTGCGTCTCCAAAAACACTTTATAATCCGAACGCTAACAAACCCCCCAAGTCCTTGTCAACAAAAATCTTAGTTGCTACAGTTTCTCGATTTTCGCGGCCATACACGCGGACCGGGGAATAAGGCTCTCCAAATTGCAGATTTAGCAAAGAGGGGAAGCGAACAAGGCAAGACTATCTCGCCGAGCATTTCTCTTTGAAAAGAGGGTCGCTAATCGATGGCCAAAGTGATGTTTATGAGCAGTTTACGGCAGGTATTCCCAGAACTCGGTGCGCAACCATCGGATTGCCCGACGGGAAGCGATTTCAAAAATGGTTCTTTGACCGCAGAGTATCTTCCCGACGCCCGTCATGCCGGCCTTAAGGCTGCCCTCCGGATTCTTGAGATCTCCCTGGACAATCACCGTTTTCTCGGCTCCACTGGCCGCAGCCACAGGAGCGATATTTCTGACTGTCGCACGGTACCATCTTTTCGGATACCCCCTCACCTTGATGGTAATGGGGAATCCCAGCTGGACATCCCCTATTTCCTTTTCCGGCACCGGCATTTCCACGATTACCGTTCCCTCGCTGACAATTTCACAAAATATGTCGCCCTTGTCCAGAAAGTCCCCGATCCGGTTCTGTAAATATGAGGTTGCCACGACACCGTCAATCGGGCTCTGTATATTCAACAGTTCCATCTGCCGCGCGAATATGCTCAGCTTCTCCTCGAGTTTGTTGACTTGCGATTCCACGGTGCGGATGGATTCCTTGCGAGAACCGGCGCGCAAAATGTTGAGTTCGCTTTCCGCCTGAGCCAGTTCCTTGCGTTTGATGTCGCTGCCGCGATCCGTCTGCTCTTCAAGGATTTTCAGGTTCCCCTTGGCCTCGGACAATTCCTTTTGCTGTACTTCATAGGTCGTGCGGGCTCGGTCAGCTTCATTGCGCGCAATAAGGCCGGTTTCGAGAAGGCTTTGCGTCCTTTCATATACCAAACGAGCGTTTTCAAGTTCGGCTGCCTTCTTCGCGACGGTTTCAAGCAAGACAGCCCTCTCCTGCTGCACGCGATTCACATTGTAGAGCTCGGCTTTTTTCGTTTCGACGAGTCTCCTGGCCTTCTCAATCTCCTCGGGGCGGGATCCAGCCAGGAGCAAATCAAGGGCGGCTCTCTGTGCAGCCAGCTCACCCTTGGTTTCCTCGTAGCTGTTTGACAGCTCCAGGTTTTCCATCGCTGCCAGCGTTTCACCTCTGCGAACCTGCTTGCCCTGCTCGACAAGGATGTTTTTCAGGTGTCCCGAAACCTGAGGCGTCACCAATACTCTTTTCGATGGTATGATCGTGAAATCGCCGGAGATTTTCAGCTCCCACGGCAGGAAGCCGGCAATCAGGATCGCAATCAAAGCTAAAAGCATAAAGGGAAACTTGCGGATACGCAGCCTCACTGGTTGGACCCCTCTCCCGGAAACAGCCCTATTCTCTTTATCTGCAATGGGCATTGCCATAAAAAATAGCACGGAAACCAACAGAATCCCCCAGAAATGATATTGGTGAACGATCCAGCCTCCCACGCGCTGGACCATGATCCAAATCAGAGCACAAGTAAAGAGAGCGGACGCAGTGCCATAAAACAGGAAAAGCCTCCTCTCCCTTGTGCTCAATCCCGAGTTTCCTCGAAATGCCTTTCCCGTAAATACGCTCTTCATCTTGCTTTTGACGTAAGCGATGGCTTTGGGCCTTAAATTCGGCACCTCCAGAAAATCGCTGAGGATGTAATATCCATCCAGACGGATGAGAGGATTGAAGTTCAGTAAGGTCTGAATCCCACAAAAGGCAATGGTAATAAGACAAATCCGGCTGGCGGGAGTTTCAATCGCCAGAAAGCGCCAGCATATCGTTGCCAGAGCCCAGATAAAAAATTGAATGTATCCCCCCGCGAACGACACAAGGATCCGTTCGCGCTTTTTCAGCATCCAGGCATCGCTGACATTACAATAAAATGCGGGGATGAAATACAGGATCATGAAACCCATTTCATCCACTTTGCCGCCGAAATGCTTGAGGGCAAGCCCGTGGGCGAACTCGTGGATCGTCATTATTGCGAAGACAATAACGACAATCAGCGGGATCGAATACAGCGAAAAAACAGTTCCCAGCGACACAAAAAGAGATTCCCAGTTCAGGAGCGAAAGCAGCAAGGCAATGGCAACTGTGACCCAGACTAACGCTGCGAAAGCAGGGCTGAAGCAAAACCGCAGCTTCTGCTCCAGATTGCCAAGGAGCCTGTCCGGATTGAACGCATGGATCTTTATGAATAGCAGGTTGCGGAGAATACGGTGTCTCTTTTTTTTTGCAGCGCCCTCGAGCTTTGCCCAGCAAAAGGGGTGATCCAGCAGAAGCAGCTTTTGCAGCTTGCCCGCAAAATCTTTGAGCTGTTCCTCCAGGACCTCGGTCTGATGCTGACCGGAAACGACTGCGGCGATGGATCGGAAGTCCTGTCTCCCGTCCAGGCGATCCAGTACAGAAGCCTGTACGGGAGTGAATCGATAAAATCCGTGGGTGACCGGATCCTTTACGATAACGCCGCCATTAGATTCCGGATGAATCTCGAGATCCGATCGCAACTTCACAAAAGCCTCTTCCATCTCGAGCCCCTGTTGATGAGACGCACGGCGATCGCATACACAAAATTGCGTATGGTTGGGCATGATAGTGATAGATCGCCGCAAATGCAATGATAATACAAAGATGCGCCAGGAGTGTTCAATTGCTCCGGCATTTCTCCGCCTCACCGCAATTGACTCCCCCGACAGGGGTGTTGTATAAATCGAGGATAGCATTTGATAATATTGTTTTTCTAAAGGAGAGAATTCATGTTCAAAAAGCTGCTAATCGTTTTCATTATTCTCTTGGGTGTCATGCTG
>JAEAME010000631.1_pt1 | contig 33521 bp, 38 predicted proteins | sample 8958731 | NCBI WGS metagenome assembly JAEAME01 (sample SAMN16933194, study PRJNA681113) | bioreactor sludge metagenome | isolation source: anerobic bioreactor sludge (Control) | place: India:Bengaluru | collected 2018-10-24
AGATTTGTTGGCTGATTTTCTGGTGCTCTCTGGCGGTATTGCTTATACCTGCTTTGATATTCTATTATTGGGTACTTATTTTAATGCCATGTCATTGGCCTGCCAGGTCAAATAGGTGGACAAAGACCAGCGTTCCGGATTAAGTATCATCGAAAAAGGGGGCGATCGACATGCGGAAATTCAAAAAGGGCGAGAAAGTAAAGGTCCGCCTGGACAACCCTTCGCCGTACCGGGGCCGTACCGGCGTTGTGCAGCAAGAGCTACCCCCGGACTCCCAGGGCTATTGGTATATGCTGGAGTTTAAGTCGGCCTGGTCGCGTGCCGTCATCCGCTTTGCTGAAAAAGACCTTGAGGCTGTTAACTGACTTAAGAAACATCCGGCGGCCTGCGTCACCGTCCGGGGCTGCCTGGTTATAACCGTATCAGAGTTGAGTTCTGCGGAGGTGGAAGATTATGAATACGGTCATTGTCGAACAGAATGTCCCCGCCCGCATGCGTGATGGCGTAACCCTGTTTGCTGATATCTACCGCCCCTCTGCCCCGGGGCGCTACCCCGTGTTGTTGACCCGTTTACCCTACGGCAAGCAAGCCATTGTTTTTCAAAATACCTGGGCCCTGGTACAGGCTGGTTACGTGGTCATTATCCAGGACTGCCGGGGGACCTTCAATTCCGAAGGCCAGTTCAACTATTGTTTTCATGAAGGCGATGATGGTTACGATGCAGTCGAATGGGCGGCGGCGCTGCCTTATTCGACGGGCGCTGTGGGTATGACGGGCGTTTCTTACCTTGGCTGGACGCAGTGGTCTGCTGCCCTGCGGCGGCCGCCCCACCTGCGGGCGATCGCTCCCACCCAGACGTGGTCCGATTACTCCGGGATGCGTTTCCGGGGTGGGGCTTTTGAGTTGGGCGATACCCTGCAGTGGCACTTGCAGATGAGCATGGGTAAGCTGACGCGGGAGATGACAGCCGCGGGAAAGTCGCCGGGCGAAATTGCGGCTGTGATGAACAGCATCATTGATTATATGGACACTTTTACCGGGGATGGTTATAAAGAATTACCCCTGCGGCACCTCAAACCGCTGGAGAAAGCCGGGCTGGCGGATATCATCGGCGTCCTGCTTGACCGCGGCCCGGGCGGCCAGCAGCCGGGCATGAAAATCGATTATTCTGAAGTGGACGTACCTACGCTGAATATCGCCGGCTGGTATGACGTCTTTCAACAGTACACGCTGGACAACTATACCGGTGCCCGGAAATACGGCCGCGGAAAAGCCAAACAATCCCAATTACTGGTGGGGCCGTGGACACACGGCGTGATGGCCGCCGCTCCCGGCATGATGGTGGGTGAGATGAACTTCGGGGCGCGGGGGAGCGGGGCTATACTGGTACCGGAGGTCCAGGTCCGCTGGTTCGACCACTGGTTGAAAGGCATGGACAACGGGACCGATACCGCGTCCCCGGCCTTTGTCTTCATGACCGGAGATAACCGGTGGGTCACCATGTCAGACTGGCCGCCGCCGCAGGCTAAAGAGAAATGCCTGTATCTCGGGGCTGACGGCAGCCTGGATTTTACCAAACCCGGCATTAATGACGGTTCTTCCACCTATACCTATGACCCGTTAAACCCCGTACCCACGCTAGGCGGTAATATCATGCTGGCACTACCCGGGGTGCGGGACCAGCGTCCCTTGAGTGCTCGCCCGGACGTCCTGACTTTTACCGGCCGTCTCCTGGAAAAGCCATTGACGGCTGCCGGACGTATTACAGCCGATTTATGGATATCATCATCAGCTCCCGATACCGATTTTGTGGTGCGGCTGATCGACCGGCATCCGGACGGCTATATGCATAACCTGTGCGACGGCATCCTCCGGGCGCGCTACCGCGACTCTTTACAGAAAGCGGCCTGGCTTAAGCCAGGCGAGGCCTATAATCTGAAGGTAGACCTCTGGTCGGCGGCCCATGTTTTCAAACCCGGCCACTGCATCGTGGCCCAGGTCACCAGCAGTAGTTTCCCCCGGTGGGACCGGAACTGGAATACTACTGAAGATCCCGGCACCGCTACCGGCGGCAAACCGGCACACCAGACGATCTGGCACAATAATGAGCATCCCTCGTGCATCTTGCTGCCGGTACTGGAAAGATAGGGCGCAGGTATGGGGAAAGCAAGATATTTTAGTATCCCGGGAATAGACATAAGGGGATTGTCATGAAAGAACTGAAAGGGAAAACAGCCTTCATCACCGGCGGCGCCAGCGGCATCGGGCTGGGTATCGCCAAAGCCTGTACCAAATATGGGATGAAAGTGGTCATCGCTGATGCCCGGCAGCATGCCCTGGATGAGGCGATGACATATTTTCACGTAAATAAACTACCGTGCCATCCTGTAAAACTGGATGTTACCGACCGCGCCGCATATATGAAAGCGGCCGATGAAGCAGAAGCCGTCTTCGGCAAGATCCATGTCCTGGTCAATAATGCCGGGATCGGTTCCATGGGGGCGGTACAGGACTTGACCTATAAAGACTGGGACTACAGTATGGGCGTCAACCTGGGCGGTGTGATCAACGGCCTGGTCACCATCCTCCCCCGCATCCTGAAGCACGGCGAAGGGGGGCATATCGTGGCCACCTCCTCCACCAACGGCATTGCCGCTACCGGGGTCTCGATCGTATATTGTACGACGAAATTCGCCGTCGCCGGCATGATGGAAGCCCTGGCCACAGAACTCCAGGACAAGAATATCGGGGCTTCCGTCCTGGTGCCCGGCCCAACCCTGACCAACCTCGGCCAATCCTCATTTGAAAACCGGCCAGCCCATCTAAAGAACGAAAATGAAATCCCGCCGCCGGGAGACGGACAGTCTGCCCCGCCGCCTCGGGACCCGGTTGTCTGGATGGACCCGCTGGAAACCGGGGAACGCGTCCTGCGCGGGATACGCAATAACGACCTGTTTATCATCACCCATCCTGAATTCAAGGCCGGTTTTAAAGCCCGGCATGATGCCATCATGCGCGCCTGCCCCGATGAACCAAGGAATGAAAAAAGATGGGAGATCATCAAGACTTTCGGCACGGTTTTCTATAACGACATCTATGATCAACAGCGGCAGGTCGGTCCGCCCGACTGGTAGCAGGATGAGGTTTTTTATGGTCTTTAGCGAGCCTGAATTACTTTGAGGGGTGAGGATCTGCCCTGCAACATAATTTTGACTAATTACGTTACATCTTTCCCGCTCGCTTCAGGCTGCTGAAGGTATCTTCCCCCACAATCACGTGGTCCAGCACCTCTATCCCCACCAGCTCCCCCACCTCCACCAGGCGCTTTGTCAGTTTGATATCCTCCACTGACGGTTCCGGGTCCCCGGAGGGGTGATTGTGCACCAGTACCACCGAGGCCGCGGTGGCCCGCATCGCTTTCAGAAAGAGTTCCCGCGGGTGGACGATGCTGGCGTCCAGACTGCCCATCGATACCTCTTCGGTCTTGATAATATGGCCGCGGATGTTCAGGAATACCGCCAGGAAGTGCTCTTCTTTCTTCCCCGCCAGCCGCCCCTTGACCAGTTCGAATACTTCTTCCGGCTTCTTGACCCGTTCCCGTTTTACGGGCTTTCGGTCAGCCTTTGCCTTCTCCAGCCGCTTTGCGAGTTCGAAGGCGGCCTTGAGCTGGGCTGCTTTAGCCGTCCCGATCCCTCGCACTACCATCAGTTCTTCCATTGAGGCCTCCGCTACCCCCTCCAACCCCCCGAAATGACTCAGCAAACGCTGTACCGTGACCGTAACCGATTCGTTGGCGATGCCCCGCCCCAGGAGCACCGCCAGCAATTCCGGTACCGTCAGCTTCCCTTCTCCCTGTTCCTGCAACCGCTCCCGCGGCCGCTCCGATACCGGCAGGTCCCGGATCGTAAACGATTTGGCTATGCCGTCACTCCCGTGGTTTTGACCTTTTTATAGCGTTCGTTGACGTATTGCCGCCAGGCAGTGTCGAGCCCTTCGGTATCGAAGCCGTAGACTTTCAGCAGGGCTGCGTCATAGGTGCTGCCCTGGCGGAATACCGTCAGCAGTTCCAGCATTTTGTCTTGCCCGTAAGTGGAAATCAGGTACTCCACGATACTGAAGCTCTCGCCGTATGATAACGAGGCTAATTTGGAGTCTGCCGAGAAGGGGCTGGCCAGACTGCGCACCGATATCAGGCTGTTACTCTGTACGGCATTATACAGGGCGGTGCTGAAGGCCACGTCCACCACCCCTTCCGCATACACGGCCAGGCCTTCGTCCAGCCACCGCGGCAGGTCATTATATGGATTCGCCGTTACCTGGTATATCGCCACATGTGACAGTTCGTGGGCAACCGCCATCCGTCCCCACTCCAGGTTCGACGGCTGCAGCCCGATGGCGATGGTATTGAACTGTGAATAGGTGACGGCCCCGGTCCATTCGTAAGGATATATCAAAGCCCCCAGCAGGTCCTGGGTCGAGGCATAAACATACATGTTGATCGGTTTGTTTACCTCCGCCCCGGTGTCCTGGGCCAGTTTTTCCAGGGCTTCCCGGGCGGTGAACATCAACTCATAAGCGAATTCGGTACTGCCGGAGTACCAGTAGATGTTCACCATCCCATCATGGATATCCTGCCACTTATACCGGGTATCATCGAAGCCGAGGCTCGCCGGTTTTGTCTCCAGTATGCCTCCTGCGGCATCCCTGATCACCCACCAGTAATTCAGCTTTACTCCCGGCGGCAGCCCGCCGGTCTTTCTCATATCAAGTGAATACTGGACATCGACGGTACTTGCCGGGGCAAATACGACGTAGGCTTCGGCCGTTACCGTGGCGAAGCTTTCCTGGGCAATGTTATAACGCAGGCGGATGTCGGTGATGGCTGCCCCGCTCTGTGCCTTCAAGCTGAAGTTTAATTGCAGCGGAAAGTTGACTTTAGCTTCGCTGCCGGTCACCTTGATGCTGTCCTGGTTTTGTGCCACCGCCGGTTGTACGGCCGGGCATACGGCGATCACGGCCAGCAGTACAGCGGCAATGCTGAAAATTATCCTTCTTATCACAGGTCCTCCCCTACGGTGCTTCTTAAATATGCCCGTATGAAGTCGTCCAGGTCCCCGGCAAGTACGGCATCGGTGTTGCCGGCCTGGAAATCGGTGCGGTGGTCTTTGATCATCCGGTAGGGATGTAGTACATAACTGCGGATCTGGTTCCCCCACCCCGCATTGATCCGCTTCCCCTTGATCTTTGCCCGCTCCTCGGCTTGCCGCCGCAGTTCAGCATCCAGCAGCCGGGACTGCAGTATACGCATGGCGATATCCTTGTTCTGGTGCTGCGAACGCTCGCTCTGGCAGGTCACGACCAGCCCCGACGGCAGGTGTGTCAGCCGCACCGCGGTACTCGATTTCTGCATGTGCTGCCCACCGGGGCCGCTGGAACGGAAAAATTCCACCTTCAGGTCCTCGGGATCGATGGTGACATCGACCCCGCCCTCCGCCTCCGGCATGACCTCGACCAAGGCAAAGGACGTGTGCCGGGCATGGTCGGCGTCGAACGGCGATAACCGCACCAGCCGGTGTACCCCGTGTTCCGATTTCACATAGCCATAAGCATAATCGCCGGAGAGGCTGATAGTTACCGTTTTGATCCCGGCTTCTTCCCCCGGAGTCAATTCCAATATCTCCGTCTTGAAACCCCGCCCCTCCGCCCAGCGCAGGTACATCCGCATCAGCATCTCTACCCAGTCCTGCGACTCGGTGCCTCCTGCGCCCGCATGGATGCTCAACAGGGCATTTCGCGAATCGAACTCGCCCGTGAATGCCGCTTCCAACTCCATTTCATCGAGCCGGGATGAAATGCGGTCCAGGTCGGCGGCCACCTCCCCTGCCAGGGGATCGTCTTCCTGGACGATTGCCGCCAGTTCCGCCGTATCTTTGAGCCTCTTTTCGATATCCCGCCACTGGCCGGCCAGTTTTTTCTTGTCCGCCAACTCCCGCATCAGGTGCTTGGCGGCATTGGTGTCCGTCCAGAAATCGGGAGCAGTCGATTTTTTCTCCAGTTGGTTTATCTCAGATTCCCTGGTTGGTATGTCAAAGACGCTCCAGGGCTAATGTTATTCTCTTTTGAAGATCATTGAGCTGTTCGCTCATTTCCACGGCAGGTAACCTCCCTTATCGCTGTTCAAACGGCTTATAATTATTCGTGTACTTCCCGGACTGGTTTTCACCAGCACCGATGGAACCATCATTCACTATTGTATCACTATTTAGTGTGTTCGTGCTGCTTCAATGCGGCTAACCATTTCCAGATTGCCTCCCGCGGCCAGGTGCGCCAACCGGGTTGGCTGCGGTATCCGGTAGCCGCGGCAGCAGGCTGTTACGTATGCCACGGCCGTCATCAGGTCGGTCCGGTGACCTACTGATATGAATAACGGCCTGGTCCCCTGTTTCGTGCGCAGCACTGCTCCGATCACTTCTCCCCTGTCGGTCAACTCCGTATAGCTGGCGGCCGCTTCGCCAGGCATTTTGTATTCCCCGCATAACCTGGATTTAGCGCAGCCGATGGTTGGGATATCCAACAGCAATCCCAGGTGCGACGCGATGCCGAAACGGCGGGGGTGGGCGATTCCCTGTCCATCGACCATTATCAGGTCCGGCGTCTTTTCCAACCTTTCGCATAATGCCAGCAGCAGCGGTGCCTCGCGGAAACTCAACAGGCCGGGGATGTAAGGGAAAGGCGGCTCAGCTTCCAGCGTTTTCACTTCGACTACTGCCATTCCGGGATATGTCAGTACTACCGCCGCGGCGCGCGCCGGCCTGCCCCGCGGTACGGATATGTCCAGCCCACCGACCAAACGCGGTTTATCGATCGTACCCTGGCTGATGACCTCTCCCGCCAGCCGTAGCTGCAGCTTGCATGCCTCGGGTATGGTCATTTGCCAACTGTGCATTTCCCTGGCTTTCATTCCCCGATTATATCCGCTGAATTCATGCTTGACAACACGATGGTACAATATTCTTGACAGGCGCTTTCTTATAGCGCATAATGTTATACGATTATGGTTAAAATTAGATTACGTAAGACCGGAGGCAAAAACCAGCCTAGCTACCGACTCGTTGCTGTCGATTCTCAGTCTCCCCGCGATGGGGCGTTCCTGGCCATCTTAGGCCATTACGATCCCCTTACTCAGCCGGAAACCGTAGTCATTGATAATGACAAGGCTTCTTACTGGCTCAGTCACGGAGCTCAACCTACAGCTGCTGCCGCTAGACTTTTGTCCAAGGCAGGCTTAATCCCAGCTAAATCCGTTACAAGCGAGGAAAAGTCATGAAGGAACTAGTCGAGTTCATTGCCAAAGCTATCGTGAACGCTCCGGAACAGGTAGAAGTCACCGAGGAACAGACTGAACAGGGCATAGTTCTCAAGCTTAAAGTCGCTGATGATGACAAAGGAAGAGTCATTGGCAAGCAGGGTAGAATCGCTGAGGCTATGCGTACCCTTATCCGGGTTAAAGCGGCGAAGACCGGGACTCGAGCAACTCTCGAGATCGTCTAACCGTTCCTGCCCTCGTTTGCTCTGGGATATATTTCCCGGTAAGTTACTTGCTTACCGGGATTTTGGACTGGTTGTCTTTCTATATCCGTTAACCTGCCTCAGGACTTTTCCGGCATAGGTCTCGGTGATGTCGCGATTAAAATCTAGGATGCTGTTCGGAGAGTGGGATGGGTTCAAACCCGAAAAATGAATTCTGGGTTGTGTGTCCGGTTTGCTATAAGGCTAATCCGGCCGGCACCAAATACTGTAAATACTGCTGGGGAGCAGCCCTGGGGGCTCAACTCCAAATATCCACGGCTGACTTACCCGCTTACCAGCAGACTCTAATAAACCGTGTCCGTCGGCGTAAGCTCTTAATTACGCTGGGTCTTGCTGCCGCCTGTGTTGCGCTGGTTGTCGCCGCTGTCTTGTGGTCGCTGTATAAATATTCTGATGTCATGGCGCCCATAAAAGCTGAAGTAAACTCCAGTTCGCAGCCCGGCGAATGGTCGATGTTCCGCCATGACCTCACGAATTCTGGTGTCAGCGGGTCTACCGATATCGTACCCACGGGCAAGGTGAAATGGACTTTTAATGCCGGTGCCGTCATTCGTTCTTCCGCTTCTGTGGCCAACGGCGTGGTCTATTTTGGCTGCCGGGATTGGAAATTACATGCAATCGATGCCGAAACCGGAGTCGAAAAATGGTCGTTCCTTACCGGCAGCCGGGTCGAATCCTCTCCGGCGGTGGTCGGCGGGGTCGTCTATTTCGGCTCCAATGACGGTAATATGTATGCCCTGGATGCCTTGACCGGCCAGGAGATCTGGCGTTTCGAAACCCCTTACCCGGTGGTTTCCTCTCCAGCGGTTGCCGATGGCAAGGTCTTTTTCGGCGCTGATGACTATCATGTCTATGCCCTGGATGCCGCTACTGGAAAACAGATCTGGAAATTTTTTGCTAACGGCGCCGTTGGTGCTTCCCCAGCCGTCGTCAACGGCATGGTTTATGTCGGGTGCGGCGTCGAATATGTTTATGTCCTGAATGCCAACAATGGTGCTCCCCGCCTGCGCTTCCGGGTCTACGATTCAACTTATGGTACGCCGGCGGTTTCCGGTTCTACCGCCTATATCTCGAATTTTAAGGGTGATGTTTATGTCTTCAACGGCAACAACCGTAATTGGCTGCTTGAATATGAAATGAAACCGATCTGGATCCAGATATGGGCCTGGGGACTGGCGCCTACTCCGCCTGCCCAATCCGGTTTCCTCTGGGGTATGCGCGTATTCCAGTCCATGGATTCTACCCCGGCTTTGTCTGCTGACAACCTGTATATGAATGCCGGTACCAGCCTTTACTGCATCGACCTGGCACAGCGTAAGACTGCCTGGACTTACCCCACCAACGGCAAGATCGTTTCCAGTCCTGCTTTACTCGACTCTACGGTCATCTTCGGCAGCACTGATGGCAGTCTCTATGCCGTGGATTCTACCTCCGGCAAGTTAGCATGGCAGTTCGCTACCGGCGACAGTATTCTGGCTTCGCCGACTGTTGCCGACGGCGTGATATACATCGGCTCTTCAGACGGCAACTTATATGCTCTCGAGTAAGCAGTTTGCTTCGACTGGAGGGAAAACCGGTATTATATCGATTTGGTCCGGCGGCGCTGTTTTTGCGCTACCCTGATCCTTGCTAAAGCACGCCTCAAGGAGGCTTCGGCCTGGGCGGTATCTACCCCCAACTCATGCTTCGTGATGCGTTCCTTAGCCCGCTGCCTCGCCGCCTCGGCTCGTGCCAGGTCAATTTCGTCAGCTCGTTCTGCGGCGTCTGCCAGCACGATGATCCGGTCCGGCCGCACTTCCAAGAAGCCCCCGGAGATCGCCAGCGAATATTCCTCCCCGCCCTTCCGCATCACCAGTTCGCCTGGCTGCAGTGTGGTCATCAGCGGGGCATGGTTCGGCAAGATACCCAGTTCACCCTCGGTACCGGGAGCAATCACGATATCCGCTTCATCTGAATAGACCACCCGCTCGGCGGTTACGATGTCCACTTTAATAGGCGACATTACGCGCCTCCCATGGTCTTCGCTCTCTGCACTACGTCATCGATCGTCCCCGCCATGAAGAAAGCCTGTTCCGGCAGGGTATCGTGCTTACCTTCCAGGATTTCCTTGAAGCCGCGCACCGTCTCGGCCACAGGAACATAAACCCCCGGCCGGCCGGTGAAGACTTCGGAGACGAACATCGGCTGTGAGAGGAACCGCTGGATGCGCCGTGCCCGGGCTACCGTCAGCTTGTCTTCATCGCTGAGTTCCTCAATACCCAGGATGGCGATCACGTCCTGCAGGTCCTTATATCTCTGTAATACCCGCTGCACTTCCCGGGCAACCGTGTGGTGTTCCGCCCCGACGATTTCCGCCGTCAGGATGCGGGAGGTCGAGGCCAGCGGGTCTACCGCCGGATACAACCCCTGTTCGGCGATCGAACGTTCCAGGGCGATGACCGCATCCAGGTGGCCGAAGGTGGTGGCCACTCCCGGATCGGTGTAATCGTCCGCCGGGACGTATACCGCCTGGAATGAGGTGATCGATCCTTTCTTCGTCGAGGTGATGCGCTCTTCCAATTCACCCACTTCAGTGGCCAGTGTCGGTTGGTAGCCTACGGCCGAGGGCATGCGCCCCAGCAGCGCCGATACTTCCATGCCGGCCAGGGTATAGCGGTAGATATTGTCGATAAACAGCAGGACGTCCTGCCCTTCGACATCGCGGAAATATTCCGCCATGGTCAGGCCGGTCAGGCCGATACGCAGGCGTACGGCCGGCGGTTCGTTCATCTGCCCGAAAACCAGGGTTGTTTTTTCGATGACTCCCGATTCTTTCATTTCGACCCACAGGTCGTTGCCTTCACGCGACCGTTCTCCGATGCCGGCAAAGACCGAGAAGCCACCGTGTTCGGTAGCGATATTACGGATGAGTTCCTGGATGATGACGGTTTTCCCCACCCCGGCCCCGCCGTACGCCCCTACTTTACCGCCCTTGGTGAACGGGGCGACCAGGTCGATGACTTTCAGCCCGGTTTCCAGAACTTCCGTCTTGGTGGCCTGTTCTTCGATCGTCGGCGGCGTCCGGTGTATCCCCCACATCTCCTCCGCGCCCACATCTCCCATTCTGTCCAGAGGATTGCCCATGACGTCGAATAACCGTCCCAGGGTCTTTCGTCCCACCGGTACTCTTAACGGTGCTCCTGTGTCTACGGCCTCGATCCCTCGCTGCAGTCCTTCCGTCGGCGAGAATGACAAGCAGCGTACCCAGTTGTTGCCGACATGTTCCTGGACTTCCAGGACCATTTTGTTCTCCCCGGTATTGATTTCGATTGCGTTAAAAAGGGCCGGTAGCTGGTTCGGCGGGAACTGGACGTCCACCACCGTACCAATCACCTGCACCACTTTACCTGTAGCCATATCTCACCTCGATATTATGCTGACTGGTTCGTTTAGTCTTCCCCTGACAACGCGGAGACGCCTGCCGTGATATCCAACAGTTCCCTGGTGATGGATTCCTGGCGGGCCTTGTTGTACATCAGGGTTAGTTCGCTGACCAGGTCTTTGGCATTCTGTGTCGCGTTGCGCATCGCCACCATACGGGCTGATTGCTCGCTGGCGATCGCCTCCAGTATGGCGTGGTATATTTCCATTTCTACGAAACGGGGCAGCAGCCCGGCCAGTACGCCTGCGGCATCCGGTTCGTAGATGTAATCCACATTCGTTGACCGGGGTAATTCTGCGGGTTTTACCGGCAGGATTTGCTGCATCACCGGCCGCTGTGTCAGGGTAGAGATGAATTCAGTATACGAAATAAAAGCGGCATCGATCTGCCCACCGGTAAAATCGTCGATGATGATCCGTGATATCGGCAGGGTGTCCAGTAAGCCGGGGTGGTCCCCCAGCTTGGTGAACTCAGCCCTGATGTCCCGGCCGTAGCGCCGCATGAAATCGATCCCCTTACGGCCCACGCAGATCAAACTCACCGGAGCGGTCTGTTCCAAGATAAAATTCGCCACACTGCGGTTGATATTGGCGTTGAGGCCGCCCACTTGCCCGCGGTCGGTCGTGATATGTACGATGGCGATATTTTTTACCTCACGATGCTGCAGGAGCGGGTGCAGTGCCGCCCCATCCCCCGGTATCGCAGCCAGGTCCGATATCACCTGCTGTATCTTCTCAGCATACGGCCGCCCTGCCAGCCCCCGCTCCTGGGTCTTGCGCATCTTGGAAGTAGCGATCATTTCCATGGCGCGGGTTATCTTGGCGATGCTCTGTACGCCGGTGATGCGCCGGCGGATCAAACGCATGTTAGCCATTTGTGCCGCCCCTTGTCATGTAAGAAATATGCTTATGCATCGTTATTTGAAACTCGTTTTGAATTGCTGTATCGCATTCTTGAGTTTTTCTTCGGTATCCTTGTTCAATTCCTTCGTCCGGGCGATGGTTTGTCCAATTTCAGGATAGGTAATATCCATGAATTTCAGTAACTCGGTTTCAAAACCGGCTATCTTGTCCACTGCTATGCTGTCCAGGTATCCGTTGACGGCGGCATAGATGATGGTCACCTGTTTCTCCAGACTCATAGGCACATATTGCCCTTGTTTCAGGATTTCCGTGATGCGGCGCCCCCGTTCCAACTGCGCCTGTGTCGCGGCATCCAGTTCCGATGTCCCGAACTGGGCAAAAGCGGCCAGTTCCCGGTATTGGGCCAGTTCCAGCCTTAACCGCCCTGCCACCTGCTTCATCGCCTTGGTCTGGGCATTGCTGCCGACGCGGGAAACCGATAAACCCACGTTCAAGGCCGGCCGCTGCCCGGCGTTGAAAAGGTCGGATTCCACGTATATCTGCCCGTCGGTGATGGAAATCACGTTCGTCGGCACGTAGGCGGAAAGGTCGCCGGCCTGGGTCTCGATGATCGGCAGTGCTGTCAGCGACCCGCCTCCCAGTTCCTGCGATAGTTTGGCCGCTCTTTCCAGCAGGCGGCTGTGCAGATAAAACACATCGCCCGGGTAAGCTTCACGTCCCGGCGGCCGCCGCAGTAGCAGAGACATCTGCCGGTATGACCAGGCATGTTTGGAGAGGTCATCATATATCACCAGGGCATCTTTGCCCTGTTCCATGTATTCTTCACCGATGGCACAGCCGGAATAGGGTGCCAGGTATTGCAGGGCGACCGAGTCGGAGGCGTTGGCGGCCACGACTACCGTATGTGCCATGGCGCCATATTGTTCCAGCGTCGCCACCAACCGGGCTACCTTCGAGGCTTTCTGGCCGATAGCGACATAAACGCAGAAAAGGTCGCCGCCTTTCTGGTTGATGATGGTGTCGATGGTCAGGGTCGTCTTCCCGGTTGAACGGTCGCCGATGATCAGTTCACGCTGCCCGCGGCCGATCGGGATTACCCCGTCGATCGCCTTGATGCCGGTCTGTACCGGGCTGTTAACCTTACCGCGGGTGGCCACATTCGGTGCTACCCGTTCGATGGCCCTCATCTTCTCGGCTTTAACCGGCCCTTTCCCATCCAGCGGCCGTCCCAGCGGGTCGACCACGCGTCCCAGCAAGGCTGGCCCAACCGGTACTTCGGCGATCCTGCCGGTGCACCTGACCTCGTCGCCTTCCTTGATCCTGGCATAGTCGCCCACCACGATGGCGGAGACATTGTCCTCTTCCAGGTTCATGGCGATGCCCATCACGTCATGGGGGAACTGCAGCAGTTCGTTGTACCTGGCCTGTGCCAGTCCGTGGATGCGGGCGATGCCGTCGCCGACTTCGACTACGGTACCCACGTCGACAAAGCTGGTCGTGCCTTTTCCGAACTGCTCAATCTGTTGTTTGATAACTGAAACGATATCTTGCCCGCGTGTCGTCATATGCCTACCTCATCCTCCCGGGGCTCCGCTGGCCGGCCTCGTCTCTCCGGGCCGGCTCCCTGGTACAGGGTGGTGCCTGCCTCTCTCCCCGGGAGTTCTTTCGTCAACTAATAATTTATCCGGGTGCCTGGCTGATCTCCTTTTTCAATGCTTCCAGCCGGCTCCTGGTACTCGCATCCAGCAGTTTACCGTCGAAACGGGCAATCAAGCCCCCTACCAGCGCCGGGTCTACTCTGGCCATCACACTGATGTTCTTGCCGGTGATTACCGACAGGCGTTTTTCTACCTGCCCGCGTTCTTCACGGCTCAACTCCACCGCCGTGGTTACCTCTGCCTTTTGAATGCCCCGGTATTCATCATATAACCGCTGCATTTCATCATAAATCCCCGGCAGCAGGCTTAACCGCCCTCTACTCAACAGCAGCCCCGCCAGGTTGATCGCCAGCAGCCCCGCCTGCGGGTACCGGTCTTTTAGCAGCAGTGCCTTGTCTGCCGCCGTCAGGTTGGGTGTTGCCAGTGCCTGTACGAAAACATGGTCCTGCAGCAACCCCGTCAGGGCTGCCAGGTCACCGGCCCATTTCTCAAAGGTATTATTTTCCCGGGCGATCTGGAAGACCGCCTGGGCGTAACGCTTTACTTGTGCCGAACTGGCCACTGGTCGTTCGTTACTCCTGTTTTAGTGTTCCGGCTTCTTCGAGTACTTTCTCGATGATGTCCCGGTGTGCGTTTTTGTCCAGCGATTTATCGATCACTTTCTCGGCCGCCTGGATCGTCAGATCGGCGAATTCCCGGCGCAGCGCCCCGATGGCTTCATCACGCTCCTGCTGGATCTCGCCCCTGGCCCGGCTGACCAAGGCCTGAGCTTCTTCCTGGGCCTTCTGCTGTGACTGCTGCTTCAATTCGTCTCCGGCGCGCGTAGCCCGGGCGATCAATTCCTGGCCTTCCTTGATGCCGGCCTCGACGACCCGCTTCGATTCCTCGGCAGCCCTAGCGGCCTGGTCTTTCACCAGGTCCGATTGGTCTATGCTTTCCTTGATCTTCTGGGCGCGCTGGTCCAGCATCCGCAGGATCGGTTTATAGGCGAACAGGTACAGCAGCAGGAATAGTATGCCAAAGTTGATAATTTGCATTATCAGGTTGGGTAACAATATTCCAAGTTGTCCTAGAGCTTCCCCCATAATCAGGCCCCTATGCCCCCGGAGCAAACAGGATCGCAGCCAGAATGGCAGCGGCTACGATACTGGCGCCCAGGATCGCTCCAGCAAATAATACGGCAATGGACATTGGCAGTCCTTCCTGGTTCATAGGTCACCCCCTATCGACTTACCTCGATCGTATACAAATTTCCAGTAAACTTACTTTTTATCCGGTTCCTTAACTCATCAACGGCGACATGATAATACCGATGATCAGGACGTAGATACCCAGGGCTTCGATGAAGGCCGCTACCAGGATCATGTTGGTGAAGATCGAACCGGCGGCTTCCGGGTTCCGGGATATCCCGGTAAGTGCCCCGTATCCTACCAGCCCCAGGCCCAGCGCCGGACCCAGCATACCGAGCCCGGCAGCCATCCCTACAGCCAGCATTTTCATAACTTCAGCATCCATCAGGTGTTCCTCCTCTATCCGTAGCTTTCAGTTTTAACATTAGTGGTGTTCCTCCCCGTGTGATGACACCGCCAGGGTCATAAACACCAGCGTTAGTCCGCTGAAGATCAGGGCCTGTATCAAACCTACCAGTAATTCCAGACCGTAAAAAGGTATCGCAAACAGCATCGGTATCAGGAACGCCGTCATCAAAAGCAGTATTTCGCCAGCCGTCATGTTCCCGAAGAGACGGAAAGTAAAGCTGACGATGCGGACGAACATACTGAGTAGTTCCACCAGGCCGATGAAGATATCGATGATGCCGGTGAAGATGCCTCCCAGCGCTCCTTTGATATTACCCCGGAACAGCTTGCCGAAGCCGCCGAACATCTTACCAAAATTGAAATAGGTGGCCAGGTATTTGATGCCCAGCGACCTCAAACCGAAATACAGCACTACCGCGAAAGAGACCAGGGCCAGCGCCAGCGGGGTATTGATATCGGTGTTGGCGCCCCGCAGCAGGTGTACCGTGTGCCCCTCCGGATTGACGATGGTGATCGAACCGAAGCCTGGTAACAAGCTCAGCCAGGCGTTGAACATGACAAACAGGAAGATCGTGGTTACCACCGGGAAGAAGCGGCGGCCGTTCTTTTCTCCGGCTACCCGCTGGCAAAAGCCCAGCAGCCAACCCAGCCCGAATTCCAGCAGCATCTGCCAGCGGCGCGGCACCGGGCGGATTTTCCGCGAGATGAAAATGACCAGCAGTCCCAGGACGATGATGGTGAGCCAGGTGGCCAGTATGGAATTGGTAATGGGCAGCCCGAATATTTCGAAAATCACTTCAGCGGGGAGTTCTACAACAGGTTCATGTAATTTCAAGAAACCCGGCAGGCTGTCATAGACACCGGGCATCATGCTTTTCCCGATGGGGCCGGATAGGAAGCCGAGCACTAACAGGCCTAGTGCTGCAATGCCGATAATGATGATGACTGGGAAAGAACAGCCCAGCAGCTTACGTTTTTTGGGCACTATCCCTTCCCCTTGTCCGGTTTGTTATTATTCATACCAGGCTTGATCATACGGTAAACACCGAAAAAAGCTGTCCCCGTACCGGCTAATAAGCCGGCCGCGGTGAATAATGGCCCGGTGTTTAAACGATTATCCAACCACCGCCCTCCGAATCCTCCCAACAAAATGCACGCGGCAATAAACCATCCCAACCCGATAAATCTAAGTGCTGCCTGCCATCTCTGCATACCAGGCTTTCGCTGCTTCAGGCAGCGTCCTCCGGTAGCTTTATTGCCGGGACCGGCTCCGTCTCCCACCTCGAGAACGGCCTTGTCTCTTAACAGCGAAACAAGCGTCTACTTTACAACCCGATCAGGCCCGATAGTATTTCAGGCTTTCGGGCCTTTGCCCAGGCTTTGGCTGCGTTATTCTTAATGAGCGGTTACTGCCTTGCTCTTCAGGATTTACGCTTATCGAAGTCGGAGAGATCGATGCTGTTGATGAAGTCTTTGAAAGCAGACATCCTCTTCATCTCGTCTTCGGTTACGGCCTTACCCTGGCTGAGATCGGCGGCTTCCTCATCACTGATGGGCTTGCCGCTTTCTTTATCAAGTAGTATGCCGGCTTTGTCCAGCACAGAATCTTCAACGTAAATGGGTACGTCCACGCGTACCGCCAGCGCCAAAGCGTCACTTGGCCTTGAATCGACTTCCAGTTGCTTTCCGTCGACATTCAGGATGATCTTGGCATAAAAAGTGTCGTTCTTCAGGTCGTTTACAATGATCGAGTTTACCGAAGCCCCTAAGGTTTCGACCACGGAACTCAGGAGGTCGTGTGTAAGAGGCCGGGGAACGCTGGCGCCCTGGAGTTTGACGGCAATCGCATCGGCTTCTGATGGGCCTATCCAGATGGGTAGATAGCGGTCAGCCGCTTTCTCCTTCAAAATCACCACCCGCTGGTAATTCATCAGGCTTACCCGGATACTGTCAATCGTCATCTCCACCATGCAATAGAACCTCCTCGGTGTATAGACCAGCAAGGATATTCTACTCCAGTGCCATATCACTGTCAATTAAGCTCGTATATGACGGTCTGCTAATCCAGCCTCTCGATCTGTGGCGGCGGTTTATCCTTGATATCGATATCGATCCCGGCTTCTTTGAATAATGCCATGAAGGTTTTGTCGGCATATTCCCCGGAACTGACAAACCGCTTGATGCGGGCATTGATGAGCATCTTGGCGCACAGTACGCAGGGCGTATGCGTGCAGTAGATGGTACTCCCCTCCAGGCTTACCCCGTGCAGTGCTGCCTGGATGATGACATTCTGCTCGGCATGGATCGCCCGGCATATCTCCGTCCGCTGCCCTGAAGGTATCCCCTGTTCATTGCGCAGGCAGCCTAATTCCAGGCAGTCTTTCAGCCCCGCCGGGGCTCCGTTGTACCCTGTGGCCAGGATATGCTTGTCCCGTACCGCCACTGCCCCCATGTGGTGCCGCAGGCAGGTCGACCGCTCAGCGACTACGGCCGCTATCTTAAGCATGTAGGTATCGAAATCAGGCCGACTGGTCTTCATTGCAACGCCTCGATGATTTTTTCGGTACTATTCCTGAGGCCTTCCAGGGTGGCTTCGTTCATAATGGTAAAGTCCGCCATGGCGATGGGTCCGCCCTTGTTGATTTGCTCGATCTCTGCCCGGTCCCGCCCCGCCGCTTCCTCCCGGGTTAACGGCCGTTCCTTGCGTTTTGCCAGACGCCGGTAGCGGGTGGCCGGGGACGCCCACACGGCGACCAGGACCAGATTGTCCCCGTAGTGTTCTTTCATCAGGCTGTACTCTTCCCAGGAATACAACCCGTCCACGATTACACTGCCACTTTCCAGCGCTTTGTCAATTACCGGCAGGTTCAGTCTGGCATAAGCGGCCATGCCGTGTTCCCGGCGCAGGGTTTCCCGTACCTGCCGCTCGTTCTGCTCGTTTAATTGTAAGCCCCGCTGGCAGATTTCCCGGTCGGTGATATCCCCGAACCGCACGCGGATATAGTGCGCTTTTTCGAAACGTCGCGCTACTTCCGATTTCCCCGATCCCGCCATCCCCACCAGGGCGATTACTTTATTCATGGTCAGTCAATCATTATACGCAAACGTGCCTGTCATGGCAAAAGATGCACATGAGGCCTGGTTTGCTAACTCAGGCCTCATGATGGTTTCCTTAACAAGTTTGTTTTTATTTCGACAGAGCTGATGTGCAGTTGGGACACCGGGTTGCTTTAACCGGGATCTGGGAGAAACAGAATGGGCATTCTTTGGTAGTTGGTGCCGCCGGTGCTTCTTTAGCTGCCTGGCGTTCGCGCATCTTGGCGATTGGCCTGACGACTAAGAAGAATACTACCAGGGCAATGATCAGGAAAGTAATTACGGCATTGACGAATAATCCGTAACTAATCACTACCGCCCCGGCGTCCTGGGCTGCCTTCAGGGAGGCATAGGGAGCCGCCGTCGCCCCTTCTTTCAGGACGACGAACAAGTTGGCAAAGTCTACCTTGCCCAGCAGCAAGCCGATCGGCGGCATGATGATGTTATTGACCAATGTCGAGACGATCGGCCCGAACGCCGCGCCGATAATGATGCCGACGGCCATGTCGACCACGTTGCCGCGCATGATGAATGCCTTGAAGTCTTTCATTTGCACCTCCTCCTTACTGGATTTTGTCGTTTATTTCATGCATTATACTACATATTAAGGCTATAAGAGAGTCTGATATGGCAAGTGCTGCTTTTGTATTTCACCGTGCTGCCGTTATCACCATGGACCCCGCCTGCCCGGCCGCCCGTTCGCTGGCGGTGCAGGACGGCCGCGTCCTGGCCGTGGGGGATCCCGGTGATATCGACCCCGTGGTTGGCCCGGCCACCCGCATCATCGACTGCGCCGGCGGAACCCTCATCCCCGGCTTTATCGATGCCCACTGCCATATCTTTTCCTTCCTCCGCCAGCAGTTGACACTGGACCTGTCTGGCCCTGGTATCCGTTCAATTACTGATATCCAGGCGGTTGTCCGCCGCCAGGCGGAGGTTACGCCCCCCGGCCGCTGGATCAACGGCTCCGGTTACTCTGATTTTAACCTCGCCGAAAAGCGCCACCCCACCCGCGGGGAACTCGATGCTGCCGCCGCCGATCACCCCGTCATAATATCCCACCGTTCGCTCCATGCCTGCGTCCTCAATTCCCGCGCCCTTGAACTGGCTGGCATCGGGATGGCCACCCCCGAACCCCCCGGCGGTTTTATCCAGCGGGATATCCATACCGGCGAGCCGGACGGCGTTCTCTTCGACATGCTTGGTTATATCCGTTACCGGGTGATGCCACCCCTTGCTGAGGATGAATTGACGGCGGGGATCACGGCCGCCAACCGGCAGTTACTTGCCGCCGGCCTTACTTCCCTGCAGGATGCCACCGTCACTAACGACATCGCCCGCTGGCAGCTTTACCGCCGTTTCCAGGAAAAAGGCCTTTTACTGCCCCGGGTTTACCTCATGTCCGGAGCTGACCGTATGCCTGGATTCCGTGATGCCGGCCTGGATTTCCGTGCCGGTGATGACTCCCTGCGACTGGGCGGACTCAAGATCGTCCTTGGTGAAGCAACCGGCCGCCTCTTCCCCGCGCAACCTGACCTGGACCAACTTGTCCTCGATGTCCACCGCAGAGGCGGCCAGGTGGCGCTGCATGCCGTCGAACCCGCTACGATCGAGGCAGCCCTGATTGCCCTGGAAAAAGCCCAGGGGCAATATCCCCGCCCCGCCGCCCGCCACCGCCTCGAGCACTGTGCCGAAGCTGTGCCTGGCCTTTTTGACCGTATCCGGGCATTAAACCCGGTCATCTCCCTGCAGCCTCCTTTCCTGTACTACAGCGGCGAGCGCTACCGGGTTTTAGTCCCCCCCAATAACCTCCCTTACCTGTACCGCATCCGGTCTTTCCTCGACGCCGGCCTTACTGTCGCTGCCGGTTCCGATAATCCAGTGGTCCCGCATCATCCCTTGACCGGCCTCCAGGCGGCGGTCCTACGTACTACCAATATGGGGCATGTCATCGCCCCCCACGAATGTATTTCGCCTTTCCAGGCACTTGCTCTTTATACCAGCCATGCAGCCCACGCTTCCTTCGATGAAGACATCAAAGGCTCCCTGACCCCCGGGAAACTCGCTGATTTTGTGCTCCTCGACCGCAATCCCCTCACCGTCTCTCCCGAACGTATCAGCGAGATCAAGGTACTCCGGACCTACATCGGCGGCCATCTCGCCTGGGAAGCCTAACCATCTCCACAATTATAAAATAACAACTACTAACTACTCTTCTCCTTATTGACCCTTCCCCCCAAATCGCAATATACTGCATACGTAAGAGACTTGATCGGGAAAAGGGTGTCAGGTGGCGAAATTATCTCTGCGCTCCGGCGATAAACGGTTTTTTCTGCTTCTCCAGCAGGCCGCGGCTAATGTGGCAAAAATGGGTACGGAATTCCATGGCTTGTTGAAGGACTGGGACTATATCAAGGACCGCGTCGGTATCCTTGCCGAACTCGAACGTGACGGCGATGCCATCACCCATGATATCCAGAAGCTGCTTTACCGTTCTTTCATCACTCCCCTGGACCGCGAAGATATCTCCCTTATTGCCAGCGCTCTTGATGATATTGCCGACCGCATCCATTCGGTCGCTGACGTCATGCTGTTGTATCATGTCGATGTCCCTACTCCCAAAGCCCGGGAAATGGTTGACGTCATTGTCCGCGGCACGGCGGAAGTGGCCAAGGCCATCCAACTTTTGGACAGTGAGTTGGACCATGACGAACTACGCCGCCGCAGCGAGTCCCTCAATGAGATCGAGAATTTGGGCGACAGCTTGTACCGGCAAGCCGTGGCTGACCTGTTTGAACACGAGACTGATGACCTTAACCTGGTAAAATGGCGCAAGATATATGAACTGATGGAATCGGCTGTCGATGGCTGTGAGTCCGTGGCCGATGTCCTGGAAGGCGTGGCTATCAAGTACACATGATACCGGCTGTGATTCAGCCGTGCCCGGGCTGGCCCTCCGGTCCGGGGTGAGGAGGTCTAATGGAAAATCGATCCGGCGCTGATCCGTCTAAATCCCTCCAGGGATTGAAGGACGAACTGGTCAAGATGGGCACCATGGTGGAAACAGCCCTGGGCAGTTCGGTTGATGCCCTGAAAAACCGCAATACCCCACTGGCCCGCAAGACGATGGCTGATGATGCCTTGATCGACCAACAGCGGTACGAGATCGAGAACCGCTGCATCGACCTGATTTCCGCCAGCCGGATGTCCCGGGATGACTTGCGTATCGTATTTGCCGTTCTCAATATGATCACGGAACTCGAACGTATCGGCGACTATGCTGCGGGTATTGCCAAAATCGTGATCCTGATCGGTGACGAGCCCCCTCTCAAGCCCCTGATCGATATCCCCCGCATGTGCGAGATGACCATGGAAATGGTCCGCTCCAGCCTCCAGGCTTTCCAGACTTCGGATGTCGAATCGGCTAAAAAAGTCATCACCATGGATGCCACTATCGATGGCCTGTACGACCAGATCTTCCGGGAACTACTTACCTTCATGATGATGGACCCCAAGACCATTTCCCGCGCCACCCGCCTTATCTGGGTCGCCCATAACCTGGAGCGCGCGGCCGACCGGGCGACGAATGTCTCGGAGCGGGTTATTTATACTATTACCGGAAACCTGGAAGACACTAATTTATCGCCATACTGATTTTGTGTTTTTACCTTTAGTACTGTCTCCGGTTCCGGATTTCCGGCCGGAGCGGCTGGATTTGGATCGGGAGTAGCCTTTGGAAATCGGCTTGCCCTTTATAATATTTGTCATTTTCCTGGCCCTGGCTTTTGATTTCACTAACGGCATGCACGATGCCGCCAATGCCATTTCCACCATCGTCTCCACCCGGGTCCTTTCGCCCAAGATTGCTGTCGTCTGGGCGGCTTTCTTCAACTTTGCCGCTTTTTTCGTGGCCGGTACGGCAGTGGCCCACACCATCGGCAATGGCATGATCGATATGAATGCCGTCACGGTCACCGTTATCTTTGCCGGCCTGTTAGGCGCAATCGCCTGGAACCTGATCACCTGGCGCTTCGGCTTACCCAGCAGTTCCTCTCATGCCCTGGTGGGCGGCTATGCCGGAGCGGCGATCGCGAAAGCGGGGTTTGAAGTTATTATTACCGCCGGCTGGTATAAGACCCTGATCTTCATCGTGGTAGCTCCTCTCATCGGAATGTTCCTCGGCTTCATGCTTAAGGCTATTTCAAGTTGGTTGGTCCATTTAACCCGGCAAACACCCCAGCAGGTGGATAAGTGGTCCCGCATCACCCAGTTGGTCTCCGCCGCGGCCTACAGCCTCAGTCACGGCAGTAACGATGCCCAGAAGACCATGGGCATCACCACCAGCTTGCTCTTCGCCGGCGGTTATATCAGTACCTTTGATATTCCCTTATGGGTGGTTCTCAGTGCTTACACCGCGATCGCCCTGGGTACCCTCAGCGGCGGCTGGCGTATTGTCAAGACGATGGGCCAGAAGATCACCAAGCTCCGTCCCATCGACGGTTCCTGTGCCGAGGTTGCCAGCGCCGGCAGCATCTTCCTCGCCACCCACCTCGGCGTCCCTGTCAGCACGACCCACGTCATCACCGGGGCGATCTCCGGGGTAGGCGCGGTGCAGCGGCTCTCCGCCGTCCGCTGGAACGTCACCGGCCGCATCGTCGTCGCCTGGCTCCTCACCATCCCCGCCGCCGCCCTCATCGGCGGCACCTGCTATCTCCTCGCCGCCCTCTTCCTCCCCGCCTGACCCATCCCCCAACTGCCAACGACAAAGTACAAACTACCAACTACTCACACTTCCACTCATCCTGCCTGTCCCGCATGTCGACCGCAGCCGAAATAATCGGGAAGCCCGTCGAACGTATGAGCGGCATCTTCCCGCCGTTAACCCTCTCAGAGTCCCGATGTTCTCCTGAATACCTGATCGGGATGTAGGAGTCTCCCGTGTTGGGTATATGTCCAGGCAGGAGACTCTCACGGGACTCCTTGGGAGGTAGGAGTCGGAGTCCCTCAGAGTGGTTGCCTTTTAATTGTCATTTGTTTCTTGATATTTAGTTATTAGTCCTTTAGTCACCTTCTTTAAATTTTGAGTTTAGAGTTTTGGATTTATTTAGTGTTTAGAATTTTGAATTTTGAGTTTCCGGTAATTTAGCTTGAGGTTGTTCCGCGGTACTTAAATTATCAGCATGGCATCACCGAAGCTGTAGAACCGGTACCGTTCCCGGATGGCTTCTTCGTATGCTTTCAGGACGAGCTCCCGGCCGGTAAAGGCTGATACCAGCATCAGCAGTGTCGTCCGCGGCAAATGGAAATTGGTTATCAGGGCATCGGCCACCCGGAACTTATATCCGGGTATGATGAACAGGTCCACCCATCCGTTATAGCCTGCGGCGGCCGGGGCATCATATAAAGCTGCTGTGGCCTCGGCCAGCCGGGTGGAGGTGGTGCCCACGCATATGATACGCCGCCCCTCTGCTTTCGCCCTCGCCAGTTCCTGTACGGCTTCCGCCGGTACGATGCCGAATTCGCGATGTATCTTGTGCTGCATTGGGTCGTCTTCCCGCACCGGCTGGAAAGTATCCAGCCCCACGTGCAGGGTGACGAAGACGCTGCGAATCCCTGCCGCGGTCAATCTTGCCAGAAGATCCGGGGTAAAATGCAGCCCCGCCGTCGGTGCCGCGGCGCTGCCCTCACGCCGGGCATAAATCGTCTGGTACCGTTCCGGGTCGGCCAGCGGTTCATGGATGTAAGGCGGTAGCGGCACCTGTCCCAGCGCCGTCAGCACCGTTTCGTCATTGAAGTTGAGCACACGGATCCCCCCCTCATGCTCCTCTATGACGACCGCTTCGACGCCGGTCCCCGCCGCATCCGCTGCCGGTATACTCAACCTGCTTCCCGTGCTTAAACGTTTCGCTGGTTTCACCAGGGCCTGCCAGGTATTTGTCCCCAGCCGCTGCAGCAGTAATATTTCCAACTGCGCTCCCGTCTCTTTCCGCCCGTAAAGGCGGGCGGGAATAACCCGCGTATCGTTGAATACCAGCACGTCGCCCGACCGCAGCCAGTGCGGTAGATTGTAGAAATGGCCGTGCTGCCAGGTGCCGGCCTGCCGGTCCAGCACCATCAACCGCGAATGGTCCCGCGGCTCTACCGGTGTCTGGGCGATGAAATCCGGCGGCAGCGTGTAATCGAAATCATTTGTGCGCATAATGCCGCCGGGCTTACGCGATGATACCGGACAGGTGCTTGATGCGCCTGACCATGTTGGGGTGGGTCATGAATAATTCCGCCAGTTGTTCGCCGAAGCTGATACGCACCTGTTTTTGCCTTAAATCGAGCAGGTCGTCGTAGCCGATGATGCCGTCGCGCATGCGGTCGATCTGCATGATATCACGTACTTCCATGGCGGCCCGGGAGGGGTCGTTGACGAAGAACGCCTTGACCGACTCCGCTTTCTTCATTTCCTCTTTCACCCGGGGCCGGATACTCGCCTGGGCTAACTTATACAGAGCCGTCGCCATGTACTGGGGCTGGTTGCCCAGCTGGGTGCTGCCCAGGTCGGCATAATATTCCCGGATCCTTGAACCGTACAGCACGAGCAGGTTGGTGATGAAGTAAAGGACGAAGGCCGCGATACCGATGAAGACGGCGAATTCACCCCGCTCCCGCCGGTCCCCGAATCCCCACATGAAGCTGAAGGCGATCCAGTGCAGCACCATGGGGATGGCCGACAGCAGGGTAATGATCGCCATGTCCCGGTGCTTGATATGGGACATCTCGTGCCCCAGTACCGCCCGCAGTTCGTCCCGGTTCAGGATGTTCAGGATGCCCCGGGTGACACAGATCCGCCCGTCCTTCTGTGTCCGGCCGAAGGCGAAAGCGTTAGGAATCGTCATTTCCGATATTCCTACCTTCGGTTTGGGCAGGTTGGCCTGCTGCGCCAGTTCCGTGACCATCTGGTGCAGGACAGGTTCCTGCTGCTCCGTTACGTACTTGACCCCCATCGTCCACCCAACCAGGGTTGGCCCGAGGAGGTACTGGATGCCCAGGAAGACGAATGCCAGCACCAGGTAGGTGATGCTGTTGCCGATGCCGGTCAACGACCCCAGCCAGACCAGTACCCCGTACAGGATGGCAAAGAGGACCGCCACCAGCAGATACATTCTGAATTTAAGCCACATAGATTTTCTTCTCCCTCCGTCTAATGCCATCATACAACAGGCTCTAAAACCAAAGCAAAGGCCGTCCCGGTACCGTTTGACAGGGTATCAGCCATCCACTATCATGGGGCTGGTTATCCGGCATTACCGGCCCGGGACTTAAATCAACCCGGTTTACCGGGGGAGGGGAGGTATCCACAGTGGCAACTAAAGCCTATATATTGATCGAGACCACCGTCGGCCGCAACCGTGAGATTATCGAGGCCCTGAAAAAAATGCCGGGCATGAAAAGTGTCGAACTTGTCACCGGCCCGTTCGACGTCATCGCCGTTGTCGAAGCGGAGACGTTAGTCGGGGTTGGCGATGTCGTTACTTCCCGGATACATCCCGTTCCCGGGATCACCCGGACGGTAACCTGCCTGGTCATGTCATCCTGATCATTTTTCGGTACGAAGGAGTACATCATGGATTTTCGATTCACTGAAGAACAGAATGCTTTCCGCCGCGAAGTCCGGGAATTCCTGGAAGGCGAGATTGCCTGCGGGCTTTTTAAACCGGGCTGTGACGGCTGGATCCACGGCTTCTCCCCGGAATTCACCCGTAAACTCGCCCAGAAGGGCTGGATCGGCCTGAGCTGGCCGAAGGAATTCGGCGGCCAGGGCCGCAGCAATGTCGACCGCTTTATCCTGACCGAGGAGATCCTCCGCTGCGGAGCTCCGGCTGCCCTGCACTGGTTTGCCGACCGTCAGATCGGCCGCGCCGTCATGCACTTCGGAACCCCGGAACAGAAAAAAGAAATGCTGCCCAAAATATTACAGGGTGAAGCCTGGGTCGGCCTGGGATTGAGTGAACCGGAAGCCGGCTCGGATTTGGGTTCCGTACAGACCCGGGCGGCCGAAGAAGGCGACTCTTATGTTATCAACGGGCAAAAGATGTGGACCAGCTGCGCCCGCTACATGAATTACATGTACCTGGTCGCCCGTACCGATCCCACCGCCCCCAAGCACCGCGGCATCAGTGAATTCATCATCCCCATCCCCCTCCCCGGCGTCAACATCGTGCCCACTATCGACATCACCGGTACTGAAGCCTGGGGTGAAGTTTTCTTCGATAATGTGAAGATCCCCAGGACCGCCCTTATCGGCGAAAAGAACCGCGGTTTCTACCAGATCGTGAACCAGCTTGATTACGAACGTTCGGGCATGGAACGCCTCATGGGCAACTACCCCCTGTTCGATGCCCTGGTTAAATTCAGCAAAGAAACGGTACGGCACGGCAAACCGGTCTGCCAGGACCCCCTGTTCCGGGACAAACTAGCCCGGCTGCAGGTCGAGTTCGAGGTCGGCCGCTTACTGACCTATCGCGTGGCCTTCGTCATTGACCAGGGCAAGGTCCCCAATACCGAAGCGGCAATGGCTAAAGTCTACTGTACCGCCTTCGAGCAGCACCTGGCCGACCTTTCTACCAAGATCGTTGGTATGTACGGCCAGTTGACCGAAGATTCCCGGTGGGCACCTATTTCCGGCATGGCGTCCCATTCCTTCCTCGGCTCCATGGGCTACAGCCTGCAAGCCGGTACTTCGGAGATCTTGAGAAATGTCATCGCAACCCGCGGGCTTGGCCTGCCGGAAGCGTAATTATTATATGGACCGGAGCCTCATCGAATAGTAGAAAGGGTGGACAAAAATGGATTTTGCACTGTCTGAAGAACAGGAAATGTTAAAAAAATCAGCCCGGGACTTCCTGGATGAGAAATGTAAGAAAGCCCTTGTGAAAGAGATGGAAAAGGACGAGCGGGGATATCCGCCGGCCTTATGGCAGGAGATCGCCGGCCTGGGCTGGCTTGGCCTCGTCTTCCCTGAATCAGCCGGCGGCAGCGGTATGAGCTTCCTGGACCTGGCGGTGCTGCTGGAAGAGACCGGACGGGCTTGCCTGCCGGGGCCATTCTTTTCTTCGGTGGTCCTAGGCGGCCTGACCATCCTCGACGCCGGTACCGCGGCGCAAAAACAGGCTTACCTGCCGGGCATCGCCGGCGGGGAAGCGATCGTTACCATGGCGGTCACGGAAAATGAGGCGGCTTACACCGCCGCCGCCATCCAGGTGAAAGCGGTACCATCCGGCAGCGATTACATCATCAACGGCTCCAAGTTGTTCGTCCCCGATGCCCATGTTGCCGATAGCATCATCTGCGCCGTCCGTACGAAAACATCTGCCAATCCTGAAGACGGTATCAGTATGTTCCTGGTTGATGCCCGGTCGCCCGGCATTACCTGCCATCCACTCAAGACGATCGCCGGAGATAAGCAGTTCGAAGTCGTCTTCAAGGATGTCAGAGTTCCGGCGGAACGGCTGCTGGGAACCCTGGACCAGGGATGGCCGTTAGTGCGCCGGGCGGTCGAAAGAGCAGCCGCGGCCCGGTGCTGCGAAATGGTCGGCATCATGCAGAAAGCCCTGGAGGTTACCGTCGCCTATGCCAAGGACCGCAAGCAGTTCAGCAAGCCTATCGGCAGCTTCCAGGCGGTCCAGCACCACTGTGCCAATATGGCTACCGATGTCGACGGCGCCCGCTTCAGTACCTACCAGGCTGCCTGGCACATCAGTGAAGGCATGGATGCCTCGGTGGAGGTTGCCGTGGCTAAAGCCTGGATGAGTGAGGCTTTCAGCCGGGTCATTACCCTGGCCCACCAGGTACACGGGGCTATAGGATGTACCATCGACCATGAGCTTCAGTATTATACCAAGCGCGGCAAGGAAGGTGAACTGACTTACGGCGACGGCGACTTTTACCGTGAGATCGTCGCTCAAGGCATGGGACTGTAGAAAGAGGGATAAACCGTAGAAAAAGGAGCCGCCGCGAGCGGCTCCTTTTTATCAGGGCTGGTTGGCGATCTCTTCCAACCGGGCAATCACTTCATTGATAGTCTCGTCGGCGGTCGAAGACCCGCTGGTCACGCCAACCTTGCGGCAGCCTTTGAACCAGGACGTGTCGATGTCTTTGGCGGTCTCCACCAGGTAAGTTTGCACAACCGTAGCACACAGATGCGCCAGGTGTTTGGTATTGGCACTGATACGGCCGCCCACTACCAGCATCAGGTCTACCCGCCGTGCCAGCTCCAGGGCGGTCAACTGCCGTTCCCGCAGGTCATGGCAGATGGTATCGATGATCCTGATCTCCGTGTCCTTCACCAGGGCGGCAGCTACGGCTTGCTGCGCAAACGCCTTGAACTCATCCGCAGCCTGCGTCGTCTGGGATAGGATCCCGATATATTTCGGCAGCGGGTCGAGAGCGGTGATGTCTTTGATATCGGATGTTGCCATCCCTTTGTTGCCGATCCAGCCCAGGATGCCCCTGACTTCCGGGTGATTGGCATCGCCGAAAATCACCACGAAGAATCCGGCATCGGCCAGGCGTTTGGCCACCACCTGGGCCCGGCGGACATCCCCGCAGCGGGTTCCGATGATTTCAATGCCCCGATCCCGTATCGTTTCTTCAATTTCAGGGCTGACCCCGTGAGAACTGGTCACTACAATCTTACCCTTGATGTCTGCGATATTTTTAACCACGGCGACTCCACTTTGGCCCAGTCTTTCCATGACCTGGGGATTGTGTACCACCGCTCCCAGGGTCTCGATGCCGCCGTGTTCAGCGGCTGCTTTCGTCACGATATCGACCGCCCGCTTCACGCCGAAGCAAAAACCGGTGCGCGAGGCCTTCTCGATCTCGAACTTCATGCTACTTCTCTCCCAGCCTGGTCTGGTATGCTGCGGGCAGTAAAGCATCGATGTGTTGCATGATGATACGGGTGTCCTCTTCCAGGCGGGCTCTTTCACCGGGCCCCTTTTTCGCTTCAAGTTGGAATACCGGACCGATATTCACGGTTATCCGAGGACGTTTGAACAGCCACGTCCACCCTTTTATCCGGTCGGTCCCTGTGATTCCCACGGGCAGTATCGGTGCTCTGGTACGGTTGGCGATCAGGGCGGCACCCACGTACCCTTCGGGGGTATAGCCTTCCTGGCCCCGGCGGTGGCCCTCTGGGAACATCACCAGCATCCGGCTTTTCCCCAGGGTCTGTTCGGCTTGCCGGATGGCTTCGCGGTCAAAGCGACCCCGGTGTACCGGAAAGGCTCCGAAACGCCTGATGAAATAGCCGGAAAACCGGGAGCGGAATAATTCTTCCTTAGCCATGAAAATGATCGTCCGCCGCATACTCACCCCCACCACAGGCGGGTCCATCAGGCTTAGATGATTGGAAGTAACCAGCACGGCTCCTTTTTTAGGCACGTTAGCCCGTCCTTTTACCTTGAAGCTGGTGAACAGAAAAAGGAAAAGGCTGACGCCCCAATGCCCGAGGTAATATAACCACGACATTATCTGACAGTCGGTTCCGTTGATTTCAAGGCTATTATAGCGTAGTGACATAGAAGAGCAAAGTCTTTTATCAGTATATTACCGCACCTTGTCCGAACGGTAACCGGTGCCGTCGATGACAGCCCGCACCCGTCCGCGGGGCCGGACGACACGGCCGATGGCCTGGGCGCCGGATAAGGTTTTAGTCAACCTGGCGGCCTTTTCCGGGGCGCATATCAGCACCATGCCGAGGCCCATATTGAAGACCCGGAACATCTCCCGGGTTTCTACGTTGCCTTTTTCCTGCAACATCTGAAATATCGGCGGCACCGTCCAACGGGCGGTCTCGATGTCCACGGCTAAACCCCTGGGCAGGATCCGGGACACATTCCCGATGATACCCCCGCCCGTGATATGAGCGATGCCCTTCAATAAGGGCAAGACCGGCTTTAGTGCTTGATAATAGCTGCGGTGTGGCTCCAGCAGGACTTCCCCCAGGGTTCGTCCCAGCGCGGGATAATATATGGCCAAGGCGTCTCTGGTATCGCCGAGGATGTGCCGGGCCAGGGTGTAACCGTTGGTGTGCAGGCCGCTGGAGGGCAGGCCGATCACGGTGTCGCCTGCCACGATATCCTGGCCCATGATGATCTTACCCTTTTCCACCACGCCCATGATGAAGCCAACCAGGTCGTAATCAGGGCCTTCATAGACATCGGGCATTTCGCCGATTTCCCCACCGATGAGGGCACAACCGGCTTCATTGCAGGCGTCTGCCAGCCCCTTGACCACCGCCTCCAGTGTTTCCGGGACGACCTTCCCGGTACCGATATAATCGAGGAAGAAAACAGGGTCTGCCCCACAGGTCAGGATGTCGTTAACACAGTGGTTGACGATATCCCGCCCGATGGTATCATGTTTCCCCATTGCCAGGGCCAGCTTTATCTTGGTACCCACTCCATCGACACTGGATACCAGCACCGGTTCTTTATATCCTTTGAATTCGTACATCCCCCCGAAAAAGCCTACTCCGCTTAATACCTGCGGCCCCTGGGTGGCGCCCGCCATTTTGCGGATATTGGAGATAACCGAAGTCTTCAGGGCGATATTTACCCCGGCGCGAGCATAAGTCTGTTTGACCGGCGCCTGTTTCCGGGAAGTTACTTTTCCTATCGTGTCTTTCTTCACAATTGTACCTCGATACTGGTTTCTATTTACGGCTCCACGGCCAGCGGCAAGAGGCAAAAGCCAGCGGGCCGACGGCTAACCAGGAAGTTATCGTTACCGCCATTGCCAGGGGGTAATCGATCTTTTCCAGGCCGAACTTCGGCCCGATGGTTCCCCACAGCAGCATGACAAAGAGGGAACTCAGGAAAAATCCCGGAACGACGCCGAACCAACCGAAAAACTTAAACTGTCCGGCGGCCACCAGCGGGGCGACTGCCAGCCATAAGGTGATATTGATAAGCATGGCCATAACATAACCGATCTTATCGAGGCCGATGTTCGGTGCCACCACATTCCACAGCAGCATCAGGATAAGGGCACTTATAAAGAACCCGGGAATAGCTGTAAGGATTCGAAAATAGCCCATGGCCAACCTCCGCCGGAAATTTTACTCACGGATGGTGTTAAGCCTTCTTACCTTTGGAACAGTCTCTTTTTCTTCTTTTCCTGGAAGAGCATCTCACCTTTGCAGCGGATGTAGTTCTTGCACGGATAGACTCCCCGGGGTTCCTGTCCCCGGTCGCGGGTGGCGGTCTGCCAGGATTCCGCGCCTTCTACCGCCAGGTTGATGTCCTCTTTTTCTGTGAGTTCGTAGCCGCAGCGGTCGCATACTAAAATCTTCATCTTGTCCCCTGCCTGGTATTACCTCAATTTGTCCAGCCTGTCATTTTACGCTGTATTTCTTCACAAAACGTTTCATGCGGACGAAAGCTTCTTCAATATCGGCCATCGAGGTTGCATAACAGCACCGGACATAACCTTCGCCGCATTCGCCGAATGCGGAGCCGGGTACGACCGCAACCTTTTCTTCCGTCAGCAGCCTTTCTGCGAATTCCTCCGAGGTCAAGCCGGTACTCTTGATCGAAGGGAAGGCATAAAAAGCTCCTTTAGGTTCGAAGCAGGGCAGTCCGATATCCCGGAGGCCGCGCACGATCACCCGCCGGCGGCGGTTATAATCAGCCACCATTTCCATACAGCTGTTCTCGCCGGCCCGGAGGGCTTCGACGGCGGCAACCTGGCCCATGGTCGAGGCGCACATCATCGTATACTGGTGTATCTTGGTCATGGCGGCGATGATCTCCACCGGGCCGCAGGCATAACCGATGCGCCATCCGGTCATGGCAAATGCCTTGGAAAAGCCTCCGAGCAGTACGGTGTTGTCCCGCATCTCCGGCAGGGCGGGAAAACAAGTATGTTCGACGCCGTAAATCAACTGGGCATATATTTCGTCCGATATCACGATCAGGTGGTGTTTTTTCGCCAGGCCGGCGATGGCCGTCAGTTTTTCCAGCGGCATGACCGCCCCGGTGGGGTTTGCCGGATACCCGATGAGGATCGCCCGGGTCCTGGGGGTGATGCGCTGCGCTACTGCTTCGGGGTTTAGTTCAAACCCTTCTCCTTCGTTGGTGGGAACCAATACCGGGACTCCGCCAGCCATGAAGACACAGGCGGCATAAGCCACGAATGATGGATCGGGTACGATGACCTCGTCCTCCGGGTCCAGTATCGCCCGCATCACCAGGTCGAGGCCTTCGCTGACCCCGACGGTGATCAGGACTTCCTGGTTGGCATCGTAAAGTACCTGGTATTCGTGCTTCAGGTAGCGGGAGAGCTCCTCGCGTAATTCGGGCATACCGGAGTTCGAGGTGTACATGGTCATCCCGTTCTCCAGCGACCGAATGGCGGCCTCCCGGATATGCCACGGCGTGGTGTAGTCCGGTTCGCCTACCCCCAGGGAGATCACGCCCTCCATGTTGGCCAGCAGGTCGAAGAACTTCCGTATGCCGGAAGGAGCCAACTGGCTGGCCTTCTGCGATATATGGTATTTTCCGGTTTTCTGATTTGTGGACATCAGGTTCTCCTGGTTTTCCAAGTGTCTACAGGATAACCGGCTGGCGTTTCATGTTTTCCTTGCCGTCGATTATCTCGCCTTCTTCCTTGTAACGTTTCAAGACGAATTGGGTAAAAGTTTCGTGGACGCCCTCGATATGGGAAAGCTTCTGGGACACGAAATCGGCGATTTCGCGGTTTGATTTTCCGGCCACCAGCACGAACAGGTCGTAACTGCCCGAAATGAGATAAACGCTTTGCGTCTGTGGATAATGGTAGATCCGCTCGGCAATGGCGTCGAACCCCACGTCCTTTTGCGGCGTGACCTTAACTTCGATCAACGCCCAAACCTGCTCATTGCTGATTTTTTCCCAATTGATCAAGGTATGGTATCTCAGGATGGTACGGTCTTTTTCCGCTTCTTTGATGAGATGGGCTACCTGGTCGGCAGGTAAGCCGGTCTGGACGGCAATCCGTTCCGGAGTCGCCCGGGCATCATCCTGGAGTACTTTCAATATTTCTTTTAACATCGTTTACCTCCTTGCGGAGTTATAAGGTAAATTTACCGTCTGAGCCTAGCTTTGTCAAATAAGAACAAAACCAAAACTAAAATATTATGGCCGGTATATCTCCCGCCGGTTGCCAACTGCCAAGATGGTGACAGTATGGGCTGCATCATTAACCACGAATAAAATGCGATAATCACCTACCCGGATACGGTTTTCATTCCGGTCAGAGAGTTTTTTCGTGCCACGCGGTCGGAGATTGTCTTCAAGAGAAAGGATTTTCTTACTAATAC
>JAEAME010000632.1_pt1 | contig 33418 bp, 21 predicted proteins | sample 8958731 | NCBI WGS metagenome assembly JAEAME01 (sample SAMN16933194, study PRJNA681113) | bioreactor sludge metagenome | isolation source: anerobic bioreactor sludge (Control) | place: India:Bengaluru | collected 2018-10-24
TTCGCTTGCCGGTTTTGCTCTTTACGGAACGGCCTTATAGCAGCCCGGATTATTCGTGAAAACCTTCAATTTTCACGAATAATCCGGGCTAGGATCATCGTGTCCATGGGGTTATGAATACAGGCGGCGGTTGCGGCGACAACGCACTCTGCCGAAACGGATTTTCACGGCGTTCCCGAGCCGGGATGGATTGAGAAGGTATCCTGAATGCGGATATCGTCGTAAGCGGCCCTCCCAACTTACGTCAGGGAGCAACCGCCCGAATTACTCATGAAGATCACAGATCTTCATGGATAATTCGGGCTAGATCTTCTTGACGCACAGGGTTTTGAAGAACTTCTTCCCTGCCCGCTCGTTCCTCTCCACGCCGTGGATTTCGCTCTCGTAACCCGGGAAGGCGTTCTCGAAATCCTGCCGCAGCCGGAGGTATTCGAAGATCGGCCGGGCCTTCTCGTTCATGCTCTCCCCCCCCATCATGATCGGGATCCCCGGGGGATAGGGGACCATCATGACCGCCGGGGTGCGCCCCATCATCCCGTCGAGCTCGACGAACTCCACGTTCTTCCGGACCACCTGGTGGTAGGCGTCCGCGGGCTTCATCGCCTGGTCGGGGATGACCTGGAAGGCCGCCTGCATCTTTTCCAGCATGCCGTGGTCCTTGAAGTAGCGGTGGATCCCGTTGCAGTGATCCTTGAGCCCGCTGCCCCGGTAGGGTTCCGGGTGGTCGCGGACCAGGGCGGGGAAGACCTGGTCGAGGGGAGCGTTGGCGTCGTAGAGGTCCTTGAACGCGAGCAGGGCCGAGAGGAGCGACCCCTGCTTGGCCTTGGTGGTCCCGAGCGAATTGAGGAGCAGGAAGGAGTAGTAGTCGGTCTTCTCGCAGACGATCCCCTTGTCGATCAGGTAGTTGGTCACCACCGAGGCCGGGATCCCCTCCTCGCTCATTTTGCCCCGGTCGTCGATCCCCGGGGTGGTGAAGGTCAGCTTGATGGGGTCGAGCATGGCATAGTCGTCTTCCATCTCCTCGAAGCCGTGCCAGTCGTCCCGCTTGGTGAAGACCCAGGGGGACTGGTTCCCGGCCAGGAAGGAGTCGCTCGCCTCCTCGAAGGGCACCGTTTTCCCGCCGACCGAGACCTTCCGGGGCTGCCAGAGGCCGAAGAACCAGTCCTGCTTGTTCTTCTTCTTCAGCTCCTTCTCGATCGCCGCCACCTTCTTCCGGAGCTGGACGGCCTCCAGGATGATGTCGTTCATCATGACCTCGCCGTTGTCCTCCATCATCCGGGTGGCCACGTCCAGGGAGGCGATCATGTTGTACTGGGGCGAGGTGGAGCCGTGCATCATGTAGGATTCGTTGAACTCGTCGTGCTCGACCTTGACCCGGCCCCCGTTCCGGATGTGGAGCATGGAGGCCTGGGAGAAGGCGGTGAGGAGCTTGTGGGTGGACTGGGAGCAGAAGATGGGCGGGTGGTGCGCGGCCGGCTCGTCGGGGGTCATGCCGTAGTGGCCCCGGTAGACGGGGTGGAAGCAGGCGTAGGCGTACCAGGCCTCGTCGAAATGGAGGTTCTCCACGCCCTTCTCCAGCTGCTTCTTGATGGTGACCACGTTGTAGCAGACCCCGTCGTAGGTGGAGTTGGTCAGGGCCGACATCTTCACCGGGTTGGCCTTGAGCTTCTGCGGGATCAGGCGGTTCTCCGCGATCTTTTTCCGGATGGACTTGGGCGAGAACTCCGAGAGGCGGACCGGGCCGATGATGCCCCGCCGGTTCCTCCGGGGGATCATGTAGACGGGGAAGGCATCGGTGATGACCATGGCGTAGTTGAGCGACTTGTGGCAGTTCCGGTCCACGAAGGCGATGTCGTCCCGCACCAGCTGGCTTCTCCAGATGATCTGGTTCACGGTGGAGGTGCCGTTCAGGACGTAGTAGGTGCGGTCCGCGCCGAAGACCCGGGCCGAGTGCCTTTCCGCGTCGCCCACCACGCCGCTGTGCTCCAGGAGGGAGCCCAGCTCGGGGACCGAGACCGAGAGATCCGAACGGAACATGTTTTCGCCGAAGAACTTGTAGAGGGCCACCCCGGCCGGGCTGCGCAGGAACCCTTCGCCGCCCATGTGCCCCGGGGTGTGCCAAGCGTATTTGTATTCGTTCGCATATTTGACCAGCATGGCGAAAAAGCTGGGATAGACCTTCCCGATGTATTCCAGGAGATGGACCTCGATCCGCCCGGCCAGGAAGGAGATCGTGTCGGCGGTCTTCCAGAGGCAGTCGTTGACGTCTTTGAGGATCTCCAGGGGGATCTTGTCCATCCCCATCCGCCCGGTCAGGAGGAGGATCGGGACCCCCCGGTGCCGTTTCCGCATGAGCTTGACGAAGTGCTCCGGTGTCGATTTCTCATCGGATCTCTCCTGGGGGATGTCCCAGTCCACGACGATGCAGCCGAAGTCGGAGCGGGAGCGGAAGATCTCGTAGCCGTCCTCGTAGGAGAAGGAAGGGATGACGCTGCAGTGCTGGACCTCTTCCAGCTCGGTCTTCAACTGCCTGAGGCGGAACCCTTCGTCGTTCTGCGCGTTGAACTGCCCCGAAACGATCATGATCGGCCAGGAGTGCTTGGTGATCTTCATCTTCTCTGTTCCTCGGGGTTGGTGTGCCGGAATCGTCCAAGATAGCCGGTGGCTGCGTCGCGGGCAACAGCTAAACCGGCGCCCGGGCTCTGTAGGCCGGTTCTGCTCTGTGGGCCGGTTCTGCGAACCGGCGCCGGGCTGTTGGCCGGTTCTGCGAACCGGCGCCCAGGCTCTGTCGGCCGGTTCTGCGAACCGGCGGTTAGACAGGCGCCCCCCGCCGTAGGCGCGGGCCTTCAGGCCCGCGCGCCCGCCGCCCCCGGCCTCCTCGCCCCTTCTTCTACCTCGTCGCCCAGAGGCCGCTCCCCGCCGACGAGACGCAGAAGAGGAAGGCGTCGCTCTTCCCGCCGACGGAAGTTGAGAGAGGTCCGCGCGCCATGTCCCGCCCCCGCGGGCTTGTCCCGTCAGGATTCCATTTGCGCTCGAAACTGGCCCCCAGTGACTGCATGGGGGTTGGATGGGGATTCCTTTCCCCGGCAAATCTTCTTGACCTCCTCCCATCGAGAGGAGAAACATAACGATGAGTGGTGATCGACCAGGAGAAGCGCGGATGAAGAGATGGGCAATAGGCCTGTCAACGATGTTGGGACTGGGTTTCGCCTGGGTTGCCCTGGCGGCGGACTTCAACGGGGACGGCCTTGACGATATCGTTGTCTTCCGGCCGTCGACCGGACTGTGGGCGGTGAGGGGGCTGGGAAGGACAAACTTCGGCCGGGCCGGGGATATCCCGGCCGCCGGAGATTACGACGGCGACGGGATCGCCGATGTCGCGGTCTTCCGCCCGGAAACCTGCCTCTGGGCGATCCATGGCCTCACTCGCTTTTACTTCGGCGCCGCGGCCGATACTCCCCTTCCGGACGATTATACCGGCGACGGCTCGGCGTCGGCGGCGATCTTCCGGAACGGTTCGGGACTCTGGGCGGTGAGGGGGCTGACCCAGGTCTACTGGGGGGGGGAGACCGATATTCCCGTCCCCGGGGACTACGCCGGCGACGAGGCGAAGGAGTTCGCGGTCTTCCGGCCTTCCACCGGTCTCTGGGCGATCCGGAGGCTGACCCGGACCTATTTCGGGGAGAGCGGCGACCGGCCGGTGCCCGCTGTCTATAGCTGGTACGGCGCCGGCCGACCTTTCGGAACCATGATCGCGGTCTTCCGCCCGGGAACCGGTCTCTGGGCGATCCGGTCCTTGACCCGTGCCTATTTCGGCCTCTCCGGCGACAGCCCGGTGACGGGAGACTTCAACGGGGACTCGCTCGACGATATAGCGCTCTTCCGTCCCTCCTCCGGCCTCTGGGCGATCCGAGGCGTGACCCGGGTCTACTTCGGCGCTTTCGGGGATGTGCCGGTTTCAGAATGCGTCGACACGACCGCCGTCTCCACGGGAACGATCACCGGCGCTGTCTCCACGCAGGCGATATCGGTCCATGGCGACATCTATGTGGTGGCGGTGAGGTCCGAGCATCGGGCCCATATCCGGAACATGGAGACGGAGGCATACCCCTACTTATCCCAGTACGCCGCCGGTTATCAGAAACTCGCCGCCCAGGGTCCCTACGCTGTTTCGGGGCTTGCGGCCGGGGAGTATGCCGTCTGGGCCTACATGGATACCGGCGGCGACGGAGGGGTGAATCATGAGGACTTTGCCGATCCGGTCGGCTGGTACCAGACCACCGCCAACCTGAAGCTGCCCGTCGTTGCCGTGAGCGCGGGGGGAATCGCCGCCAACACGGACGTGGCTCTCTATCAGCCGGTGCCTTTCAGCGGCGGAGAAGAATCGGTCGCCTGGGGCGGCGGCGGCGGGACACTGAAGGATCTCAAGGGGAATCACGTTCTGCACGTATGGGGGACGCCCGAGGAAAGAGCCTATGCCATCGGTTTCCTGTGCGCGCCGCAGATACTGGATTGGATGAACTTTGTCTTTATCGAGCACTATTGCCGTTCCGCCGATTATCACGAGAACAAGCTCATCCCCGCGGTCAAGGCCCAGCTGGGCGGCCTCTTCGACAAGTATGCGAGCGAACTGGACGCCCTCCTCACCGGGATGGAAGCCTCCCCCGCCGGCCTCTACAGTTTCCGGCTGGGGCGGAATCTCAACCGTGACGACCTGGCCGGCATCAACAGCTTCTATTTCCTGTCCAACACGCTGATCTTCGGGCCGCCTCCGAATATCCCGCCGCCGTTCTGCTCCAACGCCGCTTTCTGGGGCGACAAGACCGCGAACGCCGAGCTCAACCGCGGGCTGATCACCGGCAAGAATATGGATGGGGAAAACGACTTCCGGAAGATCACGGTCAACGATCTTCTGATCGTGGCGGTTGAGCCCCGTCCTCCCGGCGCCCGGCGGTTCGTCGGGATCAACTGGCCGGGTTTCATCGGCGCGGATATGGGCATGAATGAGTCCGGTCTGGTACTGGCCCCCCACAGCGTCCTTTCCCGGCCGGATTGGACCAAATCCGACATGCTGGATTACGATCTTCTTTACCGGGAAACCCTGGAGAACTGCGCCACGCCCCAGGAAGCCTGGACCTACTGGACGACCGCGGCCATCACCAGGGTCGGCGGCTTCAACACGGCCGTATCCGGGAGATATCTGGCCTCCGCGGACTATCCCTCCCTGACCTTCGAGGCGGATTCATACGGGGGAGAAGCGCGCGATCCCGTGTTTATAGACCCGGTCAGCCCCTACGATATCCTGACGACCAACACCTTTTATAAGTATCAGGGGGCCAATCCGGGGGCCCTCGAACCGGGGAGCTATCATTCCAGCATAGCTGAGGAAGATTATCGCTACCTGGCCATGCAGGGAAAATCCCGGGAGTTCGAGCTGGCGGGTCAGACCATCGGGACCGCGCAGATGATAGAAATTCTCAAGGCCGCGTCCAGGACCCAGCAATACAGCGGCATCACCGAGTACAGCTTCATCGGCTACCCGGACAACGGATCGTTTGCCCTGGCCCGGGAGGACCTGGTCAACAAAATCCTGGAAGCCTCCTTCGCGACCTTCACTACCTACACCTTCAGCGAGGTCTTTGAGTAAATAAGCCTCGCCGTTGATTATCGCGAAGCCCGAGGCAAGCCTTTGCAGGGTATCGGCGGTATCGTTATGGGGTTCCGGGGACACCTTGCTCAATTCAGGGAATAGGTAAGCTATCCCCCGAATCTAATGGGCGACAGGAACGTCTCCCGGCATGCCGAACCAGCAACGGGTGAGGTCATGGACCGCCCAAAGGCCGGAGGATGAACGGAAGACGGCGGGCTGGATCCAGTCGCCGCCGCCATAACTGGCGGGAACGGGAATGTCGCCGGAAATCCCAAGATAGATTCGCTGGAGGCCCTCTCCTGTCAGTGCCCCCGCCCAGAGGCCGGTCGCAGGGCGGAATACGGCGGTTTCCGTTTTACCATCCTTATTGTAATCAGCGGGCATCGGTATGTCGCCTGTCATCCCTAAAAATTCACCGGCCAAGCCTCGGATCATCCATAGTCCTGCTGGGGAGCGATAGACCGCCGCGTCTACCAGTCCATCGCCATCATAATCGGCGGGCACGGGAACATCTCCCTCCCGTCCGAAGTAAATGACCGTCAGGTCGCGAATGCTCCACAAACTGTGTCCGGGCCGAAAAATAGCCGCATCCGTCTTCCCGTCGCGGTCGTAGTCCCGCGGCAGGGGAATATCGGCCGAGCTTCCGAAGTTGAATCGTGTCAGATTCCGAATCGCCCACAGGCCTTCTCCTGGCCGGAAAATAGCGATATCGGTGGTCCCATCCCCATCATAATCCCCGCTAACGGGCGTATCTCCCCCTTGCCCGAAGTATGCACATCCGACATTCTTTATTTGCCATATCCCCGTACCCGGCCTGAATACCGAGATCTCTGATACCCCGTCCCCGTTGTAATCGCCCCCGTTCAGAATAGTCCCCGGGCTGAACGGCGTCGGAGACGGGGCATATCGTAACTTCGCCAAACACGCATCAATATTTCCCCGATATTTCGGCAGAAAGGCATTTCTTGTGGGGAAATCGTAGGATTTCGTATACCCCATGACATATATTCGATCGGATGAGTCGATGGCAATACCTCGGCCTGTATCCTCGCCTCTCCCTCCCAAGTATGTAGAATAGCTCAACATCGTTCCGGATGACGAAAACCTGGTGACGAATATATCGGAATATCTGGCATACCATGGAGCCTGAAAGGCTCCTTGATATGCACCTAATGTGGGGAAATCTGAAGACCGGGTGTGCCCAGTTATGCATGCTCTCTTTTCACCATCCACTATTATGTCGAACGCGGCGTCATAATATGATCCGCCAAGATATGTTGAATATCTCAAAGACGACCCGCTGGAACTCAATTTTGATACAAAACAATCATCGTAGGGACTGCCTGACCAGTACCCAGATGATGGTTGGTAGGCATTGCAAGTCGGATAATCTGTGGACACGGTATGTCCGGCGATATAGGCGTGGTTATCCGAATCGACAGCGATGCCATAAGCAAAATCGAAGTCCGATCCTCCGATGAATGTGGAATATTCGATCGCCGACCCCGATGGCGCAAACTTGGTCACAAATCCCTGGTATCTTATATCATCGTTCATAGCGACCTGATAGGCGTTTAAAGTCGGGAAATCATATGAATTCGTTAAGCCGACGACATATGCGAAATTCTGCGCGTCCACCGCTATCCCGCGGCCTTCTTCTCGCCCCATGCCTCCGAGATATGTTGAATAAACGAGATGCGATCCCGATGAACCAACGCACATGACAAAAGCATCCTCGTACATATAAGAGGCTCCACCATAACTCGGTTGATAGGAATTATGCGTGGGGAATGCAGTGGATCCGACCTTTCCCGTAATGTATGCGCGGTTACTCGTATCCAAAGCGATGTTGTAAGGATATTCCACCCCATACGACCCATCGTCTCCTCCAACATATGTGGAATATGCCAGAGACGACCCGGACGATACTATTTTGGCCAGAAAAAGATCGCTCGGCCCAGATATGCTTGATTGATATGGATTGAGCGTTGGATAATCGGATGACCTTGTGAGACCGACGATATACGTGCATCCTGTTGAATCGATCGCTATGCGACAACCGCGATCTGAGTTGCTACCGCCGAAATGCGTCGAGTATGCCAGGATAGATCCCGACGAGGATACCTTGGCGATAAACGCATCGCTTTGACCGCAGAGAGCGCCCTGATAGGCATTCCTCGTGGGAAAATTATAGGACTGCGTCGTGCCGGCGACATAAGCGCAATGCTTGCTATCCACTGCTATGCCGCCGTATGTATATACATAATCAAATGTGCCCTCGGATGCGTTCCCGCCCAGATAGGAAGAATACTCGATGAACAGTTCACCCGAGTGGGCGATGTCCGCGCCCGCGAAGAACAGGATGGCGCATCCAAATATTGTCGAATATATCGATCTCACTTATCCTCCGCGGAATTGATTTATCCGATAGCGAAGCCCAATCCCAAACGGCTATCCCTGTCGGTGGCGGTGTCAGGCTCTCGGGAGTTCAATTCCCAATGCGCTATCAAAACGTTAAATAAAAAACCTGGCCTGGACTACCCTCCAGCACCGGGTTCGGAAAGCCGCATAACCTCACCCACGGACAGCACGAGAACCTCCCATGGTTGAGACAGATGGTACCCCGGGGTGATAGAAAAGCCAATAATCTTTCCAAATATTAATCCGGAGGAAGAATACTTTGAAGAATATCTGACCAGCGCCTTGACCAAGCCAGCGCGACTGGCTCCCCGTCCCTCCCCTCCGGTTGCCTTCTGGGGGATTTCATGGGATGCTACACGCAATAATGTGGAGGCGCCGTGTTCAGACAGATCCTTACCGCCCTCTTCACCGTCCTGCAGTTGTATGTCTTCTGGCGCGCAGGGTCGGTGCCGGAACTGAAGCGCCGGATTCCCCGATGGATGCTCTTCGTTACGGGCCTGACGCTGTGGGTGATCTTCGTCCTCGGCCTCCACCTTGGCCACAACGGCGCGGGGACTGCGGCCGCGGCGGTCGAGTTGGCCGGCATGACTTGGATGGCCGTCATCTTCCTGCTCTTTGCCTGCCTGATCGCTGTCGAAGTGGCCACCGGCTTTGGTTTGCTTTTTCCTCGGACTGCCCCCGCCCTGAGGGGCTGGGCTTTGATCGCGGGCGGGGCGCTCTCTGCGATCGCCCTGGCGCAGGGGCTCCGGCCCCCGGTGGTGATCGACTACGAGGTGCGCCTATCCGGCCTACCCGCGGAACTGGAGGGTACGACGATCGTGGCCCTCTCGGACCTTCACCTCGGCGCACTCCTGGGGGAGAAATGGTTTTCGGCCCGTGTCGAGCAGGTCAGGAAACTACATCCCGATATGGTGATACTCCTCGGGGACACCTTCGAGGGTCACGGCCAAGTGCCCGAGGTTTTGCCCCCCATCTTCCGACGACTGTCCGCCCCCCTGGGCCTCTGGGCGGTCCTCGGCAACCACGAATCCTACGGCCGCGACCACGCCGGCGAGGAGTTAGTTGCCGAGGGAGGTTTTCGCCTCCTCCACGACTCTTGGGCTGAGATAAAACCCGGCCTGGTCCTGGCCGGCGTGGACTACATCGGAGGGGGCCTGCGCTCGGTCCGCCGTACCGGCGATCCGTTCGGGAAGGCTCTCGCCGGCCGCCCGCCGGGCGCAACTATTCTTCTCACCCACACCCCTCCCCGCAGGGAGGAGGTGGAAGGGAAAGGGGTGGGGTTGGTCCTTTCCGGACACACCCACGCCGGTCAGGTCTGGCCTTTCAGTTACTTTGTCCGTCCGCATTACGCGTATTTCGAGGGGAAGTATGAGCAGGATGGGCTCACGGTGATCGTGAGCCGCGGCACGGGGACCTGGGGTCCGCGGATGCGCCTCTGGCGCCCCGGCGAGATCCTCCGCATCACCCTCCGCCCATAAGGGACATATGCTGTCCGATCGGACACGGAGTGTCCGATTCAGATCCGAGATTGCTTGTCTCCACCGACACCAGGTCGGTGAGGGCGGGCCGGCATGGTAGGGCTCTATTCCCTCGGTATCGAATATCAGCGCCCGATCCCTTTGGCCGTGTCGGCGATGTCCGCCAGGTTGTCCATGATGTCGTTGATCATCCGGTAGAAATCGCCGTGGTCCATGATCATGCCGCTGTAATCGGTTTCGCTCCCGGACCAGAGGAAGGTCACGGCTTGGTCGTCCAGACGGATGTACTCGCAGCGCATGTTTTTCATGCGCTTCATGAGATTCGCGTTGCCCGTGATTTTAGCTGCGAAAGCCTGGTCGGCCGCGTAGACGCTCCCGGCGTTGAAGCCCACCTTGGCGACGAAGGGCAGCGGGTCGGCCGGCTTGATCACGGAATAATCGCTCACCACGTCGAGGCGGGGAGCGTTGGCCTGGCCGTGCGTGAGGACGATCATCACCGAGAGCGGTTGGCCGATGAGCTGGGAGAGGAGGCGGTCCAGCGGACTTCCGGTGATTCCCCGGTTCCCCCCGGTCATGAAGGACATTACGCCCCCGACCTCGCGGCCGATCTCGCCCAGGGTCAGGCGCGCGGCGTAGCGCCCCCAGACATCCCCCGCCTTTGCGCTGTAGAGGACCCGGTAGCCGCGATGGACCTTGCCCAAGTAAGCCCCTTCGGTGCTCGGGACGTTGACCGCCTGCAGGCCGGTTTTCTGTTCGATCTCCGCCCGGCTATAGCCGAAACCGATCCCAACCAACGCATAGGGGCGAAGGTCGCCGAGAGGGAGAGAGGCCTTGCCGCTTATGAAAAAAATACTAGTCGGAGAAGCGGATGCGGGTGTTGAAAGCGGGATCGAGCCAGATATTCCAAAAATAGCCCGAGTAGGGCTCTCGGGAGGCAAACTCGTTGTGGTATTGAAAAAGCGCTTCGAGTGCGAAATACTCCGACAGGTAGGCCCCGCCGCGCAAGTTGAACCCCCAGGAGGCGTTTAGCTCAGGAAATCCAGTGCCGTCCTGATAAATGCTTCCGGTTTTTCTACATGGACTATGTGACCGGCATCCTCCACGACTGACATGGAACACCCGGGAATTCTCTTGGCCAGCTGTCCGGCCTCTTCGGGCGGAATGAGGATATCCTCTTCCCCTTCGATGACGAGCGTCTCTGCCCGTATCTTCTTCAGCCGAGCCAGGGTGTTGTGGGTGAGGATTGCTTCAATTTGACCCTTAAACGCGCTGGTCGATTGAGGGTGGGGATTTTGCAGGGCGGCCTTGACATGGGCATCGATAAAGCTCCTATCTTCAAAACGCGGCGGAGGGAATAGCCAGAACGACCAGGCCCATATCCAGGGCTCCAATTCCATTCCGTCCAGGCGCCATTCAAGAAACCTTTGAAATAGAAGGTTATTCCTCGCTGAAGATTGCGGCGCCGTGCTTTCCAGAATCAACTTATTGACTCGTCCCGGATATCTGATGGCAAATTCCTGGGCGATATATCCGCCCAGGGAGTGGCCGATGATATTCGTCGACTGAAGATTTAGATGATCAAGAAGTTTTAAAGTGTCCTCGGCCATATCGCGGATGCCGTAGGGCGATTCCGGCATGCCGCTGCGTCCGACTCCTCGATTGTCGAAAACGATCGTCTGAAAGCGCTTTGAAAATCCATCGATAACGGGTGTCCAACTTCGTGTGTCGCATGCAAGACCTGCAATCAGCAATAGGGGAACTCCTTCGCCATGGAGTTCATAATATAGCTCAATATTTTTCACGATTATCGAAGGAGTGTGAAGCGAAAGCTTCACCGCCCGAGTCAAGCTCTCGCTTGACACTCCCGGCGAGATGTAACCTCACGTATCCTTACGTAACCTTACGTATCCTCACGTAACCTTTTTTCATCTTGTTACCGCCAGATCGCCTGCTGTCCCGAAGAAACACCTCGTCCCATCCCGCACCGACCACATCCCCGAGGAACCCCGGAATACGGCGAAATCGTCCATGATCCCGCCCCCGAAGGCCCCCGGGACCGGGCTGTCCCCATCCATCCCGAACCGGAGGCGGGTATGGCCCCATACCGCCCAGAGGCCGTTCACGGGGCGGAAGACGGCCGGGAACTCGGCGAGCGGCGCGGCCCGCGCGGGGTCGCCCGGCCAGCAATAGGCGCCGGGGACCGGGACGTCCCCGCTCTGCCCGAAGTAACGGCGCCCGCCGCCGAGGATCGCCCAGAGGCCGTCCGCCGGCCGGAAGACGGCGAACTCCGCCCGGCCGTCGGCGTTGTAATCGGCAGGGGAGGGGAGGTCCCCGGACTGGCCGAAGAAGGCCGCCGTCATCCCCCGCACGCTCCAGGTCCCCGCTTCCGCGGAAAAGACCGAGGCGTCGCAGGTCCCGTCGCCGTCATAGTCGGCCGGCGCGGGGACGGCGTCCGATCCGCCGAAGAAGAAGCGGGTGAGGTCCCGGATCGCCCAGAGGCCGCTGGCGGAGCGGAAGACGGCGACCTCGGCGTGTCCGTCGCCGTCGTAGTCGCCGCTGGCCGGGACGTCGCCCGCCGTCCCGAAGTTAAGGCTCCCGAGCCCGCGGACCGCCCAGAGGCCGCTCCCCGGGCGGAAGATGGCGATGTCGGATTTCCCGTCGCCGTCATAGTCCCCGGACTGGAGGACGAGATGTTCCGCCCCCGGCACCGGCGCCTCCACGGTGACGACGCCCATCCCGCCCGGCGGTATCCCGTCCGCCCGGACCTGGAGCGTCAGGTAGCCCGCGAGCGGCCGCCAGCAGCGCAAGAGGCTTCCCCCGCTGACCTGGTATTCCCCGATCTCGCCGAGGTCGGGCAGGACGAAATCCACCACCGTGTTCTCCAGTGATACCGGCGGGTTACCCTCGCTCAGATGGTTCCAGCAGGTGAACTCCTTGTGGACGACGACGGGATCGGTCGAGCTGAACCAGCCTTCGACCGCGGGGGTTGCGAGCCGGGTCATGGCGTTGAAGGCCTCGGTCACCGTCGCGTGCTTGGCGATGAGCGTATTCTCGTAGCTCGGGCAGGAGAAGTCATCCGCCTGGTAGTAATAGCTCGTCACCGCCCCGTCGGCGATTGTGAGCCGCCGGAAGCCGGGGTATTCGTAGGTGTTGAAGCTGGTGGTGGTGGTGTTGGGGTGGAGGACCGGCGTCGCGCCCGAGCTGTCGGTGAAGACGTGGTCGAGGTGGGTGTGGCCGGAGAGGGCGAGCTCGACGCCGTAGGTGCGGCTCAGCTCCCTTAGCTTGTCGCGGCTCGTGTGGTCGGTGAAGCTGTCGGAGTCGGAATAGGTCCCGTAGAAGGGGTTGTGGCAGGCCATCGCGAGGAGGGGGGAATTGGACTGGGCGGCGGCGAGGTCCTGCTCGATCCAGGCCATCTGCCCGTTCCAGGCGGGCGGCGAGCCTCCCGCGCACTCCCGCACCTGCCCGCCCCCTCCGTCCATCGGGGGAAGCTGCGCTTCCGGGATCAGGGCCGACCAGTCGGAAAAGGCCCGGGCGGCCGGCGTCTTGTCGTAGGACCAGAAGCAGGTGAAGTGGCACTTGTCCCCGTAGTTCCAGCCGAAGTAGCGGGGGGAGAACATGGTCGGCCAGATCTCGGCCCCGTCCTGGAGGAAGTGGCCCTGGAGGGGGTCGCCCTCGGTCGTCTCCAGGTTGTAGGTGTCGTGGTTGCCCGGGAGGCAGACGACCGGGACCTCGAAGCGGAGGAGGTGGCGGTAGGCCTGGTTGTATTCGCCGTTCCAGTCGGGGTGGACGCCAGTGTAGTCGGTGACGCCGGTTGAGGCGTAGGGATACTCGACGAAGAAGGGGACGCCGAAGGCGAGGTCGCCTGTGATGATCACGAAGTCGGGGTTGATCCGGTTGACCTCGTCGATCGCCTTCTTGATGTATTGGTAGCCGATGAACTCCTCGGAGCGGGGATGGGGGCCGGGGATGTCGAGGATCACGGACGGCCCCCGGGGGTCGTTGATGTGGAAGTCGCTGATCTGGATGAAGGTGTAGTCGTCCTTGAACTCCTCGACCACCTGGACGGCGTGGGGCTGGCCGTCGGCGATCGTCTCACCGCCGAAGGCGCTCGCCTCGAGGTCGTAGAGGTCCGGCCGCGCGCCCGGGGGGACTTCGACCGTCACCCGCCAGACCTCCCGCCCCGCCCACGGCCCCGACCCCGACCAGTAGTCCGTCGTGGAGTCGCCCGGCCAGGCCGCGGAGACGCCGGTTATGGCCGTCCAGATCGCGCAATCCGTCGTCGTGGCCCAGAGGTCGTTGCTGGAGACCAGGGCCACGCTCCAGGCGGAGACCGCCGGCTGGGAACCGCCCGCCCCGTCGCCGATGGCGTCGAACTCCAGCGTAAAGGTGTCTCCCGGGCGGACGATCAGGGGACAGCCGATCGTGGGATAGACGAGGTGGTTGATCTCCCCCGGCCAGCCCGCGGGTATCTCCGCCCTTCCGGCCAGTGGATACAGCGCGCCGATCGCCGCCAGCGCCGCCGCCGCGATCCGCCCGATGGATCTTCCCTTCCCATTTTTCATAGCCTCATTCCCCCCCGATAATCGGATTTGGCCGCTGTCATCGCGAGAGCTGCTGACCAGCCCTCGGCCGATACTACCCCTCTTCATGATCGGGATCATCGCTTCGCTACGACAAAGCGAAGCGATACTGCAAGCGAAGCGATCCTGCAAGCGGAGCGATACTACAAGGACGCCAGCCCGATACTGCAATCCTTTCCGATTCGTCATCGAATCGGAAAGGAGTTAGTTCTCATCTCATCCACCATGTCCCCAGGGAGGGGCGCCCTCCGCTGGATTTGAAAGGTCCACTCCTCCACCTTCCCTTCCTCTTGGGGAAAAAGGGCTTCTTGATCCGGGGAGTTGGGGATTGAGATCGGCGGGGGCGTTTCGTCTCCTGTTTCCTCGTCGCCCGGATCTTGGGCTTCGCGGCCACAGACGCCGGCGGCGGTGGTGGCTTAAGGCTCTGTGCTTCGACTTTCGATATCGTCCAGCAGTTTTCGCCGGCCTTGGAAAACCGTTCCATGGAGTAGGTTCCCGAGTACTTAGCGCCCTGAAGATGAAAACATATCTTATCCGGCTGCCAACTGATCGGGGCATAGCTGCCTTTGTCCCAGATCGAGACGACGCCGCGCCCGAACTCGCCCTTGGAGATCGGCCCCTCGAAACCGGCCACCGAAAGCTGGCCGTCGCGGATCTGCACGGCCAGGCGTTTGATTCCGACATAATCCGGAAGGCCCTTGGGGACCGCCCAATTCTTGAGGACCCCGTCCTTCTCGAGTCGGAGATAGAACTTCTCGCCCTTGGCCTTGTGGAGATGAATGACAAAGTTCATCGGCAGTATCCCTATTGCCGCCGTCCCCAGTCTCGGACAGTTTACGGATTGAGGGCGACCGGGGAAGGGGCGGAAAGCGGGTCGGTCGCCCGGGGTTCGCGGCCGGGTGCGACCAGGCCGCGGCGCTCAAGGAGGGACCCCTCCATCAGGTACAGGTTGATCCGGGCGATCAGGTAGTTGGTGACGGAGGCTACTTCGGCGACCTGGCTCTCGAGCAGATCCCGCTGGGCGCCCGCGACCAGGAGGGCGGTGGATTTGCCGACGCGGAACTTGGCCGTCTCGGCCCGAAGCTTCTCCTCCTGGAACCGCCGGGTGATGGCGGTGGCGTCCACCTGCTGGCGGGCCCTCTGCATCTCGATGAAGGCGAGCTCGACGTCCTGCCTGGCAAGATCCGTCAGGTTCTGCAGGGACTCCTGGTATTGCCGCTCGGTCAGCTCGGCCCGATCGTCCCGGGCCCGGGCCTCGCGGTTGATCGGCGGGAACTCGAACTCCACCCCGGCGGAGAGATCGTAACCGTCGCCATTGAGATCGCGGAAGGAATCCCCGAAAGACTCGGCGTAGCCGGTCTTGCCCAGGACGATGAAGATGTCCAGGCGGGGCAATAGCCCGTTCCGGGTCTGAACGACCTCCAGGGATCCCTTCTGGACCAGGAGCGCCGCCTGATTGAGGTCCGGGCGCAGGCGCAGGGCCACCGCCACGTGGTCCGCCAGCGCGTCCGGAGGAAGCGGCAGCACCGTGGGCTCGGTCCGCGGCAAGATTTCACGACCGGATCCGGACAGCCGCGGCGGGTAGAGGAGCCGGAGGAGTTTCACCTGGAGGGACTCCACCAAGCTGCGCGCGTTGATCAGGGATTCCTGCCGGAGAGCGACCTCCGCTTCGCCCGCCGCCAGCTCCGTTTCTGCCAACTGGCCGACCCGGATGCGGTGGCGCGCGTCCTCCAGTTGCTGCTGCGCCAGGTCGAGCGACTGGCGGACGATCTCCACCCCCCGGCGGGCGAGAACGTACTGCCAATAGGTCTTCTCCACTTCGGCGACCAGGTTTTCCGCGAAGCCGCGAAACTCGTACTCGGAGTAGATCGTGTCTAGTCGCGCCTGCCTCAGGTCCGCCAGGTTCACCGCGACGCCCCAGCCCCGGAGGAGGGACTGGGTTACCGAAAAGCCGGCTCGGGTGGAATACTGGTCCGCCGTGTCCTCGTCCCCCGTCCGCTCGCTCTCCATCCGCAGGTCGATATCCGTGCCCGTCGGCAGGCGCTCCGAGACCGCCGCCCCGCCCCCGCGGGCGGTTTCGCTGACTTCCCCGTCCGTCCCCTCCTCCCCGCTCCGGGCCCGGTCGAAGTGATACTCGGCCGAGAGGACCGGATCGAAAGCCGCCCGCTCCTGTTCCTCGAAGGTCCTTATGATCGCGGGCTCTAGCCGCTCCACGCGCAGCGAGCGGTTGTTCTCCACCGCCAGGAGGACGGCATCTTCGATGGTGATCTCGAGCGGGCCAACGGAGGTCTCGCCGCCCGGCGGGGGGGTCGCTTCCGGCCGTTCCGGCGATGGCTCGAGGCCGGCGATCGGTCCGGGCGGCGGAGCGGCCGGCTCCCAATCCTCGTGGACCAGGGCGCACGACCCCAGGCAGGCGAGGGCCGGGATCAGCGCGATGGCCGCGGCGGCGCGGACGGGTTTCACGACGCCGGCTCCCGGCGCTCCGCGTCCGCCGGCGCGGGACGGGTCCGCTTGAGGCCCCGCTCGAACAGCGAATAGGCGACCGGCACGATCAGCAGCGTGATGAAGGTCGAACTGATGAGCCCCCCGATCACGGCCCGGGCCAGGGGGGCTTGCGCTTCCCCGCCCTCTCCCAGCCCCAGGGCCAGGGGGACCAGGCCGAAGATGGTGGTCAGGGCGGTCATCAGGATCGGCCGCAGCCGGCGGCGACCGGCGGTTTCGATCGCCTCCGATAGTCCCATGCCCTCCTCGCGGCGCAAGAGATTGGTGTAGTCGACCAGGAGGATGGCGTTGTTGACCACGATGCCCCCGAGCATGATGCAGCCGATGTAGGATTGCATGTTGAACGTCGTGTTCGTCAGGAAAAGGACGAGCGCCACCCCGATGATCGCCAGGGGGACCGAGAACATGACCACGAAGGGGTCGCGCAGGGATTCGTAGAGGCAGGCCATGACGATGTAGACCAGGACCAGGGCCAGGACCAGGTTCAAGGCCAGCTCCCGAAAGGCCTTGCGCTGCTCTTCGTAATCTCCCCCGAAGCCGACCCGGAAGCCGCTGGGGACGGGAAGGGAACTAAGCTCCCGGCGGATGTCGCGGAGGATGGAGCCCATGTCGCGTCCGGAGATGTTGGCGCGGACGGTGATCAGGCGCTCCTGATTCTTCCGCTCGATCTGGACCGGGCCGGAGCGGGGGAGGAGCCGCACCAGGTTCCGGAGGACCACCGGCTCGCCCGCGGAGTTGTTGACGGTGAGGTCCAGGACTTCCCGGAGCGAGAGCCGCTCGGAGTCCTTGACCTTGACGCGGATCTCGAACTCGTCGCCGGCCTCCCGGTAGTTTCCCGCCTGGCGGCCGGAGATGACCGTCTGCAGCATCTCGGCGACATCCTGGACGGCCACCTTCATCGTCTCGGCCTTGGCGCGGTCCACTTCGACCAGGCGCTCGGGCGCCCCGAAGTCCCGGGTGATGCGGGCGTCGGTCACCCCGGGGACGTCCTCCACGATCGCCTTGACCCTCTGGGCGAGGGCCGAGGCGGTTTCCAGGTTGTAGCCGTAGATCTCCACCTCCACCCTCTCCGAGCCCCCGGACAACCGGCGGAGGAGGAACAGCCCCTGTCCCGCCCGGGTGCGGATGGTCGTCCCCGGGATGCCGGCGAGCTTCGGGCGCAGGGCGTTGGCGATCTCCTCGCTGGAGCGGTCCCGGCGGGACTCGGGCTTGAGGGATAGGCGCAGATCGCCCGTATGGGAGGAATCCCCCCCGCTGGTGGAGACGGCGCTCTCCGTCTCGGGGACTTCCCGCGCCACCACCGCCTCCACCTTCTGCATCGCTTCGTCCACGACCGCGACGCGGGTCCCGACCTCCATCTCAGCGTCGACGCGCACCTCCCCCTCGTCGCTCTGGGGCATGAGCTCCGTGCCCACCAGGGGGATCAGAGCGAGGCTCCCGGCCAGGAGGAGAGACGCCCCCCCCGCCATCGCCAGGCGATGGCTCAGGGCGAAACGCAGGAGCCGCTGGTAGCCCAGCTCCAGGCGCGCCAAGGCCTCCCCGCTCAGGCGGAAGAGGCGGTGGCCGAACCGCTCCCCCGCGACCCGCTCCAGGCTGACGGGGCGGAGGTAGCGCGAGGCGAGCATCGGGACCAGGGTCAGCGAGACCCCGAGCGAGGCGAGGAGGGAGAAGCTGATCACGAAGGCGAGCTGTTTGAACATGACCCCCGCCATGCCGCGGGTGAAGATCAGGGGGAGGAAGATGGCGAGAGTGGTCAGCGTGCTGGCGATAATGGCCGCGGTGACCTCCTCCGTCCCCCGCACCGCGGCGGCGGAGGAGGCCGCCCCGCCATCCCGGAGCCGGCTGATGTTCTCCAGCACCACGATGGCGTTGTCCACCAGCATGCCCACCCCCAGGGCGAGGCCGCCCAGGGTCATCAGGTTCAGCGTGAAGCCGCCGAAGTAGATCATCGCGAAAGTGGCGATGATCGAGATCGGGATCGCCACGGCGATGATCGCGGTGGAACGGAGGTTGCGCAGGAAGAGGAGCAGGATCAGCACCGCGAAGGCGCCTCCGTAGAAGGCCGAGGAACCGACGTTGGCGATCGAGCGCCGGATGTAGAGGGAGGTGTCGATGATCGGGGTGATGTGGATCTGGGGGATGTCCTGGTTGATCCGGGAGACCTCTTGGAGGACCCGCTCGGCCACCTCCACCGTGTTCGTTCCGGATTGCTTGTTGATGGAGAGGCGCAGGCCGGGGCGGCCGTTGACGCGCACGATGCGCCGCACCCGCTCCCAACTATCGCGGACGTCGGCCACCTCGCCCAGGCGCACCGGGGCGCCTTCGTGCACCGCGATCGTCGTCCCGCGCAGTTGCTCGAGGCTCGTGAACTCGCCCGGGGTGCGCAGGGTGATCTCCAGGTTGCCGATCTCGATCGCCCCGGCCGGGAGCATCACGTTGGCCGTGCGGATCCTCTCGACGACCTGGTCGAGCGGGATCTCCAGGGCCTTGAGCTTGTCGGGGTCGAGGTCGACGTGGATCTCCCGCGAGAGCCCCCCCATGACGTCCATGGCCGCCACCCCGGGCACCCGCTCCAGCCGGTATTGGATCTCGTCGTCGATGATCCGGCGGGTCTGGATCGGGTCGAGGGAACTGGAGGCCCCCAGGATCAGGATGGGGAAGCTGGCCGGATCGAACTTGCGCAGCGACGGGCGCTCCGCGTCTTCCGGCAGGCGGCCGATCACGCGATCCAGGCGGTCGCGGACGTCGTTGGCGGCGACGTCCAGGTCCGTCCCCCAGGAGAAGGTCAGCTGGACCCGGCTCCTCCCCTCGGAGGAGACCGAGGTGACCTCCTCCACGCCGGGCACGGCGCTCATCGCCTGCTCGATCGGGCGGGTTACCAGCTCCTCGATTTCCTCGGGGCTCGCGTTCTCGTAGATCGTCGAGACGTTGAGCGTGGGGTAGCTGATGTCCGGCATCAGGTCGACGGTGAGCCGGGAGAACGAGATTCCGCCCAGGATGATGACGCTCAAGGTCATCATCGTGGTGAAAACCGGGCGGTGAACGGAGAAACGGGCGATCTTCACGGCCGTGCCGCCGGTCCCTTCGGGGCGGCGTCCGCGGCCGCCGCCGGGGAGGGGGAAGGAGCGCCGGGACGAACCGGCGCCCGCGGCAACTCGATGCGCGCGCCGTCTTCCAGGAGGTGCTGTCCCAGGGTGACTACCCGTCCGGTCAGGGCGGGTTCCAGGATCTCCACCCAGTTCTTCTCCGTGAAGCCGGTCGTGACCGGGACGAACCGGGCCTGGTGGGAGGCCTCGTCCGCCAGGAACACGCCGGAAAGGCCGTTGCGGCGGACGAGGGCGGCGACGGGGACGGCGGTCGTTTCGGGGTGCTCGCCGAACTGGATCTTGACCCGGACGAACATGCCGGGGGCGAGCCGGCGATCGGCGTTCGGGATCTCGATCTCCACCCGGGCCTGCCGGGATTCCTCCTTCAGCACCGGGGCTCGGCGGACGATGTGGCCGGCGAACTCCTGTCCGGGGTAGGCATCCGTGGCGGCGGTCGCCGCCTGGCCGACGCGGATCTCGGGGAAATCTTCTTCGATCACATTGACGACGGCGATGACGGCGGACAGGTCCACGATCGCCACGATCGGGTCGTTGGCCCCGAGCATCGCCCCTTCGTCCACGAAACGTTCCGATACCAGGCGGGGGTTTTCCCCGTTGTCCCAGGCGGCCTGGATCCGCGTGTAGGAGAGCCGCACCTCCGCGGCCTTCAGGGCCGCCTCCTTCTGCTCGATCTGGGCCTGGGTCACCTCGTATTTCGCCTGGGCCGCATCGTGGCGCGCCCGCGCCTCGTCCAGTTCGGCCTCGGAGGCCACCTTTTGGGTCCGCAGCTCCTGGGCGCGCTCGTGTTCGCGCGCGGCGACGTCGAGGGCGCTGCGCGAGTCGGCCAGGCTCGCCCGGGTGACCTCCAGCTCGGCCTGCGCCTGGGCGAGTTGCTGGGCGTATTCGGCGCTGTCCAGGATGGCGATCAAGTCCCCGTTGCGGACCGGGTCGCCGATGTTGACCAGGAGCTTCTCCAGGCGGCCGGGCACCTTGGGGGCTACGATGAACCGGCTCCGGGGCAGAAGCGTGCCGGTGAATTCGGCCACGTCCCGCATGGATCGGCGCACCGCGGGGGCGACTTCCACGGGCACCGGCCGGGTGGCCCGGCGGTTGCCATCGCCCGAGCCCGGCGACAGTTTCGCCAGGATCCTCCAGCCCAAAAGCCCCAGGAGTATCAAACCCGCGGCGATGCCGATTTTCTTCCTCATGCCTGTTCCTTTATTTTATATGTCCCCGGCGGAAAGCTTCGGTCACTGACCATATCGCCGAGCCGTTCCCGAAGCTCTGATAGGGCTTCGGGTCGGGGGAGGCGAGCCAGCCGATGAAGCGCCCGCCGTATCCCGCGTCGGGATAACTCCGCCCGAAGGAGTGGATCGCCTCGCGGTAGCTCGAACCCTGAAGGATCGCCTTCGCCACGGCGATGGTGAGGACCGAGTCGTCGGTGAACCGGCTGCGGGGGGAGAAGAGGGGGAACTCCTTCGTCTTGATCGGCTTGAACTCGTGCACCGAACCGACGATGTCACCCGCCACGGCGCCGATCATGATCGCGTCTCCGGGGTGTCAAGCGAGCCCTTGACCCCTAGCCCGAATTATTCATGAAGATTTGCGATCTTCATGAAAATTCGGGCTAGAATCGCACTGGTCAACGGCTCATGGATAGGCCGTGCATTTCGGCGGTGACGCGAATGCTTATAGCGCTTTTTTCAGGGCTTTCTGGGCCCGGGCCATATCCTTCCGGGCCAGCGCGACGTAAAACATGGCCTTCCCGCCGATCCCCATCGCGGAAAAGCCCCGCATGTTGATCCCCTGTTCCCCCAGCGCCCGGGCGATCTTCAGACCGACGCCTCGTGTATTGGGGCCGGTAATCCGCAGGGAAATGGTCTTGCCGGCTTTGGTCAGGCCGAGCTTCCCGGCCGCCCGAAGCTGCGCGCCGCCTTTGAGCGGGGCGAGAAAATAGACGGATTCGACCCCGACCGTCTCCCGGCCGAACATGAATTCGAGGTTCGCCCCGGCCGCTTTCAGAACCTCCAGCGCCCGGGCCAGCTCCCCTGGTTGGTCCTTGAGAAAACCCATCCAGACATCGACTTTTTCCATCCGGCATGCCATGGTCCACCTCCTTGGCTTGGCTGGTTAGTCGTTGCTGTCCAATGGCTCTGGTATTGCTGATTTTATATGACGGATAGCGCCTTTAGTCAAATGAAAGCGTCGCGCTTGAATAATCCTTCACCCGAGCTCTTCGCGCGGCCTGGAGAATAACCGCAAAAAAGCGGCTTCCCGGCCGGGAGAGCCGCTATAATGCCGCGAAACAAGGAGGTGAACCATGATCGGAAGGAAAGATTCACCACGGGAGAGCCGGATGGTCATCCACACCGCCAGGGAAGCGGGGATCCCGTCGTTCGTCCTGGCCGCCCTCCTCGCGGCCGCCGTCTCCGCCGCTCCATTCACGGGCTGCGCCCAGAAGGCGCCGGAGGAGGCGGCTGTCGCTCCCGCGCGTTCCGCTCCCAAGCACTACACCTCGGCGCCGCCCCTCTCGATCGATAAGAACAAGGAGTACACCGCCAGGGTCAAGATGGCCAAGGGCGGCGAGTTCGTCATCAAGCTCCACGCCGACAAGGCGCCGATCGCCGTGAACAGCTTCGTCTTCCTGGTCCGGGAGGGGTATTTCGACGGCGTCACCTTCCACCGCGTCCTCGACGGCTTCATGGCCCAGGGGGGGGACCCCACCGGCACGGGCACGGGCGGGCCGGGCTATTCGTTCGTCAACGAGGACAGCGACCTGAAGTTCGACCGCCCCGGCGTCGTGGCGATGGCGAACGCCGGCCGGGACACCAACGGGAGCCAGTTCTTCATCACCTTCGCCCCGGCGGAGTTCCTCAACGGCGGCTACACCATCTTCGGGCAGGTGATCGAGGGGATGGACGTGGTCAACGGGATCAAGCGCCGGGACCCCCAGCGGGACACTTCCTTCGCCGGCGACGCGATGGAGAGCGTCGTCATCGTGGAGAAATGACACTGACCGACTCGCGGAAACACCTTTCGAGACGCGAATGCGGCGTCTCGCAAACTGATGTCATAATGCGGTCATTGCGAGGGAGCGGCATTTGCCCCATCCCGAAATCTTCTTCGGGACCTGCCGCGTTTGTGGGAGCGGCATTTGCCCCATCCCGAAATCTTCTTCGGGACCTGCCGCGTTTGTGGGAGCGGCATTCCTGCCGCGATCGGCTGTTTCGATTTTCGGTCATTCCGATTTGTTTAGGATTTCGTATTTAGCGTCCGCTGTATGGCTGGCACTGGATTCACCCACACGGAATGGAAGAGAACCAACTTTCAAGATCTAACCCAGGAGGAGTCGATCATGAGAAATGCCCATACCGGATTCAAGATGCTGGTGGGAGCGCTCTGCCTCGTCGCCCTGGTCCTCGCCGGCGTCAGCCGGGCCCAGGAGAAGGCGGCGGTGAGCCTGATCCTGAAGAACAACTCATCCCAGCCGGTCGAGCTGGCGCTCGTAGATCAGTACGGCGGAAACTTCACGGCCACGATCGACGCCGGGATGAGCCAGAACCAGACCTTGCAAGTGAAGAGCCCCGTCAAGATCGGCGAGGTTGTGGTCCATGTCGTTGTGCCCGAGGACGAGGGGAAAGAAGTAATCATCGCTGGCCAATAAAGCGGTCGATTTCACTTCAGGAGAACCGCCAGGTTTTCGCGCGTCAGGAGGTCCGCGGCCGCCGGCTGCTCCAGGAAAGGGCGGACTTCGTCCAGGACCGTTTCCAGGTCCAGCGAATCCAGCCGCTCCCGAACCAGCCTTGGCCAGGATCGCGCATCGAATTTTCCGGCCCCCCCCCGTTTGATCCAGCGCGCTGTCGGATGGGTCTGCTGTCGGCCGGTTTGTAGGCCGGGTCTATGACCCGGCGCGCTGCCGGCCGGTTTGTAGGCAGGGTCTATGACCCGGCGTGCTGTCGGCCGGTTTGTAGGCCGGGTCTGTGACCCGGCGTGCTGCCGGCCGGTTTATAGGCCGGGTCTATGACCCGGCGTGCTGCCGGCCGGTTTGTAGGCCGGGTCTGTGACCCGGCGCGCTGCCGGCCGGTTTGTAGGCCGGGTCTATGACCCGGCGTTCTGTCGGCCGGTTTGTAGGCCAGATCTCCGCCGTCGCGCCTCCGTCGCTTTGTAGGCCGGGTCTGTGATCCGGCGCGGGTGCTATTGGGCCGCGCCTCCGGCGCTTTGGAGTGCGGCGGCAAGACGCCGCTTTCAATGGATTGGGCGTTTGAGGTCCTCTTCCGTTTTGCGGCGTCTTAAAGGGCGCGCTCGCAACCCCGGGCTAGGGGGCATGCCTCTTCCGTCAACCCCAACGGGGTTGCGTCGCCTAGCCCAGGGTTGCGCCGAAGGCGCTACCCTGGGTTTGAGAGAGGGAACGGTATCCAACCCCAACGGGGTTGTGTTGCCTAGCCCAGGGTTGCGCCGAAGGCGCTACCCTGGGTTGAGAGAGGGAACGATATCCAACCCCAACGGGGTTGTGTCCCCTACAAGAAGATCCGATTCTCCTCTCCCCTTGCCGTCGTCCCTCCTGTCCGGACCGCCTTTCTCGCCCCGCAAGTCAACAAGTCAAGTCCGTCCCTGATGCTTCCGTTTCCGCACCGAGAGGACGAGGAGGAGAGCGGCGGCGGTGCAGGCGAGGCTGATCAGGGCGCTGCTCCGGAAGACGTCGACGAAGGCCCGGGAGGCGGCGGCGAGGACCGTTTCCCGCGCCGGCCCCGCGAGTCCCTGCAGCTGCGCCCGCGCCGCCTCCGTCCCGGAGAGCAATCCCCGCAGCGCGGAGACCTGGCCGGCATCCAGGCGCAGATCCGCGGAGGCGAGGTAGCCGAGGAGACGGTTTCCGCCTTCCCTCCCGAGCAGGTAGCCGGTGATGGCGATCCCCAGTGTCCCCCCCACCAGCGTCAGCATGTAATACACCCCGGAGGCGGTGCCGTGCTTCTCCTCCGGCGTGATCTCCAGGATTTCACTGATCATGCCCGGCGAGAAGAGGGCGCAGCCCAGCCCGAAAAAGAGGCTGGGGAGGATCAGGAACCAGCCGGGCGTGGAGACCATGACCAGGGCGAAGAGTCCGAAGGCGACGATGTAGCTGGCCAGCCCCGCCAAGACCGGTCGCCGGAAACTGAAACGATCGATGATCCGGCCGCCGTAAGGCGAAATCAGCCCGTAGGTAAGGGAGAGCGGGAGGAACCACAAGCCGCTCCGGAAGGGATCCATCCCCTTCACGCTCTGGTAGTACAGCCCGAGGATGAATATCATCGTGAACCATCCGGAGCAGACCAGCATCCGGGCGGCCAGGACCGCGGTTATCTCGCCGTTCCGGAAAAACTCGGAGGGGATGAGAGGGCTCCGGACGCGGTTTTCGATCACCCAGAATGCGGCGCCGGCCGCGAGGGCCCCCGCCGTCATCCCGAGGAAGTCCGCCGACCCCCACCCCCAGCGGTTGGCGTTGTCCAGGGCGAGGATCAGGCAGACCAGGGCGACGGTGAGGGCGACGATCCCCGGGGAGTCGATCTGCTCGCCCTCCTCCGCGCACTTCTTTTCCGGGACGAAACGCGCGACGAAGAGGACGGTGAGGAGGCTCAAGGGGACGTTGATGAAGAAAATCCAGCGCCAGTCGAGCTCCCGGGTCAGGATCCCGCCCAGGAGCGGCCCCGCGGCCTGGGCGACGCCGGCCGTCCCCATGATCACCCCGACGATCGCCCCCCGCTTCTCGCTGGGATAGCAGTTGAAGGCGATGACGGAGGCGGAGGGCCACATCAGCGCCCCGCCGACCCCCTGCACGACCCGCCACCCGATCACCCACCAGACGCCGGGGGAAAGGCCGCAGGCGAGCGAGGCGATCCCGAAGACGGCGGTCCCGGCCAGGAAGGTCTTCTTGCGCCCGTAGAGATCCCCGATCCGGCCGCCGGTCACCATCAGGGCGGCGAAGACCAGGAAGTAACCGTTCAGGATCCACTGGATTTCGGATATCCCGACCCGGAACTCCTTCTGGATGGTGACCAGGGCGATGTTCGCCGCCGTGAAGTCGATGCAGATCATGAAAACCGCGCAGCACACGGCGATGAGTATCAGCTTGGGCGTGTTCATATCCGCATCCCGCCGCTACTGTAACACATCGGCCAGCGTGGGGCGAACCAACCCCGCCTCGGCCCATCCGCCGTCGCGGGGGAGAGGGCTGGGAGGGGGGTAAGGCAAGGCGAAACGGGGAAGAGGGTGGGAAGGGGCGGAGGGGAGATGATCGAATCAGCCCAAAGCGCTTCTATGTATTGTCTGCCGTCGACCGAGTTGTCGGCCGGGTCTGCTGTCGGCCGGGTCTGTGACCCGGCGTGCTGCCGTCCTGGTCTGTTGTCGGCCGGGTTGTAGGCCGGGTCTCCGCCTCCGCGCCTCCGGCGCTCTGGCGGACAAGTGTGACCCGGCGCGCTGTCGGCTGCTGTAGGCCGGGTCTATGACCCGGCGTGCTGTCGGCCGGGTTGTAGGCCGGGTCTGCGACCCGGCGCGCTATCGGCTGGGTCTCGCCATCGCGCCCCCGTCGCTTTGGTGAGGAAGGCGCTGGTCGATCGCCGGCGGCCTTGTCTGGCTGGCCGTGCGGCGGAGGAAACCCTTTGTTCTTGACAGGAAAGAAATGGCTGGTATACTTACCATAGGCGGAAAGCCGTGCATGAGCATATCGAAAAAATGAGGGTGGAGATCGTCCGGTAAGAGGGAGCATCGTACCCAAAGGGCCGCCGCCCGCGCCTGGCGCCGGGCGGTGGAAACTTGGTTACTTTAGGAAGGCATCATAGCGATCGATCAAGGAGGAAGTGTTGTCCCGAATCCTTCGCTTTTTGTCTCATAAAACTGGAGCATGCACACTATGTGTACGTTAGACAAGATGGCAATATCGCCCGTTTACTAAAAGCATATAACTTGGCTTAAAGAGCTGGTTATTAACAAGCAAATAGGACAGAGAGCAGCGAGAACATCAATTACTAGGATTCAGGGAAAGCTGGAATCAGCATAGATTGTAACAAGGGTACTTAACCAACGTATCAGAAAGGAGTGTCGCATGAACATCTATATGAAGCTGCGGTGCAGGATTACGATCATACTAGTCGCAGCAATCGGAGTGTGCATCAACGGTTGCGCTGGAGTCACGTTCTATTCGGATGCAACATTAATGAAACGAACTGGGATCCCCATCTACGCACCGAAACCCTATTTACTTATTGCACGAACGGGGGCGAATGATAAGCCAGTCGATGTCTCCATCGTCTATCTAAATGATACGCAAAATGTCATCTATGCCGAACCCCGCTCGGGCTTAGGCTCAAGCAACCTGACATTATCGCTTGAGAACGGGAAGATGGCTTCATTTGGGCAGCAAGCCGATACTAAAATCCCCGAGTTGATCACCTCGTTAGGCGGACTCCTAACATCTAGGGCCACTGCGCTCAAGACCGAGGCGGAAGCAGCGCAAATCCGCGCTGGCATAGGAACCATGCAAGCTGGCGAATCGACATCCCAAGCGGGCATGGAGATTGTTGCTATAGGGAACGATATGCTCGCAAAGATCGATGCTAAAGAAATGGTGACTTTAACAGGAGCTGAACTTACGACTGTAGGGTCGGCGGCGCACTCTTTGAAGCTCGCGGGCACTGCTCTGTCAGACGCGCCTAACGCTCCGACGGCCCCCCAAAATATCCAAACGGTTGAGGCGCAACTAAAAGCACTGAGCAGTCTCCCTCCGTCGACCACAGCAGGCACGTCGCGCGATAAAGCGCTCCAATTAATCGAAGAGTGGTGCAGAAAGCTATCAACAATCCTCGACTCATTACAAACGAAAATAGGGGTCCCGCTCACTTTCGAGCTCTATGAAATTATCCAGGGACCCGGTCAAACTACTTTACGTAAGGTGACCCCATGAGCGACGAGAAGCATTCTACTAGTAAGCGTGTTAAAGCTTTGGTTGCCTTACGGCCTGAGTTGGATAGTCGTATGGATAGCAATGCTGGCGTAATCGGATCCATGATTGGAGTCAAACTACGGGCGGGATTGCCGACAGGGCAGGTGGGCATCACGTACTTTGTGCATGAGAAACTCCCGATCTCCAAGTTGAGTCCGCGCCAGCGTGTGCCTGCGAGGCTGCGCATAGGTGATGATATCGTTACTACCGACGTGGAGGCATGGCCACGCATGACCGAGCAAATGCTGCCTCGAGGGACCATCCTCTTTGACGGGCGACTTCAGGGTACCCTCTCGTGTTTTGCAATGTCTAAGGCAGGTGTATTTGGTGTCTCCTGCGCCCATTGTTTGACTGGAGTTGACGGCAATCCAGCTACGCCAACTGCGGTCGAGGCATATGCCAATCCACCAGGCCAATTCCTCCCCGTGGGTGAGAGCGTATACCTGGCGTATTCGCCTGGAATGGGTGTGCCAGGCAACTTTGGATACCTCGATTGCGGTTTGTTCAATCTTAGAGACAAAAAACTGGCCTCAAGAGCATACGCTGGCAGGATGCTCGATGTGGTCAGTAATATTTACGAATTGATCGGTCGCCGCGTCTCGGGCATCAGCGCTTTGAATGCGCCCCACGCGGATGGACCTCAGCGAGAGGCGCAAGTGGTGGGTGTGGAGGCGCAAGCGTTAGGGGAGAGATGTGACGTAGTATTGCATGTGCAGCCACCTGGAACGTTTAAGGGCGATAGTGGTATGCTCTGGCTAACTGATGATGGGCGTGCGGCAGCTATACATGCTCGGGGACAAATAATGGATGGAATGCAGGGCAGTCGTCGGACTACTGCAATGTCCACCAGGCGCGTTATTATTGCACTTGGAGTGCAGCTTACGCTAGGTTAACCGCCTTTCTAGGGTCTTGTTTGTCGAAGCGATATATGATGCTTGAGATACTCTGACCTGCCCCCATTCTTCGGGCCACTTCGAATGTTAGTCCTACCCCGCTTGCGGTGCCCCCCAACTCTGGACCACTCTTACTCTAGTATCTCGCCGCAAGTAACCTAGTTCCTTCCTGGTTTTCCTCCTGCATGGCGCTGCCCTTCTGGCAGGATAGCAGATATTCGACCGGCGACATATTGCCGAACGAACCGTGCGGGCGGACCGTGTTGTAGTCCTCCTTGCAGGCCTCCAGCTTTCTCCGGGCATCCTCTATCCCGAAAACAGGTGAACATTCAAGCACACATCCCTCAGCCGCCCGTTGAAGCTCTCGACGTAACTGTTCTCCACCGGCTTGCCTGGTCTCATGAACACCCTTATGCTGAGCAGCGGGCGTTACCAGTATTTTCGTAGCACATCCTTCAGCGCCTGGATGTCCAGCGTCTGGTCGGCCACAAACCCCTTCAGCCGCCGGTTCTCGTCCTCCAGGTGCTTAAGCCGGCTCGCCTCGTTAACCCCCAGTCCACCAAACTTCGCCTTCCAGCGATACAGCGTCCCCTCGTTGATCCCATACTTCCGCGTCAGCTCCCCCATCGCCAGCCCGGCTTCTGACTCTTTCAGAATCCCGATAATCTGCTCTTCGTTGAACCGGCTGCGCTTCATCTCCTGCCCTCCTGTCCCCTGCCATCCTACCGGGGAGAGCTCTCATTTACAGCTGTCCAGTTTTCGGGGGGGCAGGTCATTCGGTATATAGCCCTGTGCGAACTTACCACATATAATATGTCTATCTTTAACTTCGATGCTGCTATCCATCATTATTATCATATTGTTACGTCCATAAACAGTCAGTTTATCTTTAAATATAGATTTGCAGTTCGATATATATGTCGATATATCATAGTTGTTAACATCTCCTTTAATGCACAACGCCAGTATTGGTGATTCATATTTATAGATTTCATTGCCTATACTATCTCCATTATGATCTCTCGGGGTATTTTCATACATCCCCCATATATCCTTTAATGTATATTTACTATTTTTGCAGTATTCTACGTTAGCCATATATTTTATGTTTAAACCTACACCAACATTGAAGTTTTCAACATTCAGACATTTATCACAAATTGCGTATTCGCCCGAATAATCATGTCTAAGTGCATTTGCGCATATGGCGCACTTTAGCTTACCCGAATTCAGAAGTAAACGGTCATCATTGCGCAATAGTGAATCCTTTATGAGAACACTAGTATCAATTGAACATAGTTCGGCTAACATAGCAGCCAATGATCCGGGGCGATTGTAATATCTGCAAAGTACCGATAAATAGAAATACTTAGCACTATTAGAAGTATCACCGACATTAACCTTGTCTGGAAAGTTTATCCATGTAGTCGAACTATCATTCGGCTGTAACAATGTCATTGGACATAAACTGATTTCATGTGGACAACATATTTTATTATAGTCATACCCTCCCTTCCATCCCGATTTTAGTAAAAATATATCGATGATATTATCGATTTGAAATTGAGACAACTTTGTATTTTCATGCTTAATCGATATTTTGTTGTAAGGTATCTCGCTACTTAGTATATTCATAATGTCATCATAAGAAGATAGTGTCACAAGAGAATCAAACACATAGTATACAGAGTCGTATCGAGCAGTTATAATGTCATGCTCGGGGCACCATATAGAGATATTGTAATTATGGAACGACGGCACAGTAACATTTGTTCTGTTCATGTAATAGTTCCGCATACGCATTTTTGCCCAGGAATCCGATGGCCATAATTTCGATAGTATCCCTAATATTCTTAATAGCACAGTAGGGTAATCCTTAACGCATATTGACATTCTCACTGAACTACGGATGTCACTTAATATATCCATATGATATCACTTACTTATCATTTGGGCAAGAGTAAGTATATCATCTGCAACCCTTTTATCGTGAACTATAATGTTATCTTTCCAATCAAGGTAATCATTGGATGTGCATATTAGTGATCGTTGCATGACATTGACTATGCCATCCTTCACGCTATCTTGGCAAGATACTATAACTTTCGGTATTACCATATTATTGCTATCAGTCCTTGCAATTCCATTAGCGTATATTATGCTCTTTATAGCTTCGCAAAGTATTCTAAATATTTCAGTACCGAAATCACCAAATATTATAATGACGGCAGGCATTTTCTCGCATAACAGCCTAGATATACTTTCAAAATTCGACATTGAAGACTTGAACACTGGTATACTTAAATATGATATATCTTTGCATTCACTGCTCCTATCTAATATTATATTCCACATGTAGTTATAACTATGCGTAAGTCGCATTCTTCTAGCCAGCGAATACTTAAAAGTATATCTCGATGGACTGAATTGAATTGGAGAAGCTTCATTCAATATATATTCTTCATCAGTAATGATTCTAATATTATGCAATGAATCATTTAATACATGCTGCAAATATCTGCTTCTGAGCATCCTCTTAAATATATAGTAAAACATCTTTCCCTTCCCTATAAACAATATATTTGGTATGATTGAAGAAGGTTGCAGAATTACCTGTAGTCTATCATAAATATCATTCGCACCTTTAATGTTAGGATATACTAAATACCATTTATTGCTTATATTTGCTTTCTCAATAATCGCTTGCGTATCAGAATCATGAACAACAGATATTACGCTTAAATCCTTAGAATGCTTTAACTCATAATATAGCTTGAGAGGCAAATATGAATCGTTCGCAGTATTAATTATTTGTTTTGCATTGTCCATCTTTACTGATTGCATAATCGTATGCAATTTAGCATCACCAAGTACTCCAGTAATCATAATATATGATACATATTTGCACTTATCGGTCGAATCATCATTTTCAGTAGTTATCAATACGCTGCCAATATTATCTGTGTCAATGTTATAAATTTCGTTAAATACAGCCCGCTTATTATCAATTATGAATACTCTTGAATCCATTGCGCACAAGTAACCGTTCGCACCAAATAGTAAATAATAATTATTAAATATATGCGAGTAAATAATACGGAGTGCATTTAATGAATATACTTTGTCAATGCTTGATATGAACTTATCAAACATTGAAATTGATTTATAATAATCAGTCATGAACAATTTACCTAAATTACCGTAACCGATTAATACACTATGATTACATAAAGGCGACTTGAATATATTAGAGAGCATGCGTTTTCTATAGTTCGCCCATAGAGCATTAATATTCGAATAGCCGATTATTAAGGGCGTATATATGGTGGCGAAGCTACCAATAATTGCGGCTATGTGCGCATAGCGATTGTATGTAGGCAGGGTTACATTATAAACTTTTGCTAGTAAATATGCAAATGGAGTAATTATTGTTAAGGTATGCAGGGAGAATCCCACCATTATGGCTATAGGATTTTCATTCAATATTTCTATCATAAACAAATGAAGAGCTAACCTGCCTGATAAGAAATCATGCTTTCGCCTTTTCCAAGTGAATTTTAAATAATGAGGTAAAACATATAGAAAGATATATCCCATCGAGGCAATCCATGCGAGAGCGAAGCATATAGAGTTATCATATATGCAACCGAATAGCATTCGCAATAGGAGTGAATATACTGTAGTAGCGATTAATATGAGCAATATTGAATTCCTCAAGCTTTTCCTTAACTCGAATACTTTATTAATTGGACGCTCGAATAACATAGATTTAATTGGGACATGGCTGGCATGAAACCCTGGAGAGGGCGAGAATGCATTACAAAACTGATCTGTCTCATTTCTACTGCTTTTGTTGATCAAATATCGATATGCATTTACTATCGGACTTAGTATACAGAATGTTATTAGAAGTAGCACTGAGATAGAGATAACAGTAACGATATATGTAAGGTAATCAGAATCGGAATTATTAGCGTTGAGGTAGTTATGTATTCTAAATATGGGATTATCGCATCTAACCCAAAATGATTCACGAAGTACTGCATAACGGTATGACAATATAGCATTACTATAATATTTGGATGTGATTGATAATACATTATTTACAACGGTAGGTTCACGAATATGATCTAACAGATCATTCATCAAAAAGCGAGGGTAATGAAATAAATACCACGCTATGAACAATGAATATACCAAGAGAAGCAATATGCTGATAGTTTCTAAATATCTCCTTACAGATTTCACCTCTAGGAGATATTTTATATCCCAAGGTTTTAAGTAATGATCTGTGCTGTAGCGATATCGAATAATATAATGATCAATGGAGCGCTTAGTGTAATAATAGCATAAACATGAATATGGTATGTAAAACCCAACCATATTTTGGATTGCATGTGTCATTGTAATATTTATGTATGGTAGGAAGACGAGAATAAATATGCACCATGGAGTAACGATTAGTATCGGTATAGCAAATATATTATATATCACGTTAAGAACGCATGACAAGCTATAGCGGAATGTACTTGATTTGCGAATGTTATAATATACAAGGATGCACGAAGCTAGCAAATATATAACAACCGTGATAAGTGATATTCCTATATTCATAGAAATATGTACTACCAAAATGTTGTAAAATATGATTCTCTTCAGTATTGTGTAGGTAAATGAAGCTTATCCCAGTCGGCTGCCCGCATAATATCCTACGGATTGCCACAAACCATCGAAGGCTGAGTAATGGACGAGTTGAAGCATTTCACTCTGGTTTTTGGCCAATGTGCATCCACCAGGTTTATGAGACCGAGATTGAAGAGAATGGGGTAACACTTT
>JAEAME010000633.1_pt1 | contig 33410 bp, 31 predicted proteins | sample 8958731 | NCBI WGS metagenome assembly JAEAME01 (sample SAMN16933194, study PRJNA681113) | bioreactor sludge metagenome | isolation source: anerobic bioreactor sludge (Control) | place: India:Bengaluru | collected 2018-10-24
AAACCTTACAGCTAAAAAAGATAAAAATAACTTGACTGGAATAAATAAGGAAGTACATCGCAAAATGAAGGGGCGACCTTAGGGCGCCCGTCTTAATATCCTTCTAACCGTTTTCTAACGAAATAACATAAAGTAACATAAAACAACATAAAGAAGGGGAGGTAGAGAAACGGGATTTCCTTTGAAATTCTTTATGTTTCTTTACATCCCCATATGTTGCTTTATGATTTTCTTTATACTGCAAAACCGTTATTCTCCGGTTCAAATCCGGATGCCGCCTCCATTTTTTACCCACCCCCAACAAGAAAGATTCGGGCAGCCGCTCACGTTGCTCAGCTCGTTAAGTTTATTCTCACTCATCCGACAATATTGATGATTCCTGATGGAAACATGACTGGCATAATGACGCAACACAACGGTAGATGGATTTTGCAGCTGGATTTTAAACGGAGGCAACCATGGGAACGAATAACCTTATTTTCTTAGAAGTCATTGAATGGTTTGACGAAAGTGGGAAGGAGATTGTCCATAGGATACCCGAATCGGGTTCAGGAGAGATCAAGTGGGGCGCTCAGCTCATTGTTAGAGAAAGTCAGGCAGCAGTCTTTTTTTATAACGGAAGGGCGTATGATGCTATAGGGCCCGGCAGGCACACGCTAAAAACGGGAAACATTCCCATACTGAATAAGATCATAAGTATTCCATGGGGGATGACAAGTCCCCTCCGTGCCGAAGTCTATTTTGTGAATATGAAGGTTTTCATTAGCCTCAAATGGGGTACTCGTGATCCGGTAGCTTTCAAGGATTCTGAGCTTGGCCTTGTCCGACTCAGATCGTTTGGGGTTTTCAATATACAGGTCATCCAGCCCGTGCTGTTCGTTAACACTTTGATTGGAACGCAGGGAATTTATACAACCGCTGAGATTGAGTCCTACCTGAACCAGATTATTGTTTCCCGTTTTAATGATTACCTCGGGGCAAATCTTGATACTGTATTGAACCTGCCCGGAAGATACGAATCAATCGCGGGAGGATTAACAAAGACCCTCCAGGAGGATTTCTCCCGTTTTGGTCTTTGCTTGTCGGAGCTCTATATTAATGCTATCACACCACCAACAGATGTTCAGAAGGCAATTGACGATAAAAGCAGAATAGGGCTTTTTGAGGACATGAATCGCCTATTGCAGATGAAAAGCGCTATGGCCATGGAAAAGGCAGCAGAATCCCAGGGCGAGGCAGGGGCCGGTGTGGGTATGGGTTTGGGTTTCATGATGCCCGCTATGTTTGCCGATGCCTTGAAGTCCTCTCAAACAGGGATGGTGACTGGTGCTCAGGTTGTGTGCCCCGATTGTGGAAACCCCGTTGGTCAGGATGCAAAATTTTGCCCTTCTTGCGGGCACCAGATTCTTATCATCAGCCAGTGTCCAGAGTGCGGAAAGAACCTGCCCCCATCTGCGCGCTTCTGCCCCCGTTGCGGCCAGAAAACGGGAAGGAAACCAGAGGCAAAGAAATGCCCCCATTGCGGAGCGGAGAACCTTTCGTCGTCGGTTTATTGCAATCAATGTGGTGAAAAACTCGAACGATAATGGGCGGTTCATGGACAGTTGAACACCGCTGTGCACAGTGTGGTGCCCCCATAACGTTGGAAGAGGCAGACCGCTTTTTTACTTGTCCCTTCTGCCGTGTAAAAATCTGTCTTACCACAAAAGAGCATTTCCGGTATTATCTCCAACCGCCACAAGAATCAGCGGAAAAAATGTTTTATGTGCCGTATTGGAGGATACGGGGGATAGTTTTTTCCTGTGACGAAGAGCTTGAGGTAAAAAGTTCGATTGTAGACGCAACCTATTGCGGGGTTGGTGTAGAGAGCTACCCTGAGTCTCTTGGTCTAAGGCCACAAGCCCTCAGGCTCAGATTTGCCACCCCTGAATCGGGAATATTGTTTCCCGAACCTTCTTTAATGTTCAACCAGGTCTTTGAAAAGATCGAGGCAGGATTGCCGCGATACCAATCTGGAAATGCACCTATTCGCATATTTCACCGGTCTTTCATCGGTGAGAAAGTTAGCATCGTTTATGCCCCTTTCTTTATAAAAAACAGAACATTACATGATGGCATTCTCGGTACGCCTTTAAAGCCCCTCAAAGACGAAATGAACAATATGCCCCCTCCAGGTAATATCGGGCATCCATTAAAAGCCCTCCCGGCACTTTGCCCTGAATGTGGCTGGGACCTCGACGGAGAAAGAGACAGCGTCATCTTTTTTTGCAGGAACTGTAACAGTGCATGGTATCTCACCGAGAACGATCTCAGGCGCAAAGACTTTCTGGTACTCAGGGGGGGCGAAGAGGATGCAACGCACCTTCCTTTCTGGCGAATCAGGGCAGATATAGCAGGTCTCGATCTTCATTCAAAAGCTGATCTGGTAAGGTTGGGAAATCTGCCAGTTGTCATCCGTTCAGAATGGGAGTCAACAGCCCTCTATTTCTGGGTCCCAGGTTTCAGGGTTCATGCTCCTCTCTTTCTCAGGCTTGGCCGACTTCTGACCCTCCAGCAACCAGGAGATATCATGGAGTGTGAAGAAGTGCTCATTGCCCCCCAATCAGCTTCCTTGCCCTTAAGCGATGTGCCTGATAGCCTGAAGATGGTCGTAGCAAGCCTCATCGCAACGAAGAAACGCACGTGGCCATCTCTTGGAACAATCTCAACAAAGGCAGTACAGACTGATCTTGTTTATATTCCTTTTCAGGAACAGAAAGACGATCTTTTTAACTTATCACTGAAAATAAGCATTGCAAAAAACGCCTTAAAATATGGTCAGTATCTCTAATAAAGTAGAGGATGAGAAAGCAAGAACTGGATTTTCTATCGCCCATCGCCTCTTGCCCATCGCGCTGTATTCCTATTGACTTATGCCAGCCGGATATTTAACATAATGTAAAGGAATTCACAAAGGAACTCAAATAATTGGCAGAACAAAATCTTTCGGGCCTCAAGATAGACAAATCCAGAATCACGCCTCGACCCAAACAGAGAAAGCTGTTCTATTTTGGGGTTGCTATTGCCTTAGCAATTGCACTCATAATAGTATTTGCTGCAGCAGGTGCTTTCTCTCCATCCATTAAGGTTGACATGGTTACGGCCTCGCTTGTCTATCCTTCTCAAACCTTTACCTTGCTGAATGCAAGCGGTTATGTTGTTCCACAGCGCAAGGCCGCCGTTGCCGCTAAGGTGACGGGAAGAATCATAGCCCTTTATGTAGAGGAGGGAAACCGCATCAAAAAGGATCAGATTATTGCTCGTCTTGAAGCAGATGATGTTGCTGCTCAACGGGATCAGGCACAGGCAAACCTTGAGGTGTCGAAGCAGCATCTTGAGCAGGCGAAAGCGGAGCTGGCAGATGCAAAAGCATCTTTTGAACGAGAAAAAAGCTTGCTTGCCCAGGAGTTCACAACTAAAGCGGCGTTTGATGCCGCCGAGGCACGCAGCAAAAAGGCTTTTGCTGCTGCTTCTGCCGCTGAAGCAGCAATCAAGGCGAGTAATGCTGCCCTTAAGGCAGCAAACGTGGCATTGGACTATGCCCTTATCAGGGCCCCCTTTGACGCCATAGTGCTTACAAAAAATGCCGACATTGGCGATATAGTTACCCCTATTGGCGCAGCGGCCAATGCAAAGGCAGCAGTGGTAACTATAGCTGATTTGAGTTCTCTCCAGGTGGAGGCAGACGTCTCTGAGTCCAACCTTAGGGTGATTAAGGTTGGGCAGCCTACCGAGATCCAGCTCGATGCAATACCGGATACCCGTTTTAAAGGCGCAATCCATATGGTTGTGCCAACAGCCGATAGGACAAAGGCAACCGTAATGGTGAAAGTGAAATTCATCAATATGGATTCACGTATTCTACCTGAGATGAGTGCGAAAGTTGCCTTTCTTTCCAGAGAAGTTAACAGAGACGAACAAGAACCCCGGCTTGCTGTTCCTCAAAAAGCCTTGAAATTAAAAAATGGTAATACGACAGCCTTTCTTGTGAAGGGAAGTAAGGCAGAAGAAGTAAAGGTGTCAACCGGGTCTAAGCTTGGAGATTATATCGAAATCAATAACGGTCTTAAAACTGGTGAAAAGGTGGTTATTAACCCACCCAGCAACCTCAGAAATGGGTCAAGAATAAAGATCACACAGTAGTAATGCCAGCGAAGTTCAGAGTTTTGAGCTCGGAGTATGGAACAGAAAACTGCCATTGTCGAAATTCAGCACGTAAGCAAATCATATCGACGCGGTAGCCAGATCGTGCCTGTACTCAATGATATCACTTTCGACATCAACGAAGGAGAGTTTCTTGCGCTTATGGGGCCCTCGGGTTCAGGTAAGTCTACTCTTCTTAATCTTATTGCAGGAATCGACAAGGTTGATAGCGGTAATATTTTTGTGGGCGGTATCGATATTACCGGCCTCGCAGAGACCGAGCTTGCTAACTGGCGGGCGAATCACGTGGGTTTTGTGTTTCAATTTTACAATTTGATCCCTGTGCTTACTGCATTTGAAAATGTGGAGCTCCCCTTGCTCTTGACAGGCCTTACAAGAAAAGAACGCAGGGAGCACGTTGAAACAGCTCTTATGGCGGTAAATCTTTCCCATAGGCTCACCCACTATCCTGCTCAGCTTTCAGGAGGCGAACAGCAGCGCGTTGCCATAGCGCGGGCCATCGTTACGGACCCCACAATACTGGTAGCAGACGAACCCACAGGCGATCTTGATAGAAAATCTGCAGAAGAAATTATGGGTCTCATGGACGGGCTCAACCGGGAACTTGGAAAGACAATAATCATGGTAACCCATGATCCAAGGGCTGCCCAAAAAGCCCATGTTATGCGTCATCTCGACAAGGGTATTCTCAACGATGTACGTTCTCAAGATTCTGTTTAAAAATGCACTTCGCCACAAGCTGCGCACGACCCTTACGGTCGTTGGTATTACTATTGCAGTTCTCGCATTCGGCCTCCTCCGCACAGTTATTACAACATGGTATATGGGAGTGGAAGCATCTGCCGCAAACAGGCTCTGGACAAGAAACTCTGTATCTCTTATTTTTCCGTTACCAATAGCATATAAAGAAAAGATCAGACAGGTAGAAGGCGTGCGGTCTGTTTCTCACGCCACGTGGTTTGGCGGAATCTATATTGATGAAAAGAATTTCTTCGCTCAGTTTGCCGTTGAACCGAAAACATATATGGAGGCTTTTTCGGAGTACAATACCCCCCCTGAACAAAAGGCTGCCCTGTTGAGAGATCGAAAGGGGGCAGTTGCAGGGAGAAAACTTGCCCAACGGTATGGATGGAAGCTGGGGGACACCATTATTTTAAAAGGAACGATCTATCCCGGAAACTGGGAATTTGTGTTGCGCGGTATTTACGAGGGAACAAGGAAAGATGCAGACGAGACGGTTTTTTTCTTTCATTGGGATTATCTTAACGAAACCCTGAAGAAAACAGCTCCCGGAATGGAAGATCAGGTAGGTTCTTTCATTGTTATTGCGAAAAGCCCTGACATCGTTGCAGATGTTGCCCAGCGCATAGATAATTTGTTTAAAAACTCCCTTGCAGAGACGCTTACCGAGACGGAAAAGGCATTTGTTCTTGGCTTTATTTCCATGAGCGATGCCATCATAACGGCCATCGAACTGGTTTCCTTTGTTGTAATTGCTATAATCCTTGCTGTAGTGGCGAACACGATGGCCATGACGGCTCGAGAGCGTATCGGCGAGTATGCCATATTAAAAACCTTGGGCTTTGGGTGGTTTAAGATTGCAGGCCTCATTTTTGGAGAATCTATGATTATTACCATGATGGGGTGTGCCCTCGGGATTGGTCTTACCTTTCCTATCGCAGATGCCTTCGGTGAAGCGATGGGACAGTATTTCCCCGCCTTTAATGTTACCCTGGAAACTATATATATGGATATTGCTGCATCGATAGTTGTCGGACTTCTCGCTGCTATTATACCTAGTTGGCACGCAATCACAACTCCAGTTGCGGATGGTTTAAGGAAAATCGGCTAAGTGAGAATACCTCTTTCCTATAGCATCAGAAACTTGTGGACCAGGAGACTAACCACAGTGATAACTGCCTCAGGTATGGCATTGGTAGTCTTCGTTTTTGCTGCTATTTTGATGCTGGCACAGGGACTTCAGCAAACACTCATACAGACCGGTTCTGGGGACAACGTGATTGTTATTCGCAGAGCATCCGGCTCAGAAGTACAAAGCGGCATAGATCGCTACCAGGCATCAATCGTTGAAACAGACCCTGGTGTAACCATTGGGTCTGATGGAGAAAGGTTTTTAGCGAAAGAGGTGGTAGTTCTCATAACCCTTCCGAAGAAAGGAGGCAGCGGACCATCAAATGTCACCATTCGTGGCATTACTGATCGATCTCTGAAATTGAGGCCTCAGGTAAAACTTATACGGGGCCGCATGCCCAATTCTGGGTCTACAGAAATAATGGCGGGGCAGAGTGTGATGAAGCGTTTTGATGGGGTAGACATTGGTGAATCGCTAAGGTTTGGAACGCGTGATTGGACAGTCGTTGGGGTTTTCGAAGCGGGCAATACGGGCTTCAGTTCTGAAATATGGGGTGATTCGGATCAGCTTATGCAGGCCTTCAGGCGGCCGGCATACTCATCAATCCTTTTCAAACTGAGAGACCAGGATGAGTTTGATGCTGTTAAGGCAAGGCTTGAAGCAGACCCTAGGCTTACAGTGGATGCAAAAAGGGAGACCCGATATTATGAAGAACAGTCTGAGATGATGGCCAAGTTTCTCCGCATCCTTGGTATTTCCCTCACCGTTATTTTTTCCTTGGGTGCCATTATTGGTGCCATGATTACTATGTATACGGCAGTAGCAAACAGGATTGGTGAGATTGGAACTTTGCGCGCTCTTGGTTTTCAAAGAGCCAGCATCCTCGGGGCTTTTCTTATAGAGGCTATGCTTCTCGGTCTTATTGGGGGCAGTGCAGGTCTCATGATTGCATCGCTTATGCGCTTTGTGAGTATCTCAACGGTTAACTTTCAAACCTTTTCCGAGCTTGAGTTTAGCTTTGCCCTTAACTTTGAGATTGTGTATTTGGCTCTCATTTTTTCGTTGATCATGGGTTTCGTGGGAGGCGTTCTTCCGGCAATCAGGGCATCGCGTATGAATATTGTGGATGCGCTGAGAGAATCCTGACGAGACAGCTCAAGGCTCTCAGCTCATAGCTGACAGCAAGGCTATGAAAACGAAGAAGATTTCATCAGTGGCCATCATGAGCTTACAGCTAATCGCTATAAGCTTGAGTTGTTTGACATGGCCTTGAGAAACATGATAAATGACAACAATTCTATCTACAAGGAGGATGTATGAAACTCTTTTCCATTGTGGTGATTGGCATCTTACTGCTTGTCGGCCAGGTTTATGGTGCTGACGAGAACACGATCAATTCAGACAAAGATAAACTAAGTTATACGTTTGGGGCAAACTTCGGCAAGAGCTTAAAGCAACAAGAAATTGAAATAAATACAGACATGTTTTTGAAGGGGATGAAAGATGGCTTCTCAGGAGAGAAGATGCTTCTTACTGACCAGGAGATGAAAGAAACAATGATGGCCTTTCAGAAGGAGATGGCTGCAAAACATGCAGAGAAACGAAAGACCCTTGCTGAAAAGAACAAGAAAGAAGGAGAGGCCTTTCTTGCTGCAAACAAGACGAGAGAAGGAGTTAAGACTCTAGCAAGTGGTTTACAGTATAAAGTGATCAATGAGGGTACAGGAAAAACACCTAAGGCAACGGATTTGGTCGTAACGAACTACCGTGGAGCGCTGATTGACGGAACAGAGTTTGACAGCTCCTATCAGCGCAAGAATCCTGCCACATTCAGGGTGACTGGAGTGATAAAGGGATGGACCGAGGCGCTGCAATTAATGAAAGAAGGAGCCAAATGGCAGCTTTTTGTCCCGCCTGAACTTGCCTATGGGGAACGGGGGGCAGGACCTAGGATTGGCCCAAATGCTACTCTTATCTTCGAGATCGAGTTGGTTTCAGTTAAGGAAGAGAGCGGTTCGACTCCACCTAAACCAGGACCTAAGCAAGGTTCTCCTAAGCCGGGGGCTGTTACACCAAAGCCGGCACCAACGAAATAATCAAGCCGGGCAATAGGCTATGGGCGAGGCGCAATAAGGAAAAACCCGAAAAACCTCTCAGGCCGCTTCCTATAGCCTATTGCCTCACGCCCATAGCCTGATTTTATACAATCCCCGGTATAATATTTCCTCCAGAGGGAAAGATTGCAACATCTGCCTTGGGCATTTTTTTAGCGGCCATATCTATGGCTTCCGGCAGGCTTGTTGTGTGTGCAAACTTCATCATACGTACCACTTCTGGCATTAGCCCCTCAGTCACATGGATTACAGTAAATTTCTCGGCAAGCTCTTTAAAGTAAACAATTTGCATAATAAAAGATATGCCGAAGGATTTAAGATCCTCAGGGATTTCCCCTCTTATAAGCCTTCGGTGAAAATCGCTTGCTGTTTCTGAACTCGACATGTGCCTTACCAATGGCATGAGAGGCCCTGATTCTTTTTGTGGCGCCACCCAGATTATCGTTCCCCCCGCTCGTGTGCAAAACCCCGCCATGGTGAGGGCCTTTGTCGCCTGGACACCAATCTCGAGAGGGTAGGCCGCAATAATTGTTACATCTGCTGCTTTTGAAAGCGGCACATAATACAATGAAGCCGCATACCGGGATGCCTCTCTGTGCTCTGCAAAGGGCTCGCCAGCGAATGCTTTGATTATCTCCTTCTTTTCATTGATGATACAATCAATCTTGAATGAAAGGCGGGCAATCTGTCCTGCATCGACAATCTCCTCATACCAGGGATTTCCATCAAGGATATTCACTCTACTTTTTCTGTGGCGCATCCAGGTAAAGTGGTGCTCGGCCACAGAACGGTAGGATGCAACTCCTGGCAAAACAATTTTGAACCCCCCTCCGAAGCCTGCGCAGGGATGAGGCATGCACTCACCGACGGCAATGACAAGGTCGGCGAAGGCGGCATATGGATTTATTTCCACAAGGGTTCCTCTGTGAGTCTTTCCGATTACCACATTCTCAGAAGAGTAAGGGTCGTGGGAAACAAGCCGTTCTTTCAGGCGTGATGACACTTCCGGCCCTACCTTCTTCTCAAGCTCCTCCCGCGAGTATACAGGATGGGTTCCGATGGCACAGACAGCCCATACGCGTTCATCGGGGATGCCTGCCCGGTTAAGCCTGTTGAGCATTTCAGGTATAACAAGGTTTACAGGGGTTGGCCTTTGGAGATCATCGAAAAGAAGCGCCACTTCCATGCCCGGCTTCGCTATTTCTTCCAGTTTTGCCGATCCAATCGGGTTATCCAGGGCGCGGCTGATTTCTGAAATAGGATCTTTAACCCCGGGGATAAACGGTTTATCCTCTGCAGTGAGGACTTTCCAGCTTTCAGGAAGGGAGAAGCAAAGCTTCCCCCCCTCACACAAAACATAATGCTCTTCCATACTACCCTCCCCGGGAGAAACTAACCCCCTTTTGTAAGAAGCTTTTTCAGCTCAGGGCCGGTCTGAGGATTCTTCTGAATAATGTCTTTCCAGCCTTCTTCAGACCCAATCTTAAGGAACTTCTGTTGTTCTGCGGCGGGCAAGTTAATTACCTGGAGCCCTTCCTTGATAAGGATCGGGCGCTCCTCTTTTGCCAGCTGGTCAAAGTAGGCAACGGCTTTCTTTTCAGCTTCTATGGCTGCCTCAGTGAGGAGGTCTTGGAATTTCTTGGGTAATTTTTTCCATGTATTCAAGCTCATGATCAGAGGATTAGGAACTTGGTAGAACCCAGGCTCCACAATGTATTTTACCTGTTTCTGCCACCCCCAGTCTCGAATACCGACTGCGGGCCAGCAAAAGCCATCAACCACGTTTCTTTCCAGCGCCACATATACCTCGGTTGGAGGGATTACGACAGGGTTTCCTCCCAGGCCTTTAATGATCTGCAAATACATGGGGGATACCCGAATGTTGAGGCCCTTAAGATCTGCGCTCTGGATGGGTTTCTTGAGGTAGAGATAAAACTTCTCGCTAAGGCCCAGCCTACCTAGAAGATGGAGTCCCTTCTTCTCGTGAAGTTCATTCATGTATTTGTGGGCACCCTTAGCTCTTTCCTCTGCTGGGGTAAAATCAGAAAGTTTGTATGCATCAACCTCAGGAAGGACAGATAGATAATAGGCGTTTGTGGTGAAGACCATATCCACCATGCCGCGCTGGGCAGCCTGCGCCTGATCAGTATTCTTTACTGCCTCAGGACCGCCAATATAGTTGATCTTCAATTCGCCGGGATATTTTTTGGCCACCATCTGTTCAACCAGTTCAGTAAAAATAAAGAATGCCTTGTTCTCGCTTGATGTTTTTGGCCATGCGGTCACTGCCTTTAGTGTAACTGTCTCAGCAGCAGATACTTGACCGTGCAGCATACAAACTGTTAGGGCAAAACAAATCGTTATAAACACCACAAACAGACTCTTTTTCATTTTATGCCTCCTTGCTTTGATTTGTTTAGAATTTCTTCCCATCTTCTTAACTTCCTAATCTCTCAACCTCTGACCTTACGCCTGCTTTACTTCATCCCCATCAAATTTGGAACAATAGTTGCGATAGATGGTGCCGTCAATACAATAACTATACAGAGAATATCAATGATCACATAGGGAATAATTGCTTTCCAGATGTCCCCCATGGTTACATCGGGAGGTGCAACCCCTTTCATAACAAAAAGGGTAACACCAAATGGTGGTGTTATCAAGCCTGTCTCAAGCGCGATAAGCATAAGAACCCCAAACCAGATTGGGTTGAGTCCAAGAGCATTCACGACAGCCATATAGATTGGAATGGTAATCATCATGATGGCTACTGTTTCCATGAAGAAGCCCAGAATGATAACAACTATCAACATGCCGACAACAATTGCTAAGGGCGGAACAGGCAGACTCGTAATATAGCTCGTCATACCTGAGGCAGAACCCGTAAAAGCAAGTATCTCTCCGTAAGTGCTTGATACGATGATAATCATAAAGATCATCGTTGTCACTTTTATGGTTCCCAGAACGGATTTCTTAAAAACCTCCCATTTTAGGCGCCGATAGAGAAGGGCAAGGATAAAAGAGCCTAATGTACCTGTTGCAGCAGCTTCTGTAGGTGTGGCAACGCCGAGGAAAATAAGGCCGATGACCATGAAGATGATAAACCCAAGGGGTAAGAGATACTGAACAGTGGCAAGGACTTTTTCCTTTATGGGAATATGGGGAACATCATAGATTGGTGCCTCTTTGGGTTTGATATGGGCCCATGCTATGACATAAACGAGATAGAGTCCGGACATAATAATACCGGGCAGGATGCCCGCAATGAGAAGTTGTCCCACATCGATTGTGGCGAGACTAGCAAGCACTACGGTGAGTGCATTAGGGGGGATGAGCGCATCCACGGTGCCAACACCCATAAGGGGCCCAAGGCTCATATTTTTGCTATACCCTCTTTTGAGCATATCCGGAAGCAGAATGGTGCCAAGGAGGGCGCACGTTGCAATGGTGGAGCCGCTGAGCGCACCTATAATGACCCCCATAATAATGGCGAGGATGGAGAGCCGACCTCTGAGCTTACCGAGCCACTTGTCAAGCACATTCACCGCATCGAGACCAAGGCCGGAATGGAATATCAGCTCTCCCATGAGGATGAAGAATGGTACGGGGAGGAGGGTGAAGGTTGTGATCGACGTAAACACCCCTGTCACAACCCCTATTAGACCAGGTACACCACCCAGTAAAAAATAGGCAGCAACCATATTGACGATAAGAAAAGCAAAGGCTATGGGAATCCCTGTAAGAAGCAGCAAAACCATGCCGCCGAAGAGAAGGCTCATGATGGCATACCATTCCATGAGCTACCTCCCTCCCTTTGCGGCTGCAAGCCGCTGCCACGCCATCCTGAAGAACTGTATGGTAAGGAGGAGGCTTCCAATGGGTATTATGATGAATACGGCAGATTTGGGAACGGTAACTGCCCGTACATCAGTTACATTAGAGGTAATACACTCATAGGTGTAAGTTATCCCAAAGTAAAGCATTACTGTACACGCCAAGCCGCCTATGATAAACATAATGGTGTCGAGGTAAGCCTTTGTCTTATTGCTGAGGTGGCCATAAATAATGTCAGTTGTAATATGCCCTCCTTCTCGGAGGAGCCACGTTGTGGCGAGAAACACGATCCACAGGAGGGCATATTCGGTGGTTTGTATGATCCAGATAGTTGTTTGCCTGAAAAAATATCGCATGCCGATGGTGTAACAGACAGCGCTCACGATAAAGACAAGAATAATCCCCGCCAAGGCTGCCATTATATTTAAGAGTTTGTCAAACAAAGTCCAGAAAGCTTTCATCTGCTGATCTCCTCAACCTATGAATTGGATTGTTTTTTGCTCTTTTTCTCCATCAAATCCGCATCCTCTTTGAAGGCATAGCAGAGTACATCTTTCTTAGACTGTTCAAGATGTGTCCGAATAGCAAGGCCAATCTCGTCTTTGCCACCTTTTTCGATTGCTGCAAGTATGCCCTTATGTCCATCAATGGCGCGAAAAACGTTGTCCGTTGCGTAAATACTCTGGATTCGATAGCGAAGCATATGGTTCCGTAAAGTCTGAGAAAGTTCATGAAGGCGGGTGCTTCCGCTCAAGCGAGCAATAGATTCATGAAACTGAGCATCGAGCTCGATAAAGTCACGAACAGATCCCTGCTTGACTTTGGCCTCAGATACAGCTATGTTTTTTTTCAACTCTTCGATAAGTTTTTCACGGGCTTTCTCAGATGCCCATTGGGCTGCCAGGGCTTCAACGAGCCCCCTGATCTCGCATATTTCGGCAACCTCCTGGTCGCTGATGGGTTTTACCACATAGCCCACTTTTGGCAAGCATTCGATAAGACCTTCCAGTTCAAGATTGTGGAGCGCCTCACGAACTGGCGTTCGCGACGCACCTATTTCCTCTGCTATCCTTGTTTCAAAAAGGCGTTCATCGGGCTTATATTCGCCCCTCAGAATCTGCTCCCTGAGGTGACTGTAAACCCTGCGCCGTATGGTGTCCGTTTGATGAATGACAAGCTTTTTTCTCATCAGAGGCGACACCCTTTTGTCTTTGCCACAAGCTGTTCCCACTCCTCGTCCACTTCTTTCTGAAGGGCCACCACGTCGTCATCCGTAAAGTGGCGGTATCTACCCTGGATCTTGGTGAACTCCCTTACCGGCAATCCTTGCGGTTGATGAGTGATCCGGTAATCGGTGCCATCGATGATCTCATAGAGGGGAAAAAGCTTTGTTTCAACGGCAAGCATTGCTGCTTTTGCCGAGAGATCCTCGGGCATTCTCCACCCTGTTGGACATGGAGTCAAAGTATGGATAAATTTTGTACCTTTAATATTTTTTGCTTTTCTTATCTTGGCCATCAGATCGTGAGGATGACCTATAGAGGCAGTTGCTGCATAGGGCATCCTGTGAGCTGCAATGATTTGCATAAACTTTTTCTTCCTTCCCCGTCTTCCGCCCGGGGTAGTCATGGTCCATACACCCTGAGGGGTAGAAGAGCTTGACTGAATGCCCGTATTCATATACGCTTCATTGTCAAGGCAAACATAAATGAAATTATCATTTCGATCTGCAGCGCCAGAAAGTGACTGGAGTCCGATATCGAAGGTGCCGCCGTCACCGGCAAAAGCCAGGGCGGTTATATCTTCCCGGCCCTGCACCTTCAGGGCGTTTGCAATACCTGCTGCCGTCGGAGCGGCAATCTCAAAGGCGGAATGAAAGCAGGGAACCTTAAAGGTACTGTTCGGAAAGGTTGCGCTGATGACCCCGACACATGACGGTAAAATAACAACAATTGTTTTTTCTCCAAGGACCTTTAAGACAAGCCTCATGGTGCTTGCTTCTCCGCAACCCGGGCAGGCCATGTGGCCGGACCGCATATATTCTTGCTGTTCTTCTGGAGCTATCATTGATCCCTCCGCACCCAAATGGGTAAATCATCAGGCTTTTCTCCTTCAAGCGCCTGAACAGCCATGTCCTCGATCATATCTGGGGAAACATCTGCACCGCAAATACCAGCAATATATCCGGTTATCAAGGGGCGTTTCTCAAGGGGATAGAGGGCTGCTTTAATTTCCTGGCACCATATTCCGCCCTTGCCGAGAGATATATTGCGGTCTATTACTGCTACTTTCGGGGTATTTTTTAATATATCCTGTACCTCTTTGGTGGGAAATGGCCTCAACGCCTTCATCTTAAGAAGTCCTGCTTTTACACCTTTATCTCTGAGAGACTGAATTGCAACGCGGGCAGTGCTTGTCATGGCGCCACTGGTTACCAAAACAATCTCGGCATCATCCGTCTTTACGGCCTCGACAACGCCATAACCACGACCGACGATATGCTTGAATTCTTCATTTGCTTCTTTAATTACGGACCTTGTGCTTTCCATGTCTTCAAAGCTCTTCTGCCGGTAACCCATGTATTGCTCAGGATTAACCACATTTGCTATGTATGCCGGATCCTCTTCGTTAAATCGTGTAGGTATGTTGAAGGCTGGCAAAAAGGCATCGACGGTGGCCTGATCAGGTATTTCGATAGGCTCGATAAAATGAGAGGTAAAGAAACCGTCAATGGCAACCATAACCGGTAGAAGTACCTGTTCAGCGATCCGATAAGCCTGGATCACTGTGTCCAGGGCTTCCTGGGCATCCTCACAGTAAAACTGTAGCCACCCGGTATCCCTCTGCGACAGACTGTCTGACTGGTCGCTTCCGAAAGCCCACGGAACGGCAACCACCCGGTTTACATTGCACATCACTATGGGAACCCTGTTTCCTGAGGCAAAATGGAGCATTTCATGCATAAGAGCTAATCCCTGCGATGCTGTTGCAGTAAAGGTTCGAACTCCAGTGAGAGAGGCTGCGATACAGGCTGCCATAGCTGAATGCTCTGATTCAGTCCGCATCATTACGCCGGGAAGGGTTCCGTCGTTCTCCATATCGGAAAGTTTTTCATATATCGGGGTTTGGGGGGTAATAGGATATGCAGCCACAAGTTGCACTTTGGCAAGGCGAACCGCTTCGGCAACTGCATAGTTTCCCTGAAGAAGTGTTTTCATTGGCCACCTTCCATCTCTATCACATTACGCGGGCAGGTTGCCGCGCACTGACCGCAGCCTTTGCAAAAATCTTTTTTTATGGTGTATTTGTCGACGCCTTTAACAATCGATATGTCAGGGCAGAGCAAAAAGCACAGATCGCAACGGGTGCATGTCCCGCATTTAAAGCAGCGATATATTTCAAATGGCATCTGAGACGGTTCAACACCACCTATGACCTCTTGAAATGTCTTTACAGCCTCTTTTAAAGATACACGCTCAGGATTGTTATGTCTTGTCCCATGGGGAAAACAGAGGGTATTGATCCTTTCGTAAGGGACAACCTTCTTAAGGTCGGCGGGGTAATGCTCAGGATCTATAAAGTGCTGGAAAGAAAAAGATTGTTCATTTCCGATCTGGTGGTTCTTAAACTCTTTTTTAATATCCTTTCCATCGAGATAGCAAAAAATGGCAAGCGCTCCCAGCTTGCCGCTTGCAATGGCATCAGCCACAAAGGCTCTGGCGCCGGCGCCATCACCCCCGGCAAATACCCCTTTAACGCTGGTCGCCGTCGTTTCTGGTGAGATCTGAATCACACCGCTTTTGCCGATGGACAGACCGAAGTTCCTCACGGATTTCGTTTCGGGGATTTGACCGATTGCAGCGATTAAAGAATCGACAGGAATGAAGAACTCAGATCCTTCGATAGGAAAGGGTCTGGGTCGACCACTTGTGTCAGCCTCACCAAGCTTCATTCGGACGCATTCTAAACCGGAAAGCTTACCCTTTTCTGAAATCAGACGCTTAGGTGTTGCCAGGAGTTCTATTTTTATTCCTTCTCTCTCCATACCCTCCACGTCTTCTGCAAGGGCAGGCATTTCTGATCTGCTGCGACGATAGATGATAGTGATGTCTTTTGCGCCTAGTCGCCGCGCTGTTCGTGCGCAGTCGATGGCGGTATTGCCCCCCCCGATGACGGCTATCTTTTTGCCTAACTTTACCTTTTTGCCAGAGCTTATGGTCCTGAGGTATGTTATGCCGTCCATCACGCCTGGGAGGTTCTCCCCCTCGAGCTTTAGCCGCATTCCATCATGTGCTCCTATTGCAAGATACATTGCCTGGTAATCTTTTTGTATCTCAATCAGAGACTTATCATCGCCTACCATTACACCGGTTTTTATTTCTACCCCCAACTCCTGGATATACGTGATTTCTCTATCAAGAATGCCTTTTGGGAGGCGATATTCCGGAATGCCGTAACGGAGCATACCACCAGGCTTGGGCAAGGCTTCAAAAATTGTGACTGGAAAACCGAGCCTTGCAAGATGATACGCAGCGCTCAGACCTGCAGGGCCAGACCCGATAATGGCTATTTTTTCTTGTCTATGCCGAGCCGGTTTTTCCCTTTCGATATCTACTTTGCCATTATCAGCAAGGAAGCGTTCAAATCCACGGACATTCACGGCTTCGTCATAGTCTTTCCTGTTGCACCGATGTTCACAGGGATGATAGCATACCCTACCGCACACACCCGGTAAAGGATTGTCTTGACGAAATATTCTCAGAGCTTCATCGTAATGGCCCATAGATGCCTCATAAAAAGCACGGGGAATATCGTTTCCTATAGGGCAGGCTTGACGGCAAGGCGAGGTTTTATCAATATGGATGGGTTTTCTGCTGCTCCACAATCCTGTCAAAAAAATCTCTGTTGAGCCTTGTGAAAATGGCACAATTTTCCTTATGTCTTCAATGGTTATTCCGCTGCCATTCATTTAACCAGCTCCTTCTATTACACTCGTTAATTCGTATGCACGCTTCGCGGCGGCGACATTTGCTTCGATTTTGGCTGGAACTGTTTCCCTGATAGCCTGTTCGAGGTAATTCATTGATATTTCACCGCTTGCCTTGGCATATGCTCCAAGTATAGCCGTATTGATGGTAGCCCCGAGTCCTGCCTTCTCTGAAACAGAAAGAGCATCAACAAGGGCAAGACGGAATTTCCGTAACGAAGCAAATTCGTTGGATGTAAGAGCGTTGTTGATAAGTAGTAGCCCACCGGGCTTCAGTAGGGATTCAACTTCTTTTTCGTCGACAAGGTCAGGGGCCATATAAATAAGGTGGTCAGGTCGTCTGATTTCGCATTTAAGGTATATTTTTTTGTCATCTACCCTCAAAAAGCTCGCGACCGGGGCACCCCTCCTCTCTCCCCCGAAGACGGAGAAGCACTGAGGGTATTTACCCATAAGAAAGAACACTTTTGCTAGAATCTGGGATGCAATTACCGCCCCCTGTCCGCCCCTCCCGTAGAACTTAATTTCAATCATAACATCACCTTACTTAAATGATTTTAGTTATATAGACCATATTATCATGGATACTGTATCCAAGCAGGCTGGGTTTGTCAAGAGAATTATTTCTTTATTAGAAGAAATCATTTTTTCATTATACCTAAGCGCCTATTCGGCCAAAAAGGAGTAAGTATGTTAGATAGGTTATCTCGAAGAATTGTCTGTTTCTACGACGCTATATTTATAACAAGGAAAGGCATAAACGATAATGACTATTGAATGTTGCAGGAAGCTGTGCCGCAAGCCTTTACGATTCTTTATTAGTCATAATCTCAGCAGGAAGTATGTCTTTAATGTTAAGGTGGATAAACTGCTCGCCCCTCAGTTCCCTGAGAATAGGCGTTGCAATAATCTTGAGCGGCCCGCTTTGTGGAATCTCGCATTGACCCTGGATTGAGCCATACCAAACCCTATTACCGGTATCAGTAACCTTTACAAAGCGGTTTTTTTGAGAAAGCGCGGTTGGAAACATCACGAGGTTTGGTCGTGGATTTCCCATGCCAAAGGGGGAAAGGTTTTCTAAGAATTCCATGAGATCCAACGTCAATTCTTCAAACCCTGCACAGGCATCTGCTTTATGTCCTCTTTCGCGTGGCGTAATCGGTGCCGTTATGCTTTCTTCAAATGCATTAGCAAAGGAACCTAGTTTTTCCTCTGTAAGGGCGATGCCGCAAGCGAACTTATGGCCACCATATTTCAGAAGAAACGGCGATAGAGATGCTACCGTATGGTAGAGATCTATCCCATTGCCTCCCCTTCCCGAGCCCTTCAGATAGTCGCCCACCTTTGTGAGAATGATTGATGGTTTGCCGAATTTTTCCATTACCTTTTGGGCAACAATGCCGATCACCCCGAGATGCCAGTCCTGATTGTAGAGCACAATCGATTTCCTTGTAGTGAGATCTTCCTCGGCCAGGCTATAGGAGATTTCTCTGACGATGCCCTCTTCAATTTTTTGTCTTCGCCTATTCGTTTCATTGAGTTCGGCGAGCAGTGCCCGGGCGCTCCTGTCATCTTCTGCAATGAGAAATTCCAGTGCCTGGCGTGCATCTGCGATTCGTCCCGCAGCATTTATTCTCGGAACAACGATAAAATTAAGGGCATATTCATCAATGATGCCCCTGTAAATGATACGTTCAGAAAAGAATGCTTTAAGCCAGGTACGAGGCTTCCTGCGCATAGTGGCCATACCGAATTTCACCAAAATTCTGTTATCATTTACCAAAGGCACCATATCCCCGATAGATCCAACAGTGACTAAGTCAAGCTCCTTTTTCAAGTTGATATGATGCCCGAGAAGTCCAAGGTGGGTCAAGGACCTTCTCAGGGCAAGAACAAAGAAGAAGGCCACTCCACATGCTGCAAGCTCCCTGGTAGGAAACCGGGAATCAATCCTCTTTGGATTAATCAATGCGACAGGAGAAGGTTGCACCTTTGAGGTTTCATGGTGGTCAATGACAAGGACATCCATTCCATTCTTTTTTGCCTCATCAATCTCTTCTCTATTCGAGGAACCACAATCGACACAAATGAGAAGGGAGACACCCTGTTCTTTAAATTTCTTCACGGCATTGATATTAAGTCCATACCCTTCATGCCTCCCAGGGATGTATATACTCGGATTGATGCCTATGCGACGGAAAAAATTACTCAGGATGGCAACGGAGGTTACTCCATCAGCATCATAGTCTCCATAAAGGCAAATATTTTCTTGTTTCTGTATGGCTTCGGTTGTTCTTCTAATGCCTTGTTCAATATCAGGCAAGAGAAACGGGTCGGAGAGGTCTTCAAGTTTCGGATAGAGAAATTTGTGAGCCTTGTCAAGATCTATGACACCCCGCGCACAGAGAAGCCGGGCAGCAAGGTCCGGTATTCCCAGCTCATTTTTTAAATATTTAATTTGTTCTCTCGGGGTTTCTGTATGGACACCATGCGCTTTATCCTGTGCACCTGACGTCGTTTCACTCATGCGCAACACCCATGAGATTCCCTATGCGAGGACATTTACATTGTGTGATATATTTTTTTAATCCCTGAACAATTTTTGGAATTGCATAGGGGTCTATAAATGTTGCGGTTCCGACCTGAACCGCACATGCTCCAGCCATAATAAAAGACAAAGCGTCGCTATAATTCATGATCCCTCCCGAACCGAGAATTGGGATGGGAAAGGTCGAAGAAATTTCGTAGACGGCCTTGAGGGCAACAGGTTTGAGAACCGGACCAGATAGCCCACCTTTAATAGCGACAGAACGCCTCCGGATATCGATCACAAGTGAAGGAATTGTATTTAAAAGGGTAAATCCATCAACGCCCGCCTCATAGGCAGCCCGGGCAATTTCGTAAAGATTTTTTACTTCAGGTGTTAGTTTGGCAATCAGAGGAATCTGGGTAACGGCCTTAACTTCTTTTATGATCCTATGAACCATTACCGGGTCTTTGCCGAAGCTTATACCACCTTGCTTAACATTCGGACATGAGAGGTTCATCTCTAGGGCAACAATAAGCCTGTCAGGTTTTATTCGTTCTGCGCATGCGATATACTCCTCTTCTGTGAATCCAAAAAAATTAATTATTATGGGGGTTTTCTTTTTCTTGAAGAAGGGAAAGTAATCATTGAAAAAACGATCAACGCCTATATTTTGCAGGCCTATGCTATTAATAAGGCCCCGATGCTCTTCCCAGACTCGTGGGGTAGGATTTCCGTGATGGGGCTTTAAAGAGAGCCCCTTCGTTACATAGACACCAAGGTTCTCAATTCCCCAAAGTGGCTCAATCTCCTTGCCGTAACCCAAGGTGCCTGATGCGTTCATCACCGGGTTTCTGAGATTTTTTCCAAAAAGCTCTATAGACAGACTTGCCATAAATCAAACACCGGCCCTTCTTTACAAACCCTTTTATAAGGCTCTTCGTCATCGATCGTTTTTTTTACGCAGCCAAAACATAAGCCAAGACCGCATGCCATCCTTTCCTCAAATGATGCTTGGCAAGGAATCCTCTTTTTTTTCAAAAGCTCTTTCAAGCTTATCAGCATACTCTCAGGGCCACAGGTAAAGACCTCCATATCTTTTTTTTCTATATTCTTCATATATTGTGCGAAGAGTTGCACAACATTCCCCCGAAAGCCATACGAGCCGTCAAGGGTTGAAACAAATGGGCTAAGCTTTGCCGCACTTCCCATAAGGGGTAGCTCGTCTGCGTTAGTACAGCCAAAAAAAATAGTAGCCTGCTTGCCTAACTGTTTTATCAGTAGGTGAACTCCTGCGATTCCAATACCCCCTGCAATAACAATGTGGGCATCTCTCTTTTGGATTGAGAATCCTTTACCGAGGGGACAGAGAACAGAAACGCCTGTGCTTTTCTTTATCCTGCTCAAGGATTCAGTGCCTTTACCCACAACCTTGTACATTAAAGTTAAGGCCTTTTGGTTATAGTCGTAGATGCTAAAGGGCCTTCTCAAGAATACTTCGTTGTCAGGAATTTTCAGCATAACGAATTGTCCTGGCATAATGGGGCCCATGAATTTTGCCAATTTTATTTTGAGGAGATAATATCCTGATGCAATCTCTTTATTTTGAACAATTCTCCCTTCTAAATCATCCATTGTTTTTCGATTAACTCCTAACTCCGAACTTCTTAACTCCATACTAATGAACCGACAGGCACATCACCAATGCATCCTCATTAGTCTCGGAATAATATTTTTTCCTCCTGCCGATCTTCTCAAAACCAAATCTGCCATAGAGACTGATTGCCGATAAATTTCCTTCTCGAACTTCAAGAAAAAACTCACGAACATCTTTTCTTTTGAAATAGTCAAGAACATACTGAAGGAGGCTTGAAGCGCGGCCTTGCCCACGATAACTGGGATGAATGGCAATATTCAATATATGTGCTTCATCCGCAACCGTGTAAAGAATGATGTACCCGATAGTCTCTGTGCCTTTTTTCATAACTAAATTCAAGGAGATTGGTGAGGTTAACGTTTCCTCAAAGAATCGTTTTGTCCAAGGAGAAACAAAGGAAAGCTTTTCTATCTCCATTACGTCATCAAGGTCATCCGGAGACATCTTTTTGATTGTCTCATTCATTGCATAAGCCAAGATGCTGAACAAGGTGTTTAGGCATGTGTTCTGTTCATACCCAACTTGGAACCTGTTTCGCCTGCAAGTATGAAGCATATAAAATCCATAGTATGGTATTTACCATCTTTTCAAAAGCGAGTAAAGAACCATTGGTCTGAACGGAATAAGTGATCTTGATAATAGCCAGAACCGTTATTTGGGGTACTGTATACAAATTTACAAATCAAGGCAGGATAAGCAATTACGGCCATTTGCAGATTCAGACTGAATTATTTAACTTGACAAAGCGCAATTAATCATGAAATATTTCATAAAAAACAGCAAATTTTTTGAACAAATCAAAAGGGCAAACAATTGCCGGAATTGAGGAGGGATTATGGGAGGTTTGCTTAACATTGTTTTACGGCTAAGCAATTGGATGCATGCGATTGCAGCCACTGCGCTGACATTTATCATGCTGCTCACGGTGAGTGATGTTGTATTGAGGTTTTTTGGTCACCCGATCGTCGGAACTTTTGAATTGGTAGGTCTAGGCGGGGCTGTCATTATAGGGTTTGGTATCCCTATTACATCCTGGAACAGGGGTCATATCTTCGTAGACTTTTTGGTCAACTCGTTTCCCAAAGGCATCAGAGATGGTTTCAATGTGGTAACAAGGCTGATAAGCATAGGGCTTTTTATTCTTATCGGGTGGAACCTTTTCATCCTCGGAAGCGACCTAATAAGGTCCGGCGAGGTTTCTACAACTTTATTGATGCCTTTTTATCCAGTAGCTTTTGGTTTGGGAGTCTGTTGCTTCATACAGTGCCTGGTGCTCATTGTTGATCTTATAAAGATTGGTGGAGGTAAATATGAATGAGGTAATGGTTGGCATCATAGGTTTATGCATTGTATTGCTACTTTTTCTGACAGGGATCGAGTTGGCCTTTGCTATGATCCTTATCGGGTTTCTCGGGTTTGGTTACCTCATATCATTTTCCGCAGCGTTCAATCTTCTGGCTAAAGATGTCTTTGATGTCTTTAATTCATATAGCTTCACGGTTATCCCCTTGTTCGTTTTGATGGGCCAGGTTGCCTTCAACTCCGGCATAGCGAAAAGGCTTTTCGATGCCGCCTATAAGTTTATTGGTCATGTACCAGGAGGTCTTGCAATAGCCACAGTAGCGGGGGCAACGGCGTTTAAATCCATCTGCGGGTCGTCGCCTGCCACAGCCGCAACGTTTGCAAGCGTTGCAGTGCCTGAAATGGATCGCTACGATTATGATAAGAGACTCTCTACCGGCATTGTGGCAGTCGTGGGAACCCTCGGGGTTCTCCTTCCGCCAAGCGTTACCCTTATAGTATTTGGCATCATTACAGACCAGTCCATTGGACGACTCTTTCTTGCCGGTATAGTCCCGGGACTCATCAGCGCTTTCTTCTTTGTGTGTATTATTTATGTATGGTGCAAGATGAACCCTGCACTGGGCCCCAAAGGTGCAAGGTCGTCCTGGGCGGTGCGTATGAAAGCCGTGCCTGAGGTGGCTTGGGTCATCCTTATCTTCATCCTTGTTATCGCAGGCATACTAAAAGGATTTTTTACCCCCACAGAGGCAGGCAGTATTGGTACATTCCTCGTTCTCATTCTGGTTTTTGCCAAACGTGACCTCAATTTTAAAGGATACTGGAAATCTGCATTAGAGTCAGTGAGGACTGCATGTATGGTTCTCTTTCTCATCGCGGGCTCAACGGTGCTGGGCCACTTCATTGTAGTGACAAAGATCCCTATGATCGCAGCCGATTGGCTTGTAGGACTTCCTTTACCTGCCTGGGTTGTTATGGTGCTTATTGCCTTTGTCTATCTTCTTGGCGGTTCCTTTATTGATGACCTTGCTTTTATGATTCTGGCAACACCTATCTTCTATCCTGCCATTCCAAAGCTCGGATATGACCCCATGTGGTTTGCTATTATAATCTGCGTGACTGTTATGGCCGGGGTGGTAGTGCCGCCGGTGGCGATTAACGTCTTCGTGGTCAAAAATATTACGAAGACACCTTTTGGTGTGATTTACAAGGGGGTCTACCCGTTCCTTCTCTCCCTACTTTTTATCGCTGTTTTGCTCTTCATATTTCCCGTACTGGTAACATGGTTGCCAGGCAAGCTGATGGGAGCGATGTAAGGCGGTGTTGAATGATGAACGGAGAATGCTGAATTAAAGTAGGGTCTGTGGAGAAAATAACAAAGGGCTTCACACGGGTGAAGCCCTTAATATTCAAGCGATAGACAATGAGTCGGAAATTTTCCAAACCTATATGGATCATGAGTCGGATTTGTCCGCCGCTTGCAGTCATAAGGGAGAGGGAATAAAATGTATTTGTGTTATAATAGTAACAGGTTATGGATGTTACGGATCTGGCATGGGCTGTGCAAGACCTATTCAGAATAAAGCAAAAAAGGAGGTGTCGAAACCAAACCAGTAGAGAGCCAATCAGGGTATTAGTTAATCGAAAGCATAAGTAGATATTGAGATTTAAACGATGGATGTATTGTGGAAAATAATGGTTGACAAAGGAGTACAGATTGCTTATAACCAAAAAAAACCAAGAAGGGGGTATCAAATGAAAGGACGTTTGATGGTGAAGTGTTTTCTTATGTTGTTTGTTGTTTCGATTTGTTTTGTTGCGTTTCCAGATCTATCTGCCGCGCAGCAGAAGGTCATCACGCTCAACTACTCCAACTTCTTCCCTGCACCACACAAGAACAGTCAATTGGCGGATGCATGGTGTAAAGAGATCGAAAAAAGGACAAACGGCAAAGTGAAGATTACCTATTTCCCCGGCGGAACGCTCACCCCGGCGGCACAGACCTATGAAAACGTGACCAAGGGCATCGCCGACATCGGCTTCAGCGTTTTTGGCTATACCAGGGGACGCTTCCCGATGATCAGCATAATGGATGGGCCACTCGGTTACAAGAGCGGTGTTCAGGCAACAAAGCTGATCAACGAATTCTACAAAAAATTTAAGCCGAAAGAGCTTGATGATGTCCATGTTCTCTATCTTCACGCCCATGGACCTGGCATTCTCCATACCAAGAAGGCAGTTAACAAGTTGGAAGACCTCAAAGGGATGAAAATAAGGGCTCAGGGAACGGTTGTTCCTATCGTACAGGCCCTTGGTGGGGCCCCGGTGGGTACGACTATGCCTGAAACCTATGATGCACTCCGAACGGGTGTTGTAGATGGGGCCATGTCCCCTCAGGAGGCATTAGAGGGCTGGAAATGGGGTGAGATTGTCAAATTTACGACCCAGAACTTTGGCTCTGCGTATACTGCAACGATGTTTGTTGTCATGAACAAGAACAAATGGAACAGTATGCCGCCGGACATCCAGAAAATATTTACCGAAGTCAGCGCTGAATGGGCAGACAAACAGGGAAAGCTCTGGGATGAGATTGATGAAGCAGGATACAAGTGGTCGGCAACAAAAGGGCATAAGGTTATACCTCTTTCAAAAGAAGAGGATGCGAAATGGGCTGCCGCTGTGAAACCAATCTATGAAAAGTATGCAGCAGAAATCCAGGCAAAAGGTTTACCGGGCAACGAAGGTTTGAAGTTCTGCCTCGATTTCCTGAAAAAGTAGTATCAGCTTCACGATATTGATACGAAAGGGGACGCTTTTGGCATCCCCTTTCTTTTTCTGAGGCTCACGTCGCTCTTCTTCTTTATTTTTACCCTACAATTCTTTCTCTAAACTTATTATAATAGCTTCATGGATTGTTTGAAAAGGGCTCTTGAGAAGTGTGTGCTATGCCCAAGGGGTTGCAAAGTCAATAGGTTTCGTGGGGACGTTGGGTATTGCGGTATAGGGAACGAAATACTTGTTTCTCATTATGGCCCTCATTTTGGCGAAGAGCCGCCAATCTCAGGAATACATGGCTCAGGGAACATATTTTTCTCATCCTGTAACCTTCGATGTGTCTATTGCCAGAATTTTCAGATCAGTCATAAGTGTACCGGAAAAAGCACTTCGATCGATGAACTTGTAGAAATCTTCTTTTCCCTCCAAGACATGGGGCTTCATAATATTAACCTTGTGAGCCCAACCCCATACGTGCCCTTTATTGCGGAAGCCATTAATCACTCTAAGAGCAAGGGTCTGCATATTCCATTTGTGTACAACAGCCATGCGTATGAAACAGTGGATACTCTGAGGATGCTTGATGGGTTGATTGATATCTATCTTCCAGACTTTAAATACTGGAGCGACTATATTGCACATCGACTTTCCCATGCAAGGGATTATCCATCATTTGCTCAGCGCGCTATTCTTGAAATGAAACGGCAGGTGGGAAGCCTTATCATCGAGCAGGGAATAGCGCGAAAAGGAATTCTTGTGAGGCACCTTGTGCTCCCATCCAACCTTGCTGGTTCAAGGCGGGTTCTTGAATGGATAAAAAGAGAGCTTGGCCTAGAAACCTATGTGAGTCTTATGGCTCAGTACAATCCACTTTACAAAGCCAACGATTTTCCCATTCTTGACAGAAGAATCAAGCAGGATGAGTACGATGCCTTGCTGGATTTTTTGGTATATGAAGGCTTTCAAAATGTATTTGTTCAGGACCTGGAAAGCGCCGAAGCTTTTGTTCCAAACTTTGAATGTGAAGAGCCATTTGCAGAGCAGAAGCTGAGAGGTTGATGGAAATGAGAAGCCAAAGATTTGATTTAAGCTGAAGGCCATCAGCTATAGGCTGTTCGCTAATACAAGGAGGTAACCATGGAGATCAAAACAGTACCAGTTAATGTGCCAGAAGGGCTTAATATCATTATCGGTCAGTCACACTTTGTCAAGACGGTAGAAGATTTGTACGAGATTCTTATAGGATCGTCACCTAGCCTCAAATTTGGTGTTGCATTCTCAGAAGCAAGCGGCCCATGTCTTACGCGATATGAAGGGAACGATGAAGAACTCATGAAGCTGGCCAGCGAAACATCTTTCTCCCTCGGTTGTGGGCACACATTTGTTGTCTTCTTGAAGGACGGATTTCCAATAAATGTGCTGAATGCTGTCAAGGCTTGTCAGGAGGTCTGCCACATAATCTGCTCAACAGCCAATCCTCTCCAGCTTATTATCGCGGAGACTGAGCAAGGGGGTGGAATTCTTGGTGTTATTGACGGTTCTCGACCAAAAGGCATCGAAAAGGAAGAGGACAAGATGGCCCGAAGGGAACTTCTACGGAAGTTCCGGTATAAACTATAAAGGGCAGGTATTATCCTTCGGTAATCAACTAAATGGAGCGAGAGCTGTATTCCGAACGAGCACTCCCAGTGCCGCTTTTCGTGTTGATTGTTCAATGGTTATATGGTAATGTTCATCGATGGAAGGTTTCTGCCGAATTTCCGTTTTTCTTCTTCACGAGACCAAGGCGGTTATATCTCCCGGTACAAGATTGGTGAACACAAAGAGGAATAGTTGATTTGTATTTTTAGAAAACAAACATAGCGTGAAACAGAGGTAAAAGGAATCAAAAGTCACTTGCATTCTGAAAAAAAGAAATGATTGGCGTTGGAATCATAGGTCTAGGCACCGTCGGTATTGGCACATATAAAATTCTCGATACGTATTATTCCCTCATAAAAGACAAAACCGGATTGGATATCAGGGTTGTTAAATGCGCTGATATCGACATTAAGCGGTCTAGAGACATATCCCTAAAGCAGGGAGTGATGACCACAGATGCCCTGGAAGTAATCGAGAACAAGAATGTCGATATCGTTGTTGAGCTGATGGGTGGAATAGAGCCTGCCCACGAATATATTCGTAAGGCCATTCAGAAGAAGAAATGGGTAGTCACGGCAAACAAAGCGCTTCTCGCTGAAAAGGGAAATGAGATATTCACGCTGGCAGCAAAACAAAATGTCGAGATAGGCTTTGAGGCATCAGTGTGCGGTGGAATACCACTAATAAAAGCGATTCGTGATGGTTTGGTAGGAAATCGCATCAGCTATATTCTGGGAATCCTGAATGGGACGAGTAACTATATATTGACGAAAATGACCCTTGAGGGAATGCCTTTTGAAAAAGCTCTTGGAGATGCACAGCGGCTAGGTTTTGCAGAGGCCGACCCAACCTTTGACGTAGAGGGAGTCGATGCAGCCCATAAACTCTGTATCCTCATACGGTTGGCCTTCCAGTGTCCGGTAAAGATAAGCGATATTGTAACCGGTGGTATAACAAAAATAGATCCTATCGATATAGAGTTTGCAAAGGAGTTTGGTTACAGAATTAAGCTGCTGGCAGTTGCAAAAGAAGAGAATGGAAAAGTCGAAGCCAGGGTTGAACCTGCCATGATTCCCGTTGCGCACCCTATGAGCAATGTTGATGGTGTCTATAATGCAGCCTATATCGTGGGAGACAAGACAGGACCGACCTTATATTATGGGAAAGGTGCAGGAAGTGATCCTACGGGGAGTGCGGCGGTGAGTGATATCGTTGACATGGCTTATAGAATGAGAAGTGTTTCGCCTGCGCCAAAGATTCCCGTGGTGTTAAAAGAAAAAAAAATGAGGAGCGGTGAAAAATCTTCCGTCCCATATTACATGAGGATTACGGCAAAAGATACGCCCGGTGTCCTCTCAAAGGTTTCCGGAGTACTCGCTGAGTATAGCATCAGTATATCTTCGGTGATACAGAAAGGGCGTAAAGAGAATGGGTACGTGCCGATCGTAATGCTCACCCATGAGGCGATGGAGCAAAGCTTGAAAAAAGCCAAGGCAGCCATAGACCGGCTGGCCGTTACGAAGGGCGAAAGCGTTTCTATAAGGATAGAAGAGGGAAGGCTGTGAGAAACTCAAAACTGCGAGGCTCGAAGGGTATCGCTCTATGAAATATGTAGTAATCATCGGAGACGGAATGGCAGACTGGCCTCTTGATGCCCTTGGAGGCAAAACGCCACTCATGGCAGCACATAAACCCTATATGGACATGATGGCCCAGAAGGGTTATTGCGGAAAGGTTCTCACCATACCGGACGGCTATCCGTCAGGAAGTGACGTAGCGTGCATGTCATTATTCGGTTACAGTCCAGCCAAGTATTATACCGGCAGGGCGCCAATCGAGGCGAGCGGTATGGGAATCCAACTGGAAGAAAATGATGTAGCCTTTCGCTGCAACCTCGTATACCTTGATGTACATCCTGATAAAACCCTAATGGGTGATTACAGCGGTGGCCATATCACGACAGAAGAGGCAGGTAGACTTATTCAAGACCTCATGAAGGGGCTGGGAAGCAAAGAATTTATTTTTTTCCCAGGGGTAAGTTATCGCCACGTCATGCTTTGGAAAAATGGTATGTGGGAAATGCGCACAACGCCTCCTCATGACATAACCGGAAAGGAGATTCTGGACTATCTCCCTGCTGGAAAAGGCGCTGACAGACTCATCTCTTTGATGATGGACTCCCGGAGAATTCTTGAAGGCCATTCCTTGAATAGGAGAAGAGAAAAGGATTCCAAATATCCCGCCAATAGCATATGGCTGTGGGGTCAGGGGAAAAAGGCTCGGTTTCCTCTGTTTAAGGATAATCACGGACTCACAGGGGCGACTGTAACAGCAGTAGACCTTGTAAAAGGCATAAGCAGACTGGCAGGATTTGATACTCCTATTATTGAAGGAGCGACCGGATACCTTGATACCAATTACCTGGGTAAAGCAAATAAAGCCATCGAACTTCTCAATGACCATGACATAGTCTATATCCATATTGAAGCCCCTGATGAGGCCTCTCACGAAGGAAATATTGAAGAAAAGATAAAGGCTATCGAGAATATCGATCGGGAAGTGGTGGGACCCATTTTTGAAAGCGTTGGTGATTCGGTAAAATTTCTCATTGTTACTGACCATGCTACTCCCATTGTGTTGAAAACCCACCATGCTACCCCGGTCCCTTTTGCAATATATGAGAAAAATAATAGGATAAATGGATGCTCGTCAGGATATGATGAACGGGCAGGCGAGAGAGTGTTTGATGGAGAAGCATTGATCAGGTTTTTTATCAGAGGCCAATGAAAATGAGACAGAAATTCATATTCGTTACAGGTGGTGTCGTTTCTTCATTAGGAAAGGGGCTTGCTTCGGCCTCCATAGGGGCTTTGCTTGAATCAAGAGGGCTCACAGTTGCTTTAAAGAAGCTTGACCCATACATCAACGTTGATCCAGGGACCATGAACCCATTTCAACACGGCGAGGTTTATGTTACTGATGATGGCACTGAGACTGACCTTGATCTAGGTCATTACGAGAGATTTACAAACTCTGCAGGATCAAAGAAAAGCAATTTTACAACAGGCCAGGTCTATGATGCAGTTATAACCCGAGAAAGAAAAGGCGGTTACCTAGGTGGGACAGTGCAGGTAATACCGCATATCACCAACGAGATTAAAAAACGAATTCTTGACGTTAATGATGGCGCTGATGTGGCTATCGTGGAAATCGGAGGAACAGTGGGCGATATCGAAAGCCTTCCTTTTCTTGAAGCGATTCGTCAGCTGAGAAACGATCTCGGGAAAGAAAACTCACTGTTTATCCATCTTACCCTTGTTCCATTTATCAAAAGCGCAGACGAGATGAAGACGAAGCCGACTCAGCACAGCGTGAAGGAACTTCGCGGTATCGGTATACAACCGGATATTTTATTATGCAGAACGGAAAAACTTCTCTCTCAGGATTTGAAGGATAAGATCGCTTTGTTCTGCAATGTTGAAAAAGATGCAGTCATTACCGGGAAGGACGTGGATGTAATTTACGAATGCCCCATTCTTTTCCACCGGGAAGGCCTGGATGAAAAAATTACGCAACTCCTGAATATATGGGCAAAAAAGCCTGACCTCTCAAAGTGGGAGGAGGTGGTTGATACCATCAGGAATCCCGAGAAAAATGTTGATATTGCTGTTGTAGGCAAATATGTAAAGCTACAGGATTCCTATAAAAGTCTCAACGAAGCACTTGTTCACGGCGGGATTGCAAATAACGCCAGGGTGAACATTCATTATGTAGACTCTGAAGACCTGGAGAAAGACCAGGATCCCTCATCACATTTTCAGGGCGTACATGGTATCCTAGTGCCGGGAGGGTTTGGCGATAGGGGCATTGAGGGCAAGATAAGGGCAATACAATATGCCAGAGAGAATAAGACCCCATACTTTGGTCTGTGTCTTGGTATGCAGCTTGCCGTTATTGAGATCGGAAGAAACCTGGGGGGCCTCAAGGATGCCCACAGCACAGAATTCTATGAGGCAACGAGTTGCCCGCTCATTTACCTCATTGAAGAATGGATCGACCGAGAGAGCAAGGTGCAGAAACGGGACAGGTTTTCAGATAAAGGCGCCACTATGAGGCTCGGTGCATATCCATGCAGGCTGAAAGCCGGCAGCCACGCATTTAAAGCATACGGCCAGGAGTTGATCCACGAACGTCATCGTCATAGGTACGAGTTCAACATGGCCTTTCGTAAAAAGCTTGAAGGGTGTGGAATGAGCGTGACCGGAATCTCACCGGACGGGCAGTTTGTTGAGATTATTGAATTCAAGAACCACCCGTGGTTCTTGGCATGCCAGTTCCACCCCGAGTTCAAGTCAAAGCCTTTCAGCCCCCATCCTCTTTTCAGGGATTTCATCAAGGCTTCGCTCAAACAAAAGCAAGAAAGACAGAGATGCAGAAAGAAGTAAAAGTAGGCACTATAACAGTTGGAGCGAAACCTTTTGTGTTCATTGGGGGTCCATGCGTTATTGAGGGATTGGATATTACCCTGAGGATTGCCGAGAGTCTACAATACATAACGAACAAACTCTCCCTGCCTTTTATCTTTAAGTCGTCTTATGACAAGGCGAATAGAACTTCCATAAACAGCTTCAGAGGGCCAGGCATTGAAGAAGGCCTCAAAGTGCTCGGGGCGGTAAAAGACAGGCTTGGAGTTTCAGTCCTCACTGATGTGCACTCTGTAGAGGAAGCAAAGGTTGCGGCAACAGTGGTTGATGTTTTACAGGTGCCCGCTCTGCTGTCTCGGCAGACGGACCTTCTAGTGGCATGCGGAAACACAGGTAAGCCGGTGAACATCAAGAAAGGCCAGTTCCTTGCTCCTCATGATATTCAGCATGCTATTAAAAAAGTGGAATCAACAGGAAACTCTAAAATCATGGTTACTGAGCGGGGTACATATTTTGGGTATAATAATCTTGTGAATGATTTCAGGGCTATACCAGTTATGAAAAGTTTTGGATATCCTGTAATTTTCGATGCCACCCACAGTGTTCAGAAGCCTGGCGGCATGATCACGGCTTCTGGAGGAGAACGAGAGTTTGTCTTTCCTTTAGCGAAAGCTGCAATGGCTGTGGGTGTAGACGCCATCTTCATGGAGGTGCATTTCGATCCTTCCATGGCCTTATGCGACGGCGCAAATTCAGTCTGTCTTGATGATTTGCCCCTTATGCTTGAAACTTTGAAAAGAATTGAGGCCGTTCTATGAGTAAACTTGTTGACATAGGCAAAGAGGTCCTGAGAAAGGAGGCAGACGCTATCCTCAATGTCATGGCATGTCTCAATGATGATTTTGAAAAAGCTGTAGACATTGTAGCCCAATGCAGAGGCAGGGTGGTGATGACGGGTATAGGAAAGTCAGGTCTTATTTGCAAGAAAATTGCCTCTACGCTTTCTAGCATTGGAGTTTCTGCTATATTCCTCCATCCGGCCGATTCGATACATGGAGACCTTGGAATTCTCCAAAACGGTGATGTGGTTATCGTTGTTAGTAACAGTGGGGAAACAGAAGAGCTCATCAAGGTACTACCATGGATACGCAGAATGGATATTGCCATGGTAGTTATCACAGGGGCTCCAGAATCTACTATTGCGAAGTATGGCGACATTGTCCTCGGTGTGACCGTTGCTGAAGCATGCCCGCATAATGTAGTTCCCACATCAAGCACAACTGCAACGCTTGCCCTAGGCGATGCCCTCGCCATTGCACTAATGGATAAGAGAGGTTTCAGCATCGAGGATTTTGCGTCCCTTCATCCCGGCGGGACCTTGGGGCGAAAGCTTGTTTTGACAGTTGAAGAACTCATGCACACCGGTGATCAACTTCCGAGCGTGTTTCAGGACACGCCCATGGGGGATGTAATATTTGAGATCAGCTCAAAGAGACTTGGAGTTACAGCAGTGCTAAACACCGATAGCGAACTTGTGGGGGTTGTAACAGATGGCGATCTTCGCAGAGCCATTGAGCGGTATGATAATGTATTATCCAAAAGAGCCTCCGATGTAATGACGAAAAACCCTAAAGCGATCAAGAAGGGTGCCCTTGCCGCATATGCTTTGAAGATAATGGAGGAGTTTTCAATAACCTCGCTTTTTGTTGTCGAAAAAGAAGGAGAAAAGCGGCCTGCCGGAATCATCCACATCCATGACCTTCTAAAGGCTAAGATAGCGTGAACCCCAGAAAAAAAAGCAGGATTAAGGATTAGAGGGGTAAGGATTAAACAACGGTTTAATCTTGGGCAAGAAAGGGAGGCAAGAACGATAACATCCTGTCAGTTGATTACATAATTAAGTTGATTGAGTTGATTAGAAGCAAGAATACTTCATGTTGATTGCAAATCAGTTGTTGCTTTTGCCTGAATATGCTTGAAGGAATCATTAAATCAACCAGTCAAAAAGTAAACCAACCAACAGGTCGCATACTCCTGAAGAGGGGGAGACGCAAGCCCCAGTAAAAAGCAGCA
>JAEAME010000636.1_pt1 | contig 33273 bp, 27 predicted proteins | sample 8958731 | NCBI WGS metagenome assembly JAEAME01 (sample SAMN16933194, study PRJNA681113) | bioreactor sludge metagenome | isolation source: anerobic bioreactor sludge (Control) | place: India:Bengaluru | collected 2018-10-24
TAATTGTACCTGTTATTAGACTGATATTGAATAGACTTGTTCAGAGATTTCTTAACTATGAAATAATAGCCGGTCTTTATATTTTTTGCTGCGTTCCTGAACTGACGAAGAAATTTCCGGGAAAGATTTTTAGCCTGACAAGAAGGTAATACAGAAATGGTCGGGGCGAGTGGATTTGAACCACCGACCTCAGCGTCCCGAACGCTGCGCGCTAAACCAAGCTGCGCTACGCCCCGCAACATCTCATTATAGGGATAACCGGCTCAGTAAGCAAGGGCGGTAACATCCACCTGATTGCTGGCGATATTAGAAAAGCACTACAATTGGTATGATATTGGTTGATAGGGATTTATTGAAACATAGGAACGTTTGCATGAAATATTGTGTAATGATAATGGATGGCGCAGCCGGTTTACCGCTGCCGGAACATGGCAAAACCTGCCTGGAACTTGCCCGTACGCTCAACCTCGACCGCATGGCCCGCAATGCCGTGGTGGGGATGACCCGTACCGTCCCCGTAGGAATGGAACCTTCCAGCGCCTGTGCCTGTATGTCTGTCATGGGTTATGACCCGGTGACCTATTACCGCGGCCGGGCGGGTATCGAAGCTAAAAGCATGGGCATACCGCGGGCTAAAGGCGATGTCGTTTTCCGCTGTAATCTGGTTACTGTGCAGGATGGCAAGATGCAGGACTACAGCGCCGGGCATATCACCACGGAAGAAGCCCGGGAATTAACCGCCGCCCTCAATGAAAACCTGGGGACCGGCAGCATCCGTTTCTTTCCCGGTGTCAATTACCGCCAGATGCTTAAATTGTCCGGACGTGAGGATACGCTGGCTGCCGTATGTACCCCGCCCCACGACATCCCCGGCCAACCGGTCCTTGGGAATTTGCCGCGTGGCCCGGGCAGCGACATGTTACTCGATCTGATGAAGCGTTCTGAGGCGGTGCTCCGGGATCATCCGGTGAACGTCAAGCGCCGTCAGCAAGGTAAACTCCCTGCGACCACGATCTGGCTTTTCTGGGGCACCGGCGATATTCCGGAGATGCCTTCTTTCAAACAGGCTTATGGCCTGGATGCCGCCATGATATCCGGCGTCGATCTGCTGCGTGGCCTGGCCCAGATGGTATCCATGCCTATAATTGATATCCCCGGAGTCAATGATGGACTGGATAACGATTATACCGCCCAGATTACGGGAGCTTTGAAAGCCCTGGATCAATACGACCTGGTCGTGGTCCACGTGGAAGCCCCTGATGAAGCTGGCCACAGCGGTTCTGCCGCGGAGAAGATCGAAGCCATCCAGCGCATCGACCGGTATATGGTTAACCAGTTGCTGGATTGGCACGAGGATAAGCTACGTGTTCTTATCATGCCCGATCATCCTACTCCTATCCAGACCCGCACCCACACCGCCGCTCCGGTACCATTCCTGTTATGGGGTCCGGATTTCCTGACTAACGGAGCGGTACGTTTTACCGAGAGTGAAGCCCGCAAAACAAGCTTGATAATAGAGCCTGGCTATAATATCATGTTAAGGTTGACAAAAGGCATCCGTTAGCCGTTAATTCGGATTTTAAGTAAAGCTTTGTTGGTCAACACGGAGGGGCGTATCCGGTGCCCCTTTCCAGATTACTGAGGTTTCTACTTTCGAGGAAGAAAAAGATGGCATTGGTTGTTCAAAAATACGGTGGCAGTTCGGTCGCAGATGCTGAAAAGATTAAGAATGTCGCCCGCCGCATTCTCAAGCGTTGGGAAACAGGTGATAAAGTTGTCGTGGTTATCTCAGCTATGGGTGATACCACTGATGATCTGCTGAAGCTGGCCCGACAGGTAAGTGATAATCCCAGTGAACGTGAGCTGGATGCCCTGGTCTCCACGGGAGAACTTGTTTCCAGCAGCCTGCTGGCCATGGCTTTACAGGGAATGGGGCATCAGGCTGTCAGTTTAAGCGGCGCTCAGGCCGGTATCCGCACCGATGAGAACCACAGCCGGGCCAGGATCGTCGATGTCAAATCAGCCCGTGTTACCAAAGAACTGGATGAGGGCAAAATCGTGATCGTTGCCGGCTTCCAGGGGGTGACCAAAGAGATGGATGTGACCACCATGGGGCGGGGTGCCTCGGATACCACCCTGGTGGCTTTGGCGGCCAGCCTGCAGGCCGATCTCTGTGAGAGATATACCGATGTTGAGGGAATATATACGGCTGATCCCCGCATCGTCCCGGAAGCAAGAAGCCTGAAGGATATCAGTTATGATGAGATGCTGGAAGTTGCTACCTACGGTAATAAAGTGATGCATGCCCGGGCTATTGAAATCGGGGCGATATATAACGTCCCGATTCGTGTCCGCTCCAGTTTTGTCGATAGCCCCGGTACGTTAATTCATGGAGAGGTTACAATGGAAGTTCGTAATAAGGTTCGCAGTATCGCTCATGACCTGGATGTGGCCAAGATTATGGTAGTCGGCGTCCCGGACCGCCCGGGGATTGCTGCTGCGATATTTGAGCCCTTGGCGAAAGCAAATATCAGCGTCGATACGATCGTCCAGAATGCCAGCATTCAGAATATCACCGACTTAACTTTTACCGTTGCCCGGGGTGACCTGGCTAAAGCGATGAAAGTAGTTGAACCGATCGCCCGGAACATCGGCGCCCGGGAATGTGTGAGTGACGCGAAACTGGGTAAAGTGAGTATCATCGGTACCGGCATGCAAAATTCACCGGGTTATGCCGCCCGTATGTTTCAAGTCCTTAGTGAGAAGGGTATCAATATCCAGTTGATCTCCACCTCGGAGATCCGCATCACCTGTATCATCGACGGTTCGAAAGTGAAAGAAGCCGTGTCGGCCTTACATAAAGCATTTGAACTGGACTCAGACCAATAGTAAAACGGTGTACCGGGCTACGGCCGGTAATGGATGGCACAGCCAGGTTGGACAATATGGTATATTGTAGTGTAAACTGCGTAATCAGATTTAAAGTCGAATATTGCTTCAATAGTGTGGAGGCGGACGGCTAGCATGTCTTACCGAGAAGAAGATAAGTCTCGAATGAAACGGCAGGTGAGTAAGCAGGCAATTACTCTGGCTATGCAGGGACGTTGGCAGGAAGTTGTGGCCGTCAATAAGACTTTACTGGAGAGTTTTCCCGACGACATCGATTCATACAACCGTCTGGGTAGAGCATACATGGAACTTGGCGCGTATGCCCTGGCCAGGGAGTCTTACGAAAAAGCGATGAAACTGGACCCCTATAATACGATCGCCCAAAAAAACCTCAACCGCCTTTCGTTGTTGGACGAATCGGCGGCGACGGCTGCATCTAAAGTCCAGAAAGTGGAACCGCAGCAATTCATCAAGGAAGTCGGCAAAGCCGGCGTGGTCAACCTTATCTCTCTGGCTCGCCCGGAAGTCCTGGGTAAACTGGTTTCGGGTGCTGCGTTAAACCTTAGGATCGACGGTGCGAACCTGGTGGTGGACAACAGTACCAGTCAGTATATCGGCCAGGTAGACCCGCGTAACGGCCAGCGGCTGGTAAAGCTGATGGAGGGCGGTAACAAGTATAGTGCCGCAGTAGTCAGTGCCACTGCTGAGGGAAATGTCAGTATCATCATCAGGGAGACTTATCAGGACCCGTCTCAAGCCGGGCGTTTATCATTTCCGCAGCGGGACGCTGAACCCGGCCATTGGGCTCCCGTGGGCGACCGCATGATCAGGCGGGAATTGGAGTATGAAGAGTCACTACCCGGTGATTCCGGATATACCATTGTGGGTGGGGAGGAAGGAGAGGAAGCGGAGGTATTTGTAGAAGAACCTGCAGATACCGATGAGGAAAATGACGAATAACTGCCAGGTATCTTTTCCGCATTAAAATACCACATGATTGCCGGGCAACAGAATATTCGGTTTAGGATTGTCTAATGGTTGTTGGTAAGAAAAGACCGGTTACTATAGAGTCGGAAATGCGTACCTCCTATTTGGATTACGCTATGAGTGTTATCGTCTCCCGGGCACTTCCTGATGTCCGGGACGGCCTGAAACCTGTGCAGCGCCGTATCCTGTATGCCATGAATGACATGGGCATTCGTTATAACACCGCTTTTAAGAAGAGTGCCCGTATCGTCGGTGAAGTGATGGGTAAATATCATCCTCACGGCGATAGCCCGGTTTATGAAGCCATGGTGCGCCTGGCCCAGGACTTTTCCATGCGTTATACCCTGGTGGATGGCCAGGGCAACTTCGGCAGCGTCGATAATGACCCTCCGGCCGCAATGCGGTATACCGAAGCCCGCCTCACCGAAATCGCCGAGCAGATGCTGCTTAATATTGATAGTGATACCGTTGATTTTGTCCCCAATTTCGACAGCAGCCTGATGGAACCTTCCGTCCTGCCGACCCGCTTACCGAATCTGCTGGTAAACGGCAGTGCCGGTATCGCCGTGGGTATGGCGACGAATATCCCTCCGCATAACCTCAGTGAGATCTGTGATGCCATGATCCACCTGATTGATAATCCTGAAGCCACCGTGGAAGATCTTGGCCAGTTTGTGCGCGGCCCGGATTTCCCCACCGGCGGTATTATTCTTGGCCTGGAAGGTATCAAGAGTGCTTATGCTACCGGGCACGGCCGTATTGTGGTACGGGCGAAAGCTTCGATAGAAGAAGCCACGGAAGGTGGACGCCGCCAGATCATCATCAGTGAGTTGCCGTATCAAACGAACAAAGCTGCCCTGGTGGAAAGGATTGCCGTACTGGGTGCCGATAAAAAGATTCCCGGCATCAGTGAGATACGTGATGAATCAGACCGCCAGGGGATGCGGGTGGTCATCGACTTGCGGCGGGAAGCCCAACCGCAGATGGTGCTTAATAACCTGTTTAAGCACACCGCCATGGAGTCAGCATTCTTTGTGAACATGCTGGCGCTCGTTGACGGCCAGCCCAAAGTCCTCAGCCTGAAAGAAGCTATTCAGCATTTTATCGATTTCCGTTTTGATGTGATTACCCGCCGCTCGCGTTTTGAACTGAAACAGGCCAGGGACCGGGCTCATATCCTGGAAGGACTGAAAATTGCCCTCGACCACATCGACCGGGTTATTGCCATCATACGCCAGTCGGAATCCGTGGACAAAGCGCGCTCTGCGTTGATGACGGAGTTCTCCTTGTCCCAGATACAAGCACAGGCCATCCTGGACATGCAGCTGCGCCGGTTGGCCCACCTGGAACGGCAGAAGATCCTGGATGAACTCGCCGAGGTACAAAAGACCATTGCCTATCTGGAAAGCCTGCTGGCCGATCCCAAGAAGATACTGGCCCTGGTTAAACAGGAAGCCATCGAACTTAAAGAAAAATTCGGCGACGAACGGCGAACCGAGATCAGCCTTCAGGGCGAGGTCGATTTCCGCGAGGAAGACCTGATACCTCACCAGAGTATGGTGGTCACGGTCAGCAACCGCGGTTTCGTGAAACGGGTTCCTGCCCAACTCTATACCCTGCAGCACCGCGGCGGTAAGGGCATTATCGGTATGGCCACCCGGGAAGATGATGCCGTTAAGTTGCTTACGCTCGCCGATACCCACGACAGCCTGCTTTTCTTCACCAACCGCGGTAAGGCTTTTAAACTACGGTGCTGGGAGATCGCTGCCGCCACTACCCGTACGGCCAAAGGTATTGCGGCGATCAATATCTTCCCCATCGCTGAAGGTGAACGTATCGCTGACGTTATGGCCGTAACCCCGGCAATGGTGGGCAGGGCATTACTGATGGTGACCGAACGGGGCGAGATCAAGAAAACCGCCCTGGATAACTTTGCCAATGTCCGCAGCAGCGGCTTGATTGCCATGAATGTAGATGCTAAGGGTGATGAATTACTGGCCACCCGGGTGGCAACTGACGAGGACGATGTCCTCATCGTTACGCAGAAAGGGATGTCTATCCGCTTCCCGGTAGCTGGTGTCCCTGTCCGTTCCCGGACTGCCGGCGGCGTTCGGGGCATCCGCCTGGCTGATGGCGACCGCGTGGTAGGGATGGACATCGCCGTTGCCGATGCCCTGGTCCTGACCGTCACGACCAAGGGTTATGGTAAACTCACGCCTGTAGAAAAGTACCGGCTGCAGAAACGAGCGGGACGCGGCACCCGGACTTACCGGTTGAACGAGAAGCGGGGTGAGCTTGCCGCGGCCAGGTTGGTTACACTGAATCAGCAGGTCATGATAATTTCAGCCGAAGGTATTATCATTTATACCCCGGTCAGGGAAATCTCGATACAGGGCCGCACCACCCAGGGAGTCCGGTTGATGGACATCAAGGAAGACGACCGGGTAGTCGCGATCACCAACTTCGAAAAAGTCGAGAAATCCGCTTAGTTAGCGGATTTACGTTTAGAGTATCCACTCATGGCCGGATTGCCTGGTTATGAGTGGATTCTTATTTTTCTGTATTACGGTAAGTGATATAGACCCGCCGCTACCGCAGTGGCGATTTGAGGCAATGTCCAGGGGTCGTCAGGAAAGCCTTTCGCCCCGGCCTGCCTCAATATCTTTATCGCTTCGACATCGATGGCAACCTGGCTGGCCGATGCCAGTATCAGTCCGGGTGCTGCCGTTTGCCCTTTATACGGCCCCCCGGCGATGAAGGCCTGTCTACCATCCATTATGACCAGGTCCGGCTGCCGCCACAAATTGACCTCGGCCAGTTTCTCCTGCAGTAGTTTGCCATGATAGGCCCGCCGTTCTCCCGGGTGGACGCAGCCGAAAGCCAGTTTGAGCGCTCCGGAAAAGTCCGCCAGGCTGTGTGTTTTCATGCAGGGAAGGTAGATTAACTTATCCGCCTCGTAAGCCGCCCGGGCTACGGTCACCGCTTTCAGCAAACGGCCATTGATCTCCACTCTGACCCAGTCATTGTCTTTTTCTTCAAAGGCAATGACCGGTATTCTGAGTTCTTTCCCCAACCGGTACAGCCCTACCTGCGTAAAGGTTTTCCGGGTCGGCCGCCACATGGCTCCGGAACAATCTCCGACGGATACGATTCCACCCGCTTCACGCATGATTTCGATGACTGCTTTTAGAAAGGAAAGGTCGGTGGATGCCGGCGGCGGGTCCGGGCTGTTGTAGTTAGGTTTAATCAGGACTTTCTCTCCCCGGCGGACGATTTGTGACAACTGCCCGATTGATGTAACCGCCTGCTCGATGTCGTTTTTCAGGTGATTGCTTGTCGGTACCACCGCTACCCGGTCTTTTCCCGCATTACATTTTTGCATATCCTGATGATTCCGGGGTGGTAATGACGTAATCATTGTTGGCGGTTTATCGAAGATAAAATGGTATATCCCTTCAACCCTGTCGAAAAATCTCATATTTTTTACTCTGGCGGTTAATTCTTTTAGTGCCCGATATTATGATTATGTACCATCAAGCCCCTGTTGTCATATCAACATTCTGTGCTTGATTCTCCCGTTGATATAAGTTAACATTCATCCCGGCAGTAACATCAAGTAACAATAGCATATATTTTCGTATTGAAGGTCGTATTTTAAGGAGGTTCGGAAATTGAAAAAGGTAAAAGCTTTAATCGTAGAAAAATTCGGACAAGCGGTACTGAAAGATATTACCCTGCGGGATTTGGGTCCGGAAGAACTGCTGGTCAAGATCGCTTACTGCGGCATCGGCGGCTGCGATCCTTTTATCATCTCCGGGGAAATTGCTTTACCTTTGCCCTGGCACATGGGTTACCAGGCATCCGGCGTGATCGAAGAGATGGATGAACGTGCGAAAGCGCGCGGTTTGAAGATAGGCGACCGCTGCGCCCTGGACCAGCTGCGCTACTGCAGTGCCTGCTACAACTGCATGCACGGCCGGGAGACCTTTTGTGAAAACCGTGAATTCCCCCATGGCTACCTGGACTCCATGATGGCGGAATATGCCGTCCTGCACCAACGGCAGGTCTGGAAAATACCGGACTCGATCTCCCTGGAAGAAGCCTCGCTGACGGAAGTAGTCGGTGCCTGTTTACCGGCCATCGACCTGGCTCCCTTCAAGATCGGGGACAGTGTCTATATTTCCGGCGGCGGGAGCTGCGGCCTCCTTATCCTGCAGCTTGCCAAATTACAGGGGGCAACCAGATTGACGATGGTCGAACCTGTTGAGGCCAAGCGTAAACTGGCTTTGAAACTGGGCGCTGATTTTGTGATCGATTCTAAGAAACAGGATATCGTGGCGGAAGCGATGAAGATTACCGAAGGCCGCGGTTATGACCGGGTCATCGAGGCTTCCGGTGAAGCGGTCGCCATCGATCCCTGTATCGAAATCGTGGCCCGGTGCGGCCGCATCGTCCTCTTCGGCATTTATCCCAGCCACTATAAACTCACCATGGACCTTGATAAACTATACTTCAAAGAAGCCGGTATCCAGACCGTTTTCGGCCAGTCGCATCTCTTCCCCCGGGCCGTCGATATCCTGCCTAAATTAGATCTGAAATCAATACTGGGGCCGGTGTTCCCGCTGGAAAAGTGGCAGGATGCTATGAAGGCACATCAGACCATGCAGTATGCCAAAGTACTCATCAAGTGTTAGGCTGACTGGTATCAACTAATAGGATATAGTTATAAAAAACCTCCCGGTACCTGGTACCGGGAGGTTTTTTAGTCTAAATCGCCGGGATGGTTAACTTTTACACGCCAGGATTGCCCTTTTTACCAGGGTCTTGGCAATTTGTACTTTGTACTTACTGTCGGCCAGGGGGCAAGCTGAAGCTACGGCGGCCTCGCCTGCTTTACCCGCGGTAGCCTCATTGATAGCTTTCCCCACCAGGTATTCTTCCGCCCTGGTAGCCCGGTAAGGCGTGGTGTAGACGGAATTCAAGCAGACCCGGGCGGATTTTACTTTGCCGCCTTCGCTGTTGATGGTCACCGCACAATTTACGATCGGGAAATCGATCGATTTACGGATGGCATATTTGATGAAGCAGCCGCGAGTGTTGCTCCCGGTTTTCGGTATTTCAATACCGGTGACGATTTCATCTGTATCCAGTACGGTACTATTATCGCCGGCCACGGTGAAGAAATCGTCTGCTTTGATGACCCGTTTCGAGGTCTCGATCCGGGCATCCAGCGCAATCAAGGCCGGGGCGATGTCTGATGAATTGCCCGCTACGCAGCCACAGTTCAAGCACCGGTTGGCCTCTGCTGTTATTTCTTTGTTTTTTAATCCGGCGACATCTTCCAGGTTGATACTTTTGATCCTTTTAGCCACTGCCATTTCCGGTATTTCCGCCCGTTTTGTCCGTTCCAGGTAATCCTGGGCAAACGTCGCCGGACTGTCCGGGGAGATGCCATCTTCATACTCCGATCCTTTGCCGCCCAGATACCGGATGATAGCCTCTGCTGCCAGGCGGCCGCTTTTCAGCGCGCCGGCAACGGTCGAAGGGCCGGATGTAAAATCGCCGCCGGCGAACAGGTTCTGGCCCGGGAAATGGCCGGAGGGCTCGATTTTTAAGCGGCCTTTTTTATCAAGCAGTGCTGTGGGAATGATGGATGTATCGGCTTCTTCCCCCAGGGCTTTCATCACCGCATCGTACTCTATAGTAAATTCCGAACCGCTGACCGGTACCGGCCGCGGGCGCCCGCTGGCATCGGGTGCTCCGAGTTTCATCCGGGTGCAGGTAAGGATGGTCTTACTTCCCTTTTTTAACACATTGACCGGTAAAGTGAGGAATTGAATAGCGATCCCTTCCGCTTCCGCCCGTGCTACCTCCTCGCTTACCGCCGGCATTTCAGCCCTGGTCCGCCGGTAGATGATCACCGGTTCTGCACCTAAGCGCAGCAGCGTTCGGGCGACATCGATCGCCACGTTGCCCCCGCCGATCACCGCCACTTTTTTACCCGGTGCTTTGACTATTCCCAGGTTGATGCTCCTCAAGAACCCCGTCCCGGACTGCATCAGTTCATCGCCTCTGATGCCGGAATCCCGTTCCTTCCAGGTGCCGCAGGCCAGGAAAACAGCGTCGTATTTTTTCGTTAAGGTGTCGAGTTTGATTTTCTTGCCGATCTCGGTACCGGTCCTGAAGACGATACCGGTATTTTCCAGGGCGGCTACCTGTTTACGGATGATTTCCTTAGGCAGTCGGTAAGGTGGAATCCCGTAGACCAGCATCCCTCCGGCTTCTTGTTGGGTTTCATATACGGTCACACGGTAGCCCTGCCGCATCAGGTAAAAGGCGGCCGCCAGCCCGGCCGGGCCGGAACCGACTACCGCCACGGTCTTTTTCATCTTGTTGCGCGGGGCTTTGATCAACTCGCTGGCATGTTCGAGGATATAGTCGCCCACTGCCCGTTCGATTCCCCGGATATTGACCGGTTCATCCAGGTGGCAGCGGTTGCAGCCGCCCTCGCAGGGGTGCGGGCATACTCTTCCCGTAACGGCGGGCAAGGCATTGTATTCCAGTAATAGCGCCGCGGCTCCAGCCATATCACTGCTCCTGATCTTGCTCAGGTAAGACGGGATGTCGATGCCGGCCAGGCAGTCCGTGGTACATGGCGTGCTTTCCACCCGGGCACCGCCGAATATCGAATGATAACGTCCGTCACCGATAGCCGCGTAGCAGGTCCGGCCACCTTTTCTCATGCAGTAGAATAAGTTATTCGGTACCCAGTAATACCAGCACCGGTTGCTCTGGCAGATGTTGCCGGCGACCGTCCCCTGTTCCCGGATATGGGGTGAAGCCGTCTTACCGGCCGCTTCGGCCAACACCGGGAGATGTTTCTTAACGACGGCACTATTAGCAATATCTTCCAGGCGGGTTAGGGCCCCGATTTTGATGTTCCGGCCTTCGCTTTTAATGTAGTCCAGGCCGTTTATTTCCTTGATATTGACGACCACCTCGGGAGATTCCGGCAGAATCCCGTCTTTCATCTGTCCTAGCAGGTCGGTGCCGCCGGCGATGATTTTTGCTTTGCCGCCGGCATCCTTAAGGGCGGCCACCGCTTCGTTGGTTGAAGTTGCATTTAAGTGTTTGAATTTTTTCATCGTCTTATGCCTTTCCCAATGCTTTGAGAACTTTATCTGGCGTCATCGGCATATCGTTTACCCACTTGCCGGTGGCGTTGTATACTGCCGGAACGATTAATGTTGGTACCACGGTGGCGACATCCTCGCCGATCCCCACCAGTCCGTAAGGCCCGTAACCCATCCCGGTCTCCACCAGGAAAGTATCTATCGGTCCCACGTCAAGGATAGTATTTACTTTATAATTCAACAGGTTCCCGTTCAGCATGATACCGGTATTCTTATCGTGGACTACTTCTTCACTGCGCCCGCGCCCCACCGCCATGTAAGTCCCGCCGTACTGCTGGGCTTCGCACCCTTCCCAGCTGATCACTTTCCCCACGTCATTTACGTTTACCACCCGGGTTATTTCCACGTCTCCCGTGTCCGGGTCTACCGCTACTTCCATGAAATGAGCCTGGCGGCATAATCTCAACCGGGCACCGGAATAAGCGCCCCGCTGGATCTGGAAAGAACTGGCGAACATCGGTGGCCGGAAGGGGTATCCGGTAATCTTCTCCCCCGCATTCATCGGCTCGCCGTGCGGCGATAGCAGCGGTCCCATCGCTCCGGACGGCCCCATGAACTCGGCCAGTGTTTTCCGGTTCTCGGGATGGGCTTTTTCAAAAATCACGCTGTCTTTGATATCCAGCTCTCCGGGTTTTTTACCCGGGAAAGCCGGGGGGAAACTACCGAACTGCGATTGTCCCGTAGGGCTGGTGGCCGCTTCCAGTATTTGCTGCTTTAATAACCGGGCGGCGTTGCGGATGGCATACCCGTTGATGGACATATTGGTTGAAGAGTCCGGCGTCATCGTGAAAAATCCGGTATCGGCGTGCGGCCGGTAGTACACATCCTCAACCCTCATACCGAGTTCATCGGCGGCAATCTGGCAGTAGGCGGTTTCGGCATTCACCCCCACATCCGCCCTGCAGCCCAGGATAGTCGCCGTCCCGTCATTTCTTTCGAGCATGATGGCGATTTCCCCGGAACCCGCCGAGTCTTCCCACTCGTGGGTCCAGGTCATGGCGATGCCGTGCATTTTGCCATTAGCCAGTTTTTTAGCCCCGGGCTTATGCCATTGTTTACGCCAGCCGATGGCCTTCGCCCCTTTATCGATGCATTCGCGTAAACTGTCTCGCACTTCGAAACCCATCTCGGCTTTGCGCTTATTCAACCACTCCATATCATGGCCGTGGGCGCCGTCATTTTTCAGGGCCACGGCCACCGGGTCCATCCCCAGTTCGGCCGCCACCCGGTTGAAGACCATCGTCAGGCTGTGGCAGTTGGCGTTCTGTTCACAGCGGGTGGGCACCGTCGGCCCTTTGTTGACCCGTACCGCATCCAGTTTTCCATATACATTCGGGATGCTGGTATTGTCGATGATATGTTTCACGATGCCGAACGCCGGCATATTCTGGTTGACCATTACCCCGCGTTCTTTCACCGCGGTGATTTTGCCGTCTTTTTTGAAGCCGACCTTGAAATAATAGACCCCTACATCCATTTCCCCACCGTAGAAGTCTTCGCGGCGGTTGAAAGTCCACTTCACCGGCCGGGCTGTCCGCCGGGCAATCACGGCCGCGCAGTAGTGTCCCCCCATGTTCCAGGGCATCTGCGACCAGCCGCCGAAACTGGCGCCCTGGTACAGGGTGTGAATCTGTATCTTATTCATGGGGATGCCGCCGAACCAGGAGGCAATCGCCCGTTTGCAGATATGCGGGCGCTGGTGCTTCAACCAGACTTCAGGGTATTCCCCGTTCCATTGGAAGACACCGCAGGGCCGTTCTGGGCCGATCCAGGTGTTGTAGCCCTGATTCAGTTTGAATTCAATTACTTTATCTGCTTCGGCCAAGCCTTTTTCCACATCGCCGTGTTTTTCCACGGCCATCGCCTCGGCATACAGGTTCCCATCAGGATAATTCTCCGGGTCAGACAGCGGGGCCCCAGGTTCCAGTGCCTTTTCCGGATCGAGCACGAACGGCCGGACTTCCCAGACAACATCTATCAGGGATAACGCCTGTTCGGCGATTTCTTCGGTATCGGCGGCCACCGCCGCTCCCACTTCTTCCCCCTGGAAATGTGCGACCCGGGGAATCACCGGTACCGGCGAGGGCTCATGTCCCCCCAGGTCCACCGTCGCCGGGAGTTCCACATCATCGTATCTCAGGACGGCCCGCACTCCCGGATATGCCTCGGCTTTACTGGTCTCCATGCTCTTGATTTCTGCATGGGGATAAGGTGAAGTCAGGAAGCGCAGGTGCAGCATCCCGGGAAGTTTTACATCGAGCGTATATTTGGCCTGTCCCGTGGCTTTCTCGTAACCGTCAACCCGCCGCACCCCCCGTTTCCCTACATGGCGGTATTCCGTCAGGGGATATTTATCATGCCGGGTGTTGTCAAATAACTCCGGTATCCTGGCTTTCTCATCTTGCGGCATCTTACTTCCTCCCCCTTAACAAGCCAGCAGCTTCCATCACGGCTTTGATATGCTGCGGATAGCTGCCGCACCGGCAGATGTTCCCGGCTAAGGCCTGCTTGATCTCTTCTTCGGTCGGATCCGGATTCCGGTCCAACAGGGCTTTGGCAGTGACAATGAAGCCGGGGGTGCAGTACCCGCACTGCATGCAGCTGTATTTCACATAAGTTTCGATCAAAGGATGCCTGGCCCGGGTGATACCTTCGATCGTCTCGATATCCTTGCCGTCGCACTCGATTGCCAGCATCATGCAGGATAATACCGGCCGCCCCTCCATGATCACTGTGCAGGCTCCGCAGGCGCCTTCATCACAAAAAGCCTTCGTCCCCGTTAGTCCGAGGATATCGTGGAGGACATATTGCAGTGTCCAGGTTGACTCCACTCCCGTTTCATATGCATCTCCGTTCACTTTTAGCTTGATCTTCGCTTCGTCTAGTAGCTCTTTCTGCTTAACTGTCGCCATCTCCGGGTCATCTCCTTAATACAGGCCTGGATCGTTGAAAGCCATACCTGTTTATCGCTTTTTCAAAAGACAACAAAGCTTTTTGATTATACAGAACATACTAAATTTTGACTAGATTGAAGCTGATTGATAACAAGATAAGCAGCGGGGTGGTACAGCCCCGCTGCTTATCGCACAGGAGTCCAATAAGGAGGAACACATTACCGGTTCATATGACTAATCGTCTCCCCACGGCCAGGGAAAATCAGGTGTACCCGGTGATTCCGGAGTAGTGCTGGTTGTGTCAGTTGGATAAGCTTCCAGTTTTACTTTTACGCTGATATTCGTCCCGTCTCTCAACACGGTCAACGTCACTTCGTCGCCAACATTTTTGGTGAATAGATAACTCTGTAAATCGGAAATACGGGCAACATTTTTCCCATCGATAGCGGTGATGATATCTCCACCCTTGCCTGTCGTATTATTGCGGGTTTTTGTGGCTCCGATCAGCCCTGCTTGCTGGGCCGGGCTGTCAGAGACTACCTCTGCTACGTATACGCCTTCATCCACGGGTAGGGCGAGTTCTTTGGCCAGGCTCTTGGTGACTGCCGTCCCGCTGATGCCGAGCCACGGCCTTTCGATTTTTTTACTTGCTTTCAGATCATCCAGTACCCTTAAGGCGGTGCTGGAGGGTACGGCATAACCGATCCCCGTACCGGTACCTTCGGTAGCAGTATTAATGCCGATCACCTGCCCGCTGGAGTTTAATAACGGCCCCCCTGAATTTCCCGGTTGTATGTTGGCGTCAGTCTGGATCAGCCCCGTCAGGGTGCTGCCTTCGACACTGCGGTTCAATCCGCTGACCACGCCTACCGATATCGAGTTGGCCAGGCCGTACGGGCTGCCCAGGGCAATTGCCAATTGGCCGGGTAATAAGTTGCTGGTGTCTGCCATCGTCAATGGGGTAATGTCCGCTACCGCGGCAGCGTCAACCTTGATGACCGCTAGGTCATCAAGTGAGTCGGTACCCAGTACATTTGCAGTTTCAGTATTGCCATCGCTGAAAACTACATCGACACTGGCTGCGCCCTCCACAACGTGGTTATTGGTCAGGATATGGCCGTCCTTATCGATAACGAACCCCGATCCCTGCCCTTCAGATGAGTAACCGCCGAATCCTGAACGCTGCGTTTTCACTATGATTTGCACCACTGCCGGATTGGCGACGGCGTAAATACCGGTAATCGCCGCTTCTCCGGCGGCTGTTTCATTGGCCGCTGCCGCCGCCGGTGGTTGGCTGACGGTACAGCCGGTTACCGTAACCAGCAAAGCAGCTGAAATCGCTACCAGCGATAAAGCTGCCAGTATTTTGGAAAATCTTGATTTCATCTATTGCTTCACCTCCCTATAATGTTTTCCGGCAAGCCATCGGCCGCCACTCCAATTCCCCTGGAATGGCGGCCGAACCTTGCCACCCCAGGACACTTTCATCATCGCGTAGAATTGTTTAGGAATTATTAAGAAATACCGAACCATCATGGTATACTGGTGTCCTGTCGTGTTTACCGGGATAATAAGCTCGGTGCTACGGCAAACACTCCTATCATCAGGTGCGAGTGACCGTGAACTGATAGTGAATGGACCAGGTAGAACAATACATGAGTCTGGATATTATTACGGTCAAGTGGCCCATGGTCAATGCTTATCTGCTGAAGAACGGGCGCAGCTTCATCCTGATCGATTCCGGATTCTCCTGGCAGCGGTATATTTTACGGAGAAATTTAACAAAGGCCGGGTGTCATCCGGGCGATCTCAAACTCGTGGTCATAACCCATGCTGATTTCGACCATACCGGAAATTGTGCCTGGCTGCAGAAAAAATATAGAGTCCCGGTCGCCCTTCACCCCGCCGAAGCCCCCGTAGCGGAGAAGGGCCGCATGTTCCTCAACCGTAAGCACCAGAGAGGGATTTTCGCCCGGGTTGCTGTTTATCTCGTGGGTTTATTGATTTTCAAGCGTTTTAAGCCGGATATTTTGCTCGCCGAAGGAGAAGAGTTGTCCCGTTTTGGCCTGGATGCGAAAGTCTACTATCTTCCGGGACATTCACAGGGTTCTATCGGTATCATGACTGCAGAAGGCCACTTTTTCTGCGGCGACTTGCTGATAAATGAGGGCAAACCACAAATGAGCAATCTGGTCGACGATGCTTCCGAGATGAACGCCAGTGCCGCCAGGCTGAAGGTAATGGATATCAGTATGATCTACCCGGGACACGGCTTGCCCTTCTCGATGGCACAATATACCAGTACGGAATAGCTGCCACTGAACGTTTGCCCGGTATTATCCGTATACCTGTCAAATTTCCAGTATGCAGTTATATTCAGCAAAAATGGTCAAGAACCCGACTTACTCTCCCGTTATACTCAAACATGAGGTAAAGATACGGAAAACTGGGAAAAAATAAACGCGGTACAGCGGATGCAGGACTACATCGACCGGCACACCACCGAACCCATTACCCTGCTGGATCTGGCCCGGGCGGCCGGTTATTCACCATGGTACGCTGCCCGGATCTTCCGGGATTTAACCGGGAAAGCTCCGTTTGAATACATCCGGGAACTGCGGCTGTCGCGCGCGGCCGCCAGACTGCGTGATGGTGATGAGCGGATCATCGATATCGCCTTCGACTTCGTGTTTGGTTCGCATGAAGGATTCACCCGGGCTTTTGCCAGACAGTTCGGCATGACCCCGCGGGAATATTCCCGGAAGAATCCGCCGGTCCGCTTTTTTATGCCGGACCGTGCTCGTGACTATTACCTCAAATTACAAAAAGGAGATGCTATTATGACGGAAAAAAAGAAACCGGATACGGTGTTTGTCCAGGTGGTCGACCGGCCGGACCGTAAATTGATACTGAAACGTGGAACCAAAGCTACCGGTTATTTTGAGTACTGCGAAGAACTTGGTTGTGATATCGATAGTTTTTTAGGGACACTCAAAGATGCCCTTAACGAGCCGATGGGCGTCTGGCTGCCGGAAAACCTGCAGCGCCCCGGCTCCTCGATGTATGCCATGGGCGTGGAGATGCCGGCGGATTATGCCGGCCCGGTCCCCGATGGCTACGAGATAATCGATCTGAAGCCGTGTAAAATGATGGTCTTCCAGGGGCCTCCCTTTAAGGATGAACAATTCCAGGAAGCGATTGCCGATCTCTGGGAAGTTATGAAAACCTACAATCCGGAGATTTATGGTTTTACCTGGGCTGATGAAGACGGTCCCCGCTTCCAGCTGTCGCCGGAGGGTTATCGCGGCTATATCGAAGGCCGGCCGGTCCGCCAATTGAACGTCAAGAAAAAATAAAGTTAACCGCAGCCACATCTTTAAGGAGCGACCGTCGGGCCGCTCCTTTTCATTTTGCCGTTATCTTCGCTTTACATGCCGGTATCACGGCCTGGAGCCCGCAGGTGTTGCACGGCCCGTTCCGGCAGTCGTCTGTTTCTTCCGCCCGTAAAGCCCGCTGGTACTCTTCTTTCAGGAAAGCAAGGCTTACGCCGATATCGATGTGTCCCCACGGCAGTACTTCGTCCAGGGAGCGTTCGCGGTTTGCATAAAAATCGGGATCGATACCGCAATCGGTGAAAGCTTTCAGCCAGACAGCATAATTGAAATGTTCACCCCAGGAATCGAATATCGCTCCCTGCTTCCAGGCTTCGTAAATCACTTTACCCAGCCGCCGGTCGCCGCGTGACATCACGGCTTCCAGTTGACTGGCCTTCGGGTCGGACCAGGACAACCTGATCGCTTTCCGGCGAATTACCTGGTGGAGGAGTTGGTGTTTCGTATTTAAAGCTTCTTCACTCTCCCGTTTTACCCATTGGAACGGGGTGTGGGGTTTAGGGACAAAAGTGGATAGATTAACCCGTATTTGGATGGGCCGGCGGCTGACCTGCTGCCCTTCCAGATAGACTCTATTTACAAGATTTCCGATTTCCTGCACATCCTCACTGGTTTCCCCCGGCAGCCCCAGCATGAAATAAAGTTTGAGGCCGCCCCACCCTTTGGCGAAAGCGGCTGTGGCTGTGGTCAAGACATCGGCCTCGGTCACTCTTTTGTTTATGGTACGGCGCATTCTCTCACTGCCCGCTTCGGGGGCAAAGGTTAATCCGGTCTTCCGGTGTGACGGCAGGCATTCCATCAGGTCTACTGAGAAGCTGCCGATATACAAGCTGGGTAGGGATATCGCCAGATCGGGATAACGCTGCGTCAGGTTGGTCACCAGCTTTCTGATATCCGAATAATCACTGCTGCTCAGGGAAACCAGGGAAATCTCATCGTAGCCGCAGTTCGAGATGATTTCTCCCACGGCCTTAAGGACTTCTTCTAACGGCCTCTCCCGTACCGGACGGTAGATCGTACCTGCCTGGCAGAAACGGCAGCCGTTGCTGCAGCCCCTTTGTATCTCCACGGCTCCCCGGTCATGGACTACCTCGATAAAGGGCACCACGGGTTTGACGACCGGCGGCGGCAGGCTGGTGATGATTCGCCGCTGGATACGTTCCGGCGCTTCCGGAACGGTTGGTGTAATACGTTGAACGAGTCCGTCAGCCTGGTATTCAACCTGATAAAGGCTGGGTACATAGACACCGGATATCCGGGTGAAACGCCGCAGGATGTCTTTTTTAGTGCCGGCCGTATTGCCGCTATTTTTTATATTAACCTGGTCTCTCAATGCCTCTACGATTTCCAGGATTACTTCTTCTCCGTCACCGAGAACGAAGAAATCAATGAAATCGGCCATCGGTTCGGGGTTCAGCGCACCGCTTCCGCCGGCGATGATCAGGGGGTACGAAGCATCCCGGTCTGCGGCTAATAACGGGATTCCGGCAAGGTCCAGCATATTCAGGATATTGGTGTAAGTTAGTTCGTGACCTAGGGAAAACCCGAAGACATCGAATTCCCGCAGCGGCCGGCGGGATTCCAGGCTATACAGCGGGATATGGGCCTGCCGCATGGCTGCAGCCATGTCTACCCAGGGCGCGAAAACCCTTTCCGCAAGCACATCAAGCTGCTGGTTGAAAATATCATAAAGGATCGGTATTGCCATGTTCGACATCCCGATCTCATATACATCGGGATAAGCCAGGGCGATCCTGATGGGGGTGGTTTGCCAATCCTTCGTTATGATATTCCACTCGCCGCCGGTATACCGTGCGGGCTTATTTACCTGGTGTAAAATGCGGTCAAGATTTTTGAGTTCATCCACGGTTTAATTATCCATCCAGTTCTGTCAGATTGTACTTCATCCCATCCACCGCCGCGATCACCTTTATACCCGTCGCCTGGCTCATGCGCTCCGCGATTTCTTTAGGCCGGGCCTGCCAGATAGTCATGCCGAAATGGGTCAGGATTGCAGTTTTGGGTTTTAAAGTGGCAACAATATATTCAGCATTAGGCACGGAAAGGTGTTCGATCGGCAGGTTTTTGTCGCCTCCATAAAAACGCGGTTCGGTAAATAAAGTGTTGATGATCAGCATCTCTGCCTGGTAGTGTTCCACCAGTTCCTTAAAAAACAGGGTATCAGCAATATAGGCGAAGGTATGCCGGGGTGTCCGGAATACCATCCCATATGTCTCTACCGGGTGGGTATGCCGCACCGGCGTGGTGAAGGTGATATTGCCTATCTGATAGGATTTCTTCTCTTCCAGGGTCACGACGCCGTCCAGGCTTTTTCTAAGGTAGGAGTATAATACCGGTTCCGGGCCCAGGGCATCGGCAGGAGCGAAAAAATAACCGTGCCGGCGGTGCCCTCCATCCGTCATCGCCTCCACCATCACGTTCACATCCCCGGAATGATCGAGGTGGCGGTGGGAGACGATAATCGCATTCAGCCGTTCGGCTTTCAATTTCCGTCTGGTAGCCTGGACAATACAGCCCGGCCCGGGATCCAGCAGGATCTGGTTTCCGCTCAGGTCCATCCATATCCCCCCCGAAGCCAGGATCTGGCTGATGATCATGAAACGGGCGCCGCCCGTTCCCAAGAAGGTCAGACTGTCTCCTGGTAGCCTCGTATTGTACATTTACCTCCCGCTTTACCCCCCCGGTTATTTGATAATGATCCTGGCGTCAACCGCCCAATAACCTTCACCCCTGGCTCTGACACTGACCGGATTAAGGTCGAGTTCGGCGATTTCCGGGACGTCTTCCACCATGGCGGAAACCCGCAGCAGGAGTTCTTCGATGGCTTCGGTGTCACTCGGAGGGGCACCCCGGTAGCCGCTGAATAACCTGGTCATTTTCAGCGAATTGATCATTTCCGCTGCGTCCAGGTCGGTAATGGGATGCAGCTTAAAAACAACATCCTTGAGTAATTCGGCAAAAACACCGCCTGAACCGAACATGATCAAGGGGCCGAAGGACGGGTCCTGGGTAACCCCGACGATCGTTTCGATGCCGCCGGTTACCATCCGCTGCAAGGTGACGCCGGACATCTCTTTCTCTTTCCCCAATTTCTTCAAGTTTTTACGGATGGTCCCGTAAGCTTCCTCTACCCCGGCTTCCGAGGTTACATTGAGTACCACCCCGCCGACGTCAGTCTTGTGGGTTATCGTCGGTGATGCCAGTTTAACCGCGACCGGGAAGCCGAGTTTTTTCGCCGCCGCCCGGGCTTCGGCGGGGGAGGTCGCGGAGGCAATTTTCGCTTGCTGGATACCGTAGCAGTCCAGTAATTCAGCGACCTGGCTGGCGGTAAGGTGTACCGGCCGTTCGGTGCTGTTTCTCAATACCGTTTCGATCAACCTGCGGGCGTCATCTTTACGGATGTCTTTGAAAAGTGGGATTTTACCCATCGGTTTGCGCCGTAACTCAGAATATTCTACGGCTCTTCTGAGGGCTGAGATCGCTTCTTCCGGAAAGGTGTACAGCGGGATATAATGTCCTTGTGTACCAAGTTGCGCATTAAGGCCTTTTTGCCCGATAAAGCAGCCCAGCAAAGGTTTCTTGGCCCGCCAATAGATGGGAGCCATCCGCCGCAGCGTTTCTTCCATGTATTTGGTTTCGACCACGATGGGCGGGACAAAAATAGTCAGCACCGCGTCGATAGTATCATCCGCTGCCAGCACTTTCAGGATTCCCTCGTATTCTTCTGCTGTTGCACCGGCGGTCGTATCCATGGGATTGCCCAGATTGATATCACGTTTCAAGGCGGGTTTGATCTTTTCTTTAGTTTCGGCACTTAACTCGGGGACCTCCAGTCCATTGAGGGAAGCCGCATCTGCGGCCATGATACCCGGGCCGCCGCCGTTGGTAACAATCGCCACTCTGCGGCCTTTGGGAAGCGGCTGGGTAGATAAGAATGTGCCCAGGTTAAAGAGTTCTTCGACGGAATTCACCCGGATGATACCGGCATTTTGGAAAAGGACGTCCGAAGCTACATTTGAAGAGGCGAGAGCTCCGGTATGCGACGAGGCTGCCCGGGCGCCGGCAGCGGTCATGCCGCCTTTTACTGCCACGATCGGTTTTTTCGACGAGACGCGGCGGGCAATCCGGGTAAAGCGGCTGGAATCGCCGAACGATTCGATATATAGCAAAATCACTTTGGTTGCCGGGTCCTGTTCCCAGTACTGCAGTAGGTCGTTGGAGGAGACATCGCCGCGGTTGCCCACGCTGACGAAGGTAGAGATGCCCATGTTGAGGTTCTTGGCATGTTCCAGGATGGCCAGCCCCATGGCACCGCTCTGAGACAGGAAAGCGACACTGCCGATGGCAGGATATACCTGGGAAAAGGTAGCGTTGAGTTTGACTGCCGGGTCGGTGTTGATCACGCCCATGCAGTTTGGCCCGATCAGGCGCATGCCGTAGCTGAGGATGATATTTCTAAGTTCTTCTTCTTTAGCCAACCCTTCCGCCCCCCGCTCCCGGAAGCCGTCGGAGATGACGATCAGGGCCCGGACTCCTTTGCGCCCGCATTCGTCAGCGACCTTGGGGACGATGGCGGCTGGGACTGCGATAATGGCCATATCCACTTTGCCGGGAATATCCAGCACCGAGGGATAGGATTTTACAGAGAGCACGGCATCGGTATTGGGGTTGACCGGATATACCGTGCCGGAAAAGCCGTTGTACAGGATGCAGCGCATCAACAGGTTGCCGATGGTACCGGGGTTGCGCGCCGCTCCGATGATGGCGACTGATTTCGGGTTTAATATCGGCTGCAGGGAGGTGACGATGGCATCACGGTCACGCTCAGCCTGTTTGGCATCCGCTTCCTTGGTTTGCTTGATGGGGAAGGTGATGTGAAATTCCCCGGCTTGCAGTTCACTGGATAAATGGAAGCCGTAGTCCAGGAAAGCCCCCATCAGGTAAGTGTTCTGGCCTAATACATAGGCTTCAAAAGTCGAAATGTCATTTTTACGGGCTACATCAACCAGGGCATCGATAAGTAACGTGACCAGGCCGGCATGTTGATAAGCATCTTCTACGGCAAAAGCCACTTCCGCAGAACGTTTGTTGGGTAAACGGTAATAATGCGCGACGGCGATGATTTTCCGATCCTGCCGGGTCCCTGTTTCCGCCACATAGGAAAAGGAATTCCGGTAATCGACGGTACAATAACGGAGGGCGTCGCTTTCAGTCATTTCTTTCTTTATCGTATGAAAACGGAAGTACCTGGTCTTATCACTTAAACGCGAGATAAAAGCCAGCCATAAAGGCACATCGCTTTTTTCGGTCGCTCTCAATAATACCTTCCGTCCGTCCTTGAGGATTTCCTCGCGGCGGTACTTAACCAGGTCCTGGGTAATTTGTGGCTCCAGCATCAGGCATAACCTCCAATTATGACTAGGTGATCTTCATTACTAATTCCGGGATTGGTGTCTGGGATTAAAACCAGGATCGCCGAATTCAACATATTTGCTGAATCGGCAGGCATTTCTCACAGAAGCCGGCGGTGTATTTTTATGGATGACAGTGTCGTGGACGTACTTGACTATCGAGATGCGGCAGCTCCTGGTATCACGCAAACCTGATTGTACCGGTATTATCGGATCGAAACCTCGGCTACTTCGATAAATTATTGTACCCAACTGTTAACAGTCTAAAACCGCCTCCATTGAATGTCAATATTTGCTGCCTGGCTCCGGTCTAAAAGTACTATCCGGGTATACTGTCATACCTGGATGGTATATAGTATCCCGTGTCAGCGTTTTTGACCTCATGCCTGTCCTCAGTTAAAATGTGACCGGTATCCAATCGAGGAGCTTGTGTAGATGACGAAACATATATGGGCACCATGGCGGGTCGAATATATCCAGGCAAAAAAACCTGAAGGCTGCATCCTGTGTGAAAAGCCGAAAGAAGATAATGATGAAGCCAACTATGTCCTGTTCCGGGGTAAACATAATTACATAATCATGAACAGCTACCCGTACAACCCCGGACACCTTATGGTAGCACCTTACCGCCATACCGCTACTCCGGAAGACCTGAAAGCGGAAGAGTTGCACGAGCATACCGACCTGGTGTGCCGGTGCATCAAAGTACTTCGTGAAATGTACAACCCCAATGGTTTCAATACAGGTATGAATATCGGTAAGGTGGCCGGAGCGGGTATCGACGGGCATATCCATACACACATCGTTCCCCGGTGGCAGGGCGATACTAATTTTATGCCGGTCATCGGCGATGCCCGGGTGATCCCTCAGGCACTGCATGAAACCTATCAGAAACTGAAAGAACGTATCTAGTGTTTGCTGCTTTTACATGCTGCCGGCAGCTGGCCGCAAAACCTTTTTACGGTTATACCGCGCCTTTCTACTGTTGTTGTCCCTGTAATTGAGTAGCCTGGCCAACCCGTCTATAATTAAGCGGCTTATGTTATATGAGAGGGGGAAAATATGACGAACGACGACTCTATCAGTTCCTGGAAAGTGACCCAGGTAGGGGTGGTAGTGAAAGATGCGAAAAAAGTGGCGCAAAGACTGACCGAATTAGGATTCGGGCCTTTTGAAACCATGAAACTACCGCCCGAACGGCAGGAGTTGTTCCGGGGGAAACCGGCCCTGGCTGATGCTAAGATCATGGGTGCTCCCTTCGGGGGCTTACAGATCGAACTGGTGCAGCCGATAGCGCTCGAATCCCCCCACCGTGAATACCTGGACAGCAAGGGAGAAGGGATCCAGCATGTCCTGGTCACGGTCGCTGACATCGAGAAAGAGATCAAGCGGTTGACCGACAAGGGTTGTACCGTGCTCCTCGATATCCGCATGCCCGGCGGACGCCACGGCGCTTATATCGACCTGAATGCCGGGGGTATTATTTTGGAGATGTTCGAGCAAGGTCCCGGGCCAAAGAAGTAGCCTTATCGTTTGTAAAACAGGATGCGAAGATGAAACTCGAAGGGAAAGTGGCGTTAATCACCGGGGCGGGCACCGGCATCGGCCAGGCAATCGCTGCCCTGTTCGCTAAGGAAGGTGCGGATATCGCGGTTAACGATATCGATATGCCTTCAGCGGAAGCGACCGCCGCCCGCATCAGGCGCCTGGGGCGTAAAGCCATCACTGTAGTTGCTGATGTTTCCGATGCCGGCCAGGTGGGGGCCATGGTCTCCCGGGTTATTGCCGAAATGGGCGGCGTCCATATCCTGGTCAATAATGCCGGGGTGCCGGAGTACGGCACGATGATCGAAGATCAAACAGCGGAGCGCTGGGACCGGGTCATCGCCGTTATTTTACGGGGTACTTATTTATGCAGCCGGCGCGCCGGCCAATGGATGTCCAGCAACGGTGGGGGGAAGATCCTGAATATCTCGTCCGCTGCCGGCATTTCCGGTTCCTCGCATGTCCCCGGATACAGTGCGGCCAAAGCCGGGGTGATCAATCTCACCCGTTCGCTGGCAGCCGATTGGGGGAAATACAAGATCAATGTAAACTGCATCGCACCGGGTATTATCGACACTACCAGCACCAGGCGGACGATCTCTACCTGGTGGACCCCGGAACAGGTCAGCCGGCGTATCCCGCTGGGAAGGGTGGGCGAAGTTGAAGACGTGGCCAGCGCCGCTTTGTTCCTCGTATCTGCGGAGGCCGCTTACATCACGGGAATAACCATGCCGGTGGACGGCGGCTGGTTGACTGATTGAAGAAATCACAGAAAATAAGGATATGCCCCCAAGCGAATTCGAATCGCTGTCTACACCTTGAAAGGGTGTCGTCCTGGGCCTCTAGACCATGGGGGCGCGATTTAGAAGTATAACAAAGATGACAGAACCGGGCAACTCCCAGGCGAAAATACTGCCGGATAAGGATAAGAATACCCCTGAAAAACCGGGGCTATTCAGAAAGTTCATCATACCGGCGATAACCATCATCCTGGTTATTGTGATATCGGTTGTCCTGTTCATCTACCGGCATGAAATCGAGGGACTAAAAGAATATGCCTATTTAGGCGTTTTTATCGTCAGCCTTCTTAGTAGTGCCACTGTCGTCGTCCCCGTACCCGGGGTGGCCGTATTTATTCCGTTGTTGGCTACGCTTAATCCGGTACTGGTCGGCATAATCGGAGCCGCCGGCAGTATGATCGGCGAACTCACCGGTTATGCCGCCGGCTACAGCAGCCGGGACCTGGCGAGCCGGGGTAAGTTTTACCAGCGGGTCGAAAAGTGGATGCATAAACGCGGCAGCCTGATCATCTTCCTGTTCTCATTTATCCCGGTATTGCCCCTGGATGTGGCCGGCATCGTCGCCGGAGCGCTGCGTTACCCATTGTGGAAATTCATGCTGGTGGCGTGGGTTGGGAAAACCTTGAAGTACGTGATTCTGATGGTAGGGGCGGCGTGGGGAGTGAATTGGTTAATGCCGATAATCAACCGCTTCATGGGTTAACCGCTGGCCTGAAGTCTCCCTTTGTAAAGTTCCTGCCCTGAGCTTGCCGAAGCGAGAAAGAGGGATTCACCGCGTAGATGAAATACATTCCCAGGCGAATGTCAGGTCATTATGGGAAATATACTATCTCCAGGAATTCCTTTTCCATGATGATCTTGTTTAGTTCTTCCCGTTCGGCAGGGTCGGCGATCGGCTCTACTTCCGAATATACGGCCCCGTCCCGCTCGCTGGTATGCCAGCCTTTGATATAACCCGGAACCGAGGCATATACCCAACTGCCGGCGCCGCAGCAGGAAGCTTCCAATACAGCTTTCCCGGTCAGATAGAGTATTTCCCGGCCTTTATAAGGCATCCTGACTTCTTTGAACATGACATAGTAACCGGCGATACCGATCAGGATTTCCTTCCCCGGTTCCAGGTGCTTGAATTCAACTGTAGTTGTTGGTTCTGTGCCGGATGGCATCTGATTTCACCTTTCTATTCTTCGGAGTCACTCACGGCGACTACTTCCTTGACCTCGGGCACTTCCTTTTTCAGGATCTTTTCGATGCCCATTTTTAAGGTCATGGTAGAAAATGCTCAGTGGCCGCAGGCGCCGGTCAACCTGACCCGGACGGTCCCACCTTTTACATCGACCAGTTCTACATCACCGCCATCGGCTTGCAGACCGGGCCGGATCTTGTCCAGGACTCCCTGGATAGTCTCTTTGGTCATAAAAACCTCCTTGGGGCTATCACGGTTGGTCTATAAACCGATATTAACATAACAGGCAATACCGGTCAATTAAAACAGGTATTACGTTATTTTTCCGGTTACTCCTGCCGGCAGCCGGCAGGGGATACGGTAAGCACCGGAATGTGGGAATGCCGTACCACTTTTTCCGCCACGCTGCCCATGAACCAGCGCCCGATACCGGACCGGCCGTGGGTGCTCATAATGATCAGGTCCACGCTCTGATCTTCTGCATATTTCATGATGGTGTCGCCTGCCCAGCCCGTCATCACTTCCGCTTTTACTGGCAGGCCTTCCTTTTTCAGATTATCCGCAATCCGGTTAATATAAGTCCGGGCAGAAGCTTCTACGTCACGCATCAGGTTGACGGTATCGATGCCGGCTTCGGCGTATGAGGCCATGTCGGCAGCGTGGATTGGTTCGACCACACGCAGCAGTATGATTTCCGGTACCTGACATCCCTGGGCGATCGTTTTTACGTGTTCCAGGCTGCATTCGGAGAATTCGGATCCATCCAGCGGTGCTAATATTTTCCGGTACATATATACTCCTTATATATTGAATGATTAAATTTTACCCGTATTTTCTACTGTCGTACAGGCGGTACTTCACTCTTCGAGCCGGAATTCTTTATCACATCATGACAAAGCCTTTACCTTGATATTTCCAGAAGCAGGCTTCTTAGTTCACCAACCGACTTGATATTAACCCCCTTTAGCGGAGTAACCATGCCAAAGAACGTACTCTTCATAATTTTCCGGACAAATGTATTGACCGCCACATCTTCACCGTTGAGCATGATATGGATGTCATCCCCATCAAGAACAAGGTTTAGTTCCTTTACCAGCCCGGTGCCGTCCAGGGAGGCCAGCATGCCACATACCGTGTTTTCGATAAAAGAGTCGACAAAACGGTCGAAGTTGATTTCCACGCCATTAACTTGCAGCCGTATATATTTGGCCATGAGCCCTCTCCTCCACATTATCCGGATATGCATATCAATTATACCTGAATATTCCGGTGATTGAGCCGGTCAATAGAAATGACCTGGAGAAGTCGGGAAGATGCCCGGTTTGGTCAGGTGATACGGGAGTCATGGGAAAACAAAATGGGCTTCCGCTGATTTGGAAAGCCCATTTTTTACCCCGTGGTGGAAAGATATTACTCGCCTGAAGCCTGCTCGACGGCATTTGCCGCTTCCGGCGGGAGGACGATGGTTACCGGCTGGTTGTAATCGGAATAATTGACGGTCAAGACCATATCCACGGTCACCAGTTCATTACCTGCGTTAGTGCTGCCGAAATCATCTTCGTTCATCTCCATGAGGATGTTCATTACCATCCTGGCGGGTAGATAAGTATCGGCCGCTACCCACTCGGTAATGGTGATTGACTTGAATACTTTTGCCAGATCGATATCTGCCAAAGCGTCAGCCCCGTCTTGAGAACCCAGTTGGGACCCCACAAAGTCGGCTAAAGCGGCCATATCCGGCGTAATTTCAAGTATGTAGCACTCGACGCCGCCGACCGTCTCCTGGCCCAGCGACCTGGTCTTGATGGCTGATTTTAACAACTGTATCTGTTGTTCTACCTGGTTCTGTTGGTTCCACATGCTGTCGTCCAGCCTGGACTTAAGCCATTGTTCACCGATGACAGGCATACTCATTTTCATGTACATCCAGCCGTCGACGATGTACATATCGGTTGACATTTTCTGCGCGCCCAGTTCCGGAATATCCATATCCACGGTCATGGCCATCGCCATTTCCGTCTCCGGGATATCGACGGAGCCGTTGGCTTTCATGTTCATCTGGTAGCTGATGGGTTTTTCTCCACCCACAGCTTCCATGTCCATGGTCATTTCCATGTCCATTTTAACCGTGGTTATATCATCGTAAGCACCCAGGGCTTTGGCGGCGATCTGTTCATCAGTTAGGGAGGCGGCGCTGCCGCAGCCCATAACGGTGACGAAGAGGACCAGGGATAGGGATACCTTCAAGATTTGCCTGAGAAAAGCCATGTAACCTCCTTAAAACAAACAACGAAAACTATTTAAGATAGAGGACGAGAAAGCCCTCATCTTTTTGATTCTATCTATGTGATTTAACCCGGTCAATGACCATAAGGTACCTTTGACATCAACGCCGGCAGTGGGTATAGTGGTTTTTGTGTTCAAATTGAGACAAATTCCAGTTTTTGTGATAGTACTATCGTTTATCCTGATTTCCTGTACTGCCAGCCCGGCCGATACTGTCCCGATAACCCCGTCGGCAGCTCAAGAATACGAATACACAGTAATCGCTTCTTATCCCCATGACCCGGCGGCGTTTACCCAGGGGCTGGTTTTTACCGCTGGGCAGCTTTATGAGGGGACGGGACTGGTGGGTAAATCGTCGCTGCGGCGGGTGGCATTGACGACGGGGGAGGTGCAGCAGTCTTTCGATTTACCGGCGCCTTTTTTTGGTGAGGGCATCACGGTCCTCGGCGAACGGATCTACCAGTTGACATGGCAGTCGCATACCGGTTTTGTTTATGACCGGGCAACCTTTGCGAAACTAAGTGAATTTTCCTACGCGACGGAGGGCTGGGGCCTTACCCATGACGGCCAGCACTTGATTATGAGCGACGGGACGCTGGCGCTGTATTACCTGGACCCCGGTACCCTGCAGGTGACCGGGCACTTGGAAGTGCAAAACCTCCCCCCGCACCTGGCTGCTGCCCGGCTCAACGAACTGGAATATACCGGAGGCAAGATATATGCCAACGTGTGGCCGACTCCCTACATCGTCATCATCGATGCCAAAAGCGGTAGTATCACGGGGTGGGCTGATCTTTCTGGATTAACACCGGAGATACCCCCCGGAACGTCAATAGATGTTCTCAACGGCATCGCTTACGATGCTAAAGGCAAGCGCCTGTTCGTCACCGGCAAGTTATGGCCGCGGCTGTATGAGATCAAACTGACGCCAAAGGCAGCTGGTAAATAACTCTGCTGTTATCCGAATCCTGTGGCAATAAAACAACTGTTTAGCGTTGGTATCTTGCTCCGTTTGGAGGGAGGACAGATTACTTCGTCTGGCTGCGCCCTTTGCCCGCAAGGACTGCACACGATGGCGTCATTGCCAATAAAGTGCAGCAATCTGAATCCTGGAGAAAGACGCTTCCAGTCGGTTTGAGAAACCACCCTGCAGTATAATAAAGGGCGGGGTAGCAAATTTAAGCCATGATATCATCACTGCTGGGTCTGAACACGGAAGAGTTATGCCGTCTTGCCCAGGACGAAGGAGTCCCGCAATACCGCGGCCGGCAGCTGGCGGAGTGGATTTACCGCCGGCATGCCCGCAGCTTTGCCGAGATGACCGACCTGCCGGCAGCACTGCGTACCCGGTTGGCGGAAAAGTACCAGGTCGGTCGGGCTTCCCTGGTGACGGAGCGCCGCAGCCGTGACGGTACGGTTAAATTGCTGCTGGAAATGGGGGACGGGGTTCGGGTGGAAACGGTGGGGTTACCCTACGAAGACCGTTTTAGCTGCTGTGTTTCGACCCAGGCCGGCTGTACGGTGGGCTGCTTGTTTTGTGCTACCGGATTAGGCGGTTTTGTGCGCAACCTGACTGCCGGGGAAATCGTGGGGCAGGTGCTGGCAGTAGAAGACGCGTCCGAAAACAGACCGGGAGGCCGGGCCCGCCTCGACCATGTGACCTTTATGGGCATGGGCGAGCCGCTGTTCAATTATGAGGCCGTCCTCAAAGCCCTGTATCTCCTCAACGTGGAAAAAAGGATCGGAGCGCGCAATCTGACCGTCAGCACGTCCGGTTATGTCCCCGGCATCCTTAAACTGGCACAGGAAAATTTGCAGATTACCCTGGCTGTCTCCCTGCATGCCGCCAGTGATGAACTCCGCCGCCGTTTGGTGCCCGGTATGGCCAAATGGACGATCCGAGAACTGATTGAAGCCGCCCGGGAGTACGTCCGGCAAACGGGACGGCGCATCACATTTGAATACTGCCTGCTCGCCGGTGAGAATGACCGCCTGGAGGAAGCCCGGCACCTGGCGCAGCTGCTTCACGGTTTAAACTGCCATGTGAACCTGATCCCGTACAACCAGGTGCCCGAACTGGGGTTACAGGCTTCCCCAGGCCAGCAAGTCAAAGCTTTCCGTGAGGTACTGGTAGCCGCCGGCATCCCGGTCACCCAGCGTGAAGAGAAAGGCGCTGATATCGAAGCCGCCTGCGGACAACTGCGCCGCCGTCTTCCGCCTACCGATTGAACAATCCCGATACCAGTCCGATCTGCTTTTCCCGTTCGGCATTAGCTTCCCGGCGGGTTGCTGCCCAGGCCTGGATGTCCGTCTCCGGGATGGCAAGCCGCTTTGCTGCGGCGATGGTACGTTCGGTAACGATGCGCTCATGGAAATCAAAGTGGTCGACCATCACCTCCACCCCCTCGGCAATCACTTCCATCCGGCTGGCGGCTGGCCTGGTCGTCAGGGGAACCTGGGGAGAATTCTCCTTCAACACAGTATCCAGGCAGCGGTGGACATCATCGAGACTAAAGGGCTTCACCAGATAATCGGTTGCTCCTTTCTTCATCGCCTGGACCGCGGTGGCGGCATCGTTCAGGGCAGTGACCATGACGACTGGCAGTGTAGGTTGGGATATCTTGATATTGTCGAGTAGTTCCAGGCCGGACTCCCCGGGGAGCATGATATCGAGTAAAACCAGGTCGAAGCAATGCCGGGACAACATCTCCAGGGCACAACTGGTATTGCTTGCCGTAACACAAGCACAATTCCTGGGTTCGAGGATGTCCCTGAGAACCTTACCGGTCAGTGGTTCATCATCTACGATCAAGGCCCGGATATCGTCCGCCATTGGTTTTTTCTCCTTTCCTGGAATATTTGCGGGCTGCCAATACTAATAGATTGCATTATGTTTTTGAGATATGCCTCCGTTTATTGAGTTGCCGGACAAGCAGAATGATCACGGCAAGAATGGCCGCTCCGGCTATCAGTAGCCAATTGAAGTTACGGCCGGCCGGGTTGGAAATGGTAAAATTCACTGTTTTTCCTCCGGCCTCGACCAGGTAGGTACCCGGCTTATCACGGGTAACTGTAAATACGACCGTCCGGTTTTCCCCGGCAGCCAGGTCAACCTCTTTTTCTTCTTCTCTCACACCGTTGATCCGGAGAACCAGAGAGTATCTGCCGGCAGTACCGCCAGTGTTAGCCAGTTGTACGGATATCCAGATTTTGGAACCGGGACGGCTTTCTGCAACATCAAGGGTTAAGCCGGTGACGGTAAAGGCCGCCGGTGCAGGAACCGTTGCCGCCGCAACGGTAAAATCCCCCGCCAGTCCGTCGACCTCGACCTGGTATATACCAGGGGCATCACGGACAACAGAGAAGGCTACTGTTTGACGGCCGCCGGCAGCCAGGTTGACCGTGGTTTCAGCTTCTTTCATGCCGTCGATCCGCAGCACCGCGGTATGGGTGCCGGCGGTACCACCGCGATTAATAACCGAGACGGTAATCATCACCGGTTGACCGGGGGCTGCCGGTGAGGGCGTGATTGCGAGTGAAGACGAGGTAAAAACAGCCGGCCTTGCTGCGATGACGGCGAAGGTGGTAAAGTGGCCGGCGGCTGTGGTAACGGTTCCAAGGCTGGTATCTACGGTACTGGCCAGTTCCACCCAATTCGCTTCCGTTTCATCATAAAACGCCCAGGTTAATTCGGCGGTACTGATACCGGCAGGCAGGGTATCCCGGGTATAGTCGTAAACCAGAATTGCCGCCGGGTTGAGAATAGCCCCGGCAGGGCCGAACCGGTAAGTGACGACGATAGATGAATCCGCCGGCGCGGCGGGGGGACTGGCTTCGGCCTCCACCGTCAGAGAATGCAAGGGCAAGCCGTTCTTGTCCCGGATTAGCGTGCCGGCCGGCAAGGTCAACACCAACCGACCGTCAGGAGATGAGGTACGTAATTCAGCCGGCACTCTGCCGTTGATATCTAGAGAGAACAAAGCTCTGGTCCCGAAGAAATCAGTGGCAAGATAAGATACGGAGGTAACGGCCGGGGGAAGGGCTGGCAGTAAAGACGTGGTCGAGGCTACATAAACCGACATGTGGTCGAGTAGCAGGGCGATGGTGTAACTGCCGTTCGCCTGATTTAGGATAGTCCCACCAGGGATATAGCTGACGCCGTCCAGGGTACCGCTTTTTCCGGCTAATTCGTATTGGGCACTGGCTTTATTGTAATAATAAATGCGGGGGGCGGCATTAGCGGCGATGGTCAGGACAGCCGTAAAATCCCGGTGGAAACAAATAGCCTGCTGCGGATTCCCCATCTCGATCACCACGGCATCGCCGGGGAGTCCGGCAGCCAGTGAGGCATCCGGTTTAACGACCTGCGGCGGATTCAGAGTTCCCGTATAAGGATTGCCGGAGATATCTGTAACCAGAGTTCCGGGCGGGATGACTACACTGATATCTACCTCATGAGTAGTGTTACGGGCTGCTTCGGCACGGCTGTCGCTGGTCATGGTTACCTGAACCGGGATAACACCTTCGGAGACGAGTTCGATAATGCCGGAGGTTGCCACTTCTTCAATCACGGTGTCATCGAGGACGATTGGTGCAGACATGGTTAACTGTATAGCACCTGAGTTTCTCATTTTAGCGATTTTCGATGAAAAACGAGCGTAAAAATTAA
>JAEAME010000638.1_pt1 | contig 33255 bp, 20 predicted proteins | sample 8958731 | NCBI WGS metagenome assembly JAEAME01 (sample SAMN16933194, study PRJNA681113) | bioreactor sludge metagenome | isolation source: anerobic bioreactor sludge (Control) | place: India:Bengaluru | collected 2018-10-24
CTGGTTTTTCAGGAGAGCAGCGTTTTCGAGAGATTGAAAAAGCGTATCTTCATCACGCCTTGCGATTTCCATTACTTGGACTAATTTTGAGCTATCCCGATCAACGAGGAGCCAATAATTAACATCATCGTAAAGGTCAGGATCCCTGGTTAATTCCCACTTCAAGGCAACTCGATCATTACTTACCAATTGACCATAAGAGGGTTCCAGCATCTGGAAACTTTCTGGACCCAATGGTTGATGAGTCGCTGTGCCATGGTAGGGTGAATCCACCACGCCATTATTTTCGTTGGTCGCCAGGTCTAACCGCAGGGCATTGTTTCTGCCAAAGATCATGTTATTGATGATCTGGTCGTCAAATCGAACGCTGCCACCGAAGGTAAAATTTCCCAGCAGATTGTCCTCCCAGCTATATCCCATCCGAACCGAAAACAGTTGTCGCCAGGAAAGCTCGCTGCCCAAAGTGAAATAGCCGTCTTCATCTCGAATTTCACGATAATCGATTCCCAGGTTCATTTGCAGCCCATGATGTTTACCCAGGTTTACGGCGATCCCACCACGATAGGTCCGTGGCAATGGCGTCTCATCTGAGATGAAAGTCATCGGCTTACCGAGATTGGTGATCGATATTCCAGACGAGAAAATCAAGTAATCGAACAAGCCCAGGCTCAATGATTGCAAACCGAATCGTGGGGTGCGATATAATAATCCTAGATCGAATATGATCGCATCCGCTTCGAAGCTGGCTAAATTGCTATCGAAATATTTGAGATTGGCTCCCAGGGAAAGGTTTGAAGTGAGAAAGCTCAAAGGCTGCCCCAGGCTGCCAGTAATGAGCAGATGATTTCCGGAAACGGTTGTACCCGATTGGTTTGAATTTGAAAATTCTGGAATGCCCAGGTAGTTCACGCCAACCATGAATCTGGTCAAGCGACTCCAGGGCAGGGGGATTTTTCTACCAAAGAGAAAAGAAGCATTATAGACATCGGAGATCCAGTTGGTGTAAGTTGCTGACCACTGCCACTCTCGAAGCAAACCCGTCGCTGCTGGATTAGCATAAAACGAATAGGTGTGATCGAGCGCGGCTGTCATGGTTCCAGCGGTCCCGACTTCACGAGCGCCATGCAGCATCTTCAAGTAGCCCACTCCGGCTCGCACCTGTCCCCTCGATTGCCGTGGAAAAATCATTCCCATCAATAGAAATAGAGATAAAAGGAGATAAAAGTGTAAGGAAGCAATTTTATTTATTTTCATGGTATTTTTCATTCTCGATTTTTCCAAATTCACCTTTCTGAAGGTCATGGATAATTCATCCTTGATATGAAATTTTATTGATAACTTCTGCTATCTGACTATCATCAATTTTTTCCAGGCTTGATATTCGCCAGACCTTATAGTTAGAATATAAAAGCCACTTCCAATTTTTTGTCCATTATCAGTGAGACCGTTCCAGGCATACGTGTTCCAGCCGGCCTGAAATTGCCCGTCAGCGACGTTGGTTATTTTCGTCCCCGTGATGTCGAAAATTTCCAGGCGAACCTGGCGGTCCGAGCTTAATTTGAATCGAATCGGCAGTTCGTTATCGCGATCAGGAATAAAAACATCTTTATCGATAACCAGATCGTCGTCACTTTCAACCGTGACGGTCGCTTTCGCAGTTTTCAATTCGCCAAGAACATCCCAGGCACGAAGCTCAAAAATAAGCTCCTCTTTTTTTGCTTCAGTATAAAGCCGGGTTTCGGAATAGGCCGGGTCGATTGTTTTCCAGACATCCGGCGCGAGCGAATTCGATGCAATAAAACTATTTCCGTAGGAAGAATCTATTTGACCATTGGCCAAATAAATCCACAACTCCCACGATTCAATCGGTGCGGTTACTTTCACCCGGACTGAGATGGGATTTCCAGCCTTGACGATCTGGGGTAGGGCTTCAATATAAGGCTGCCAATCGCCGGGCGGCTTAACCAGGTTGATAACCGTACTGGTCGAATGATTATTGGACAATCGAGTCGGGTCTTCATTCGATGCCGTGACTTTCACTTCGTTGATCAGAAAATTTTTCCCGATTGGCATTTGGGACGCCACGATCGCATTGAAATGCAAATCAATTTTTGTTTGAGGTAATAATGCTCCCAGAGACCAAACCAGCGAATCTTCAGTGATAAATTCTGGTAACGGCTGATAGTCGCTGATAGTGACCGAATCAGGCAGAATATTGATAACTTTCACATCCTGCGCAGCGACCGAGCTAACATTGGTGATAGTGATCGTGTAAGAATAGATTTCACCAATTTTAGCGAATCGCGACGTATCGTTTCGCACAACTGCAAATGAATCAGTGACGACAGCCTGAGTCACAGCAATATCCGATTGAAAAGGTCGCGGTCCACCGGATCGCTCGATGGCATAGATTTGACTGCTGGAAATATTATCTACGATTGAAGTATCATGTTCAGCGATCAAGCCGGTTCTATTGAATAGTGGGAATGGCGTATAAGGCAATGCTTCGGCAACCGAAACAGCCAGGGCGATGATAATCGAATCCCCCCTGGCAAGCGAATCGAGTTGCCAGAACAGGCTATCCGGGTTTTGAATCACCGGGGCGAGGCTGATATTTGAAATCGAGATCGAATCTGGCAACGCATCCCAGAGCCTGAAATCTCGCGCTGTTACGGGACCAAAGTTTTGAACTTTCAAAAAATAATTATAGTTATTGCCTCGCCACACGGCTCGCACGGTTTCGCCGCCGACCGTGATCGTGGTGTCATAGGAAACTTCCTGACTCACAGCAAGATTATAATTCAAGCTGATCGGTAATTCATGAAACAGCACTTTGACGGTGTCGGCAGCAAAATTATTATTTTCAGTTGAATCATTCGTTGCTGTGAGAAATGCGCTGCTGATCAACTCAGTTAATTCTTTTGGCGCGTCAGCCGAAAGCTGAACGGACACAGCAATTTTCAGCTCGGCTCCTGCCTTGATATTATCAAATTCCCAGAATAGCGAAGTTCGATCAAGAATTTGCGCAGGCACAGTGGCATCGAGAAATTGGACAGAGTCTGGCAACTGATGAAATAATTTGAGCGAGTCCGCTGAGTTTGGACCATTATTTTTCACTGATATCAGATACTGGAATTTTTCGCCCGGCTTGACAGCATTATATCTCTTTTGATCCTCCACGATTGATGTATCGGTTAATGAAACCAATGAAAGGGCAACATCAGCTGCACCGGGTTTTTCAGCCTCTTGCTTTTGAATGCCATAAACCGTTGTGACCGAAAAATTATTCTCAACCAAAGTATCGTTTTGAGCAATCAAACCGCTTTGATTAATGAGCGGGAACGGCGTGATCGGCAATGAATCAGCCACTTCAGCATCAAAAGTTATCTGAATCGAATTTCCGACCGTCAACGAATCAAACATCCAGGACAGCGAATCAGTAATTTGCACTGAAGGCTGAATATTAAAGGCAGAAAGCTTCACTGAATCTGGAATGATATCCCACAGCGTAATATCATAAGCCGTAGCTGATCCTGAATTGGTGAATGAAAGAGAGTAGCGGTAACTATCGCCCTGCAAAACAGCCTTCACCGAATCTCCCTGAAGCCAGATAGTCGTGTCGGTGATCACTGTCTGGCTCAGCGATAGATCATAATTTTTCTGCGGCTGTGGCTCTTTAGAAATAATCTGAACCGTATCTAATGCGCTATTATTTGACAATGTTAAATCATTCGCACCAAAAAGATTTGCCTGACTGATCAACTCAGTCAATTGTTCAGGTACAGTGTCGGCAAGTTTTACATTCACGCTGATCGCCTGTTTTTCTCCCGGCTGGAAATTATAAAATTCCCATTTGAGTGAATCTTTCTGAGAAAATTTAGGCTGAGGACTGGCGCTTATAAAATTGACTGAATCGGGCAATAACTGAATAACCTGAACCGTATCAGTGGGATTGGTTCCCAAATTGGTCACTTGAATCAAGTAGCTGAAAGTATCCCCCGGAAAAACGGCATTCACGGAATCCTGATTGACGTAAATGGTCGTATCTGTTACAGAGCTGAGCGCAATGGCAAGATCGGTCGGCAGTGAGATCGGCCCCGGTTTCTTGATGGCGTAAACCGTGGTGCTGGTAGAATTGTTATCCGGCGTTGTATCATTTGAGGCGATTAATTCACTTTCATTAATTAGTGGAAAAGGATAGTACGGCAACGAATCGGCGACAACCAGGTCAAAAGCGATTTGAATTGAATCGCCCACTGCCAAAGAATCAAACTGCCAGAACAGGCTGTCGAGATTTCCACCAGTGGCAGGAATCGAAAGATTAATCGGTGTTACCCAATCAGGGAAAACATTCCACAGTGAAAAATCGTAGGCAGTACCAAGTCCAAAATTGGTAATCGTCAGCAAACACTGATAGCTATCCCCGGCGACTATGGCAAAGACTTCGTTTTCTCCCAGTCTGATCGTTGTATCTGTCAAAACCTGTTGCGTCACTCCGAGGTCATAGTTCTGGGGCAAATCAGGAAATAGCACTTTCACGGTATCGCTATCGAAATTATTAACTTTATTCGTGTCCTTAACCGCAGACACTTTGACCTCGCTGATCAAATCCGTCAAAGTGCGTGGAATATTATCGCGAAGCCGCACATCGACAGCGATGTTCAATTCACGTTGTGGGACAATATCGTTGAATATCCATTCAAGCGAATCATCGCTCACGAAGTTGGGTGTAACTGAAGCATTTAGAAATTCCACTGAGTCAGGCAGAAAATGAATTACTTTCACAGTATCCGCCAGACGCAGACCGAGGTTTTTGGCTTTCAAGGTATATTCATAAATCTCCCCTGGCTTCACTGCATTCATTGAAGTGCCAGAGATATCAATCGATGTATCAGTAGTGGAAGCCAGCCAGGCTGATACGTCGGTATTCATATTGGCGGGAGGTCCACCGACAAAATATCGCCCGATACCCCTTCCCTCTCTATCAGGTAAATTTACCTTCACATCGACCAGCCGCCACTTATTATTGAAAAACGGATCCGGCGAGGCATAAGCCATCACGTAATAGTTCTGCATCAATACTGATAATTTTCTATATATTTCTTCCATTTCTTCTTCGGTCGCTGCCTTAAAAAATATCCCACCCGTCGAATCGGCAATTTGCTGTAAGACCAAATCTTCGGTAGCATTGCCAAGGGCGATGCTATAGATGGGTAAATTGTAAGCTTGAGCACTATCAATAACAGCTTCTGGGGTTGAATTCGAGCTATTATCCCCCCCATCCGTATATACGATAACAGTTCGTCTGCCAAGTTCGGTCTTGATACCTCTTATTGCTGCTAAGATTCCATCATAAACAGCAGTATTTTCTTTTAAAATTGCACTATTAATTATTTCTTTTAAGAGAGTTGCATCAGCAGTCATATCCTGAAATAAATCAACAGTACCAGAGAACTGAACCACACCACCGCGATCAACCGAACGCATCAGGTCAACATATAAACAAGCGCCCGCTTTGGCTTCGTCGATTTCTTCCCTCATACTGCTGCTCACATCCATTACCAGCATGGTGCTGGTCTGCACCAACTCGGTCCAGCGCACTTCCGTTAATTGCGTCTCTGGCAATTGGTGATAAAGATTGGGATCCGGGGGGAAGGAGCGATCTTCTTCATGATATTCCAATACCGGCTGCCAGATCTGATTGATCGGCAGACCGTTTTCAGCGACATCGTTTGGCTTAAGCCATCGTAGCGTATCTGCCAGCCCGGTGACAATGACCCCATTGTTATCAACAACGGAAATCGTCGCCATGATGGGATAAGGAAAATTTGCTGTCAAATCTCTCAGCGAGATTTCACCGTGAGTAGCAATGTTATTCACGTTGATGATCAAGCCCTGTTGATCCATTATGAAATTTGGATCAGATTGTGCAGACAAACACAAAGGATAAAGAGAAAAAAGAAAAATCCACAGAAGAATGGCATTGCTGAAGAAAGATTTGTTTTTCTGAGCAAGAGGAAGGTTCATTTTCAGGCCACCATTAACTGGTTTTAAGCGTTGTGTTACATTAGATTAATATTTATATTAAGTTTTAATGAAGATGATAATCAAATGTTCCCCTTTCGAAGGGCAACGCAAGGTGCGTGGCGACTGGGACAGTTTAAAAATACTGGCAAAGCGATTGTTGAATTCCTCCGTTTCATTTTTTTCTCAGTATGAATTACCAACAGATTAACACTTCACTCAAAACGATCAGGATATCTTCCATCAAGAAAAATAATGTTGCAACGCGGATAACGAACGAAGCAGATTTTCTAAAGTCAATACGAGAGATTAACATTTTGTATTTCGAATCACAAGTCAGTTCATTGTATTTACAGCTCCTCCAGCCATTGCCGTGAAAATCAACCGGGTTTGCTTTTGTTCAGGAAACCTCCGACAGATAGCAACCCGGTCGCTCATCGATTCATAGCCTTCGATTGCTGAATAATTGAACATTCTGACCAGCCTTCGCATATCTTGAATAATCTGATAGCTATCTTGAAAGTAAGGATGGATCGAGCGTGACCGATGATTGGAGTCTATTTTATAAACTGAATAACGGACGAGACCATCCTTTTCTGAAGCGATTGCTACAACAGAATCAGAAAGGATTTGATTTGTCAATGTCAAGTCATCCTGGGTAAAAGAAAAGTCTGGTAGCCAAACGTACAAAAGAATGAAAAGCATCCCGCCCCTGCTTTTCGTCCTCCAGAATTTTTGTACTAAATTTTGCATGACGACAGCAGTTCACGTTCAACAATATATTCAACAGCATGGAAACGTGCGCCTTGATGCAAATCTGACTCGCTACGCCTTTCGCCCGATATGGTACATGATTTAAGAGAAGACCTATTTAATCGCTGTATCTACCATCCCCCAATATTGCTACAATCTCACCAAAATAAACTCGATGATAATCCTTAATTGGATAGTTGGCGTGAATTTTATGATCCAGAAAATGTTCCGGCTTGAAATCATCCCAATAAATTTTTCGACACTCGATAATCAGCTCAGCTTCGGCAAAAGCTGGCGCCGCAACTTTAGACGCAGCGATTGGCGTTAAGCCTGACTCAGCGATTTTATCTCCATCTCGACCTGACTTGGAACCCAATAATTTCAGCGCCTTGCGATACCTTTCGGGGAAGGCACATAAAGTAAAGGTATCGTATTGATCCATAAATTGGCGAGTGTAACGGGTCGGTCGCACCACGACTTGAGCGAAGGGCTTGTTCCACATAAGGCCGAGGCTTCCCCAGCCGACTGTCATGGAATTAAAAGCATTATTTTTAAAATCACCCGATGTTAGCAATAGCCACTTATTTGACCAGAGATCGACATTGTTAACTATAAATTTTTCACCCAGAATACGATTTAGTGGCATAAATTTCTCCCAATTTTTAGGTTTTCTCAAGAAGAATCACAACCAGACGGTCGGATTTAATGAGAATTCCAATCAATCGTCCATCGCCTTCTTTAACATAATCGGTTTTCCAATCCTTTCACGTACTTTCATATTCAAAATCTCCACAAAGATCGAGAACGCCATGGCAAAATAGATGTATCCTTTAGGAATATGAAAATCCAAACCTTCGGCGACGAGAGTAACACCAATTAAAATTAAGAAACTGAGCGCCAGCATTTTAATGGTGGGGTGCATATCCACAAAATTTCCAATTGTCTTGGCTGATAACATCATAATAGCAACTGCAATAACGATCGCTAAAATCATGACAGCCAGATGTTCAGCCATGCCCACAGCAGTAATCACCGAATCCAGTGAGAATACGATATCGAGCGTCATCACTTGGATTAATACACCTAAAAAAGTTGCCCGCCCAGATGGTTTGGAATCATCTTCTTCAAAGCCTTCGAGACTGTGATGAATCTCCAGGGTGCTTTTGAAAAACAAAAATATCCCACCAATAATCAGAATAATATCCCGACCCGAAAAAGCTTCATTGAAAATGCTAAACAGCGGTTGAGTCAGGGTCATCACCCATTTGATGGATAGCAACAGCAGAATTCGACTGATCATTGCCAGCGCCAGCCCGATGACTCTGGCTTTATTGCGCTGCTTGGCTCGGAGTCGCGAGACCAAGATCGAAATGAAAACAATATTATCAATTCCCAGAACGATTTCCAACAGCGTAAGCGTCGCCAGAGCAATCCAGGCTTCTGGCTGAGTTAGCCATTCCATATGTTTCTCCTATTTCAGTCTCTTGCAAAGAGGCAACTAAAATATCGCTTCAAATTATTAAAATAATTTTCTTTTTCGTACCATAAAAAATTAATAACCCAGGACACTATTCCTGCCGCCTCGTTTCTCGTACTTCAAATCTCGAAGCTGCGGCGCCTTCACATTGATTCGCAGGTAATAAGAATTCCCCCCAATTCCCGAAGGTCGCCAGACTAATCTTGCTTCCCAGCAATGCAGATCGCGATTGATGGTGATCGAATGATTGACGATCTCTTTTTTCTCCAGATCCAGGTGAGAGGAATAACTTATCTTCCAATTTTTAGTCAACTGCACTTCGGCACCAGAAATATCCATATAATAATTTTTAATAGGATTTTCAGGATTAGATTTAGTGAGAGAGAAGCTGAACGACAGGGACATTCGCCACGGAATATCCAGTCCGGAGAAGCGATCATTCACTTCAAAACGATTGCCGCCTGGCTCGTAAAGTCGATCCAGATATTCCTGCTCCGAGACCTGATCGCCCGTGGCTTCATCGACAAACATTTCTCCTTCAGCTTCCGGCTTTTTTGTTGCAGAGTCAGATTTTCTTTTGCCCTGCAAACTGAGCTGCGCTCCAATGCGGAAATTTGTCAATCGAAAAATTTTCCCATTGCGCCAGGCATTGTTATCCGCTAATAATAGACGATCGACTCTTTTATTATTTTCCAGATCATAATCATAAAAGTCATGAGTGGCGCTCATGCTGACATTAAAATTTTTAATGGGGGACGCTTGAAATGAAGTCGATAGATAGGAGAACTTGAAGCTTTCGGCTTCAAAATTATAGGCGGAGCTAAAATTTAAAGTAAACAGATCCAGCTTTTTTTCCTTCTCTCCATCACCGGTTTTCATCTGGAACAGGTTGCCCAGACTGAATGAAATATTTTTCCGACCGCCGCCGGGCGAATAATCCATAAATCGCTCTTCTTTTATCTCTTTTCCAGTTGTATCGAAAAAGGTGTCCACATAGCCCCATTTGGGATCAGAAAAATCGGGCTGAAAACTGAACGAAACACTGGGAGACAGCACGTGGCGAATGGCCTGGACTTTTCCAATGTTCGGCGAAAACATGCCATAAATTTTAGTGGAAGAGTTCAAGCTATAGGAAAACGTTCGCAATGCAGCAAAACCCTGCACCGTATCTTTTTCAACTGTATTGGTTTCGGGATTAAATTCATTATCCAAATAGCGATCATACCATTTTTCTTCATATTGCAGGGAATGTCCCATCGTGAGCCAGCCAAAAATCTTTTTCGGAGTGTTCATGCTCAAACTGGCGTTATGATTGATGTATCGAGTTGTCCGTTCTGGATAAGGACTTCCGTCCGCATATTTTCCTCCCCGGCTCGTGCTATTTTGTAGGCTGGAATTGTACGAGAAATAGATGGATTCATACCAGGCCGGTTCATCTTTTGATCTTCTGGATGATGATAAAGATTGAGAACCAGAGCTGCTTTTTGATTTACCAAATATGGCGCGCTGGCTCATGGAAAATCGAATTTGTGGCAGTGTCTGCGAAATTTGACCGGTCTCCATATCTCGCTCTTGTGAGATATTGGCGCTCAAGCTCAGTCTTTTTTCTGTCCAATTTTTCGAGAAGGTGGCATCCGAGCGAATCCTGCGATTCAAGCGAGTATCGATATTTGAGCTGAAGTCCTTGTAAAAATCTTTATCACTGATAAATTGCCCACTCACGGCAAAGCTCATCGTCGGATCGATGGTATGATTATGATTGACAACGAGATCCCAGCGACGCTGTTTGGTGCCACTAACAAAATTTTTTCTGGTGAAAGATCCGGAAATTGTTCCATTCAATAAATAGCGGACGTTATATTTTAAATCACCGCGAAGCACCCAGCCGACCCGATCAAAATAATCGATTTTCATCGCAGTGTCCCAATAATCACTGGCAGCCCAATAATAGCCCAATCCACGAATAAATCTGCCTTCGGTGGAACTTTGCCCATAAGTGGGGACGAGCATTCCGGAAACCCGTCCTTTTTTATTAGGAAATACGGCAAATGGCAGGGCAGCGACAGGAATGTGTCCAAAATACATGACCACTGGCTTGGCGATCACTTTATCCTCGATGACAACTTTAATGCGACGGCTGCGAAAATGAAAGTGGGGATCTTCCTCTTTGTCGCAACTGGTAAAATACCCATTGGAAATATTAATGATCTCTTTGGATACCTTTTTCATTCGCTCGCCCAGATAATAGCCGCCCTCAAACTCGGTTCTGCCCTGGATGACTCTCCCCTTTTCCGTTTTGTAATTATAAACCATTTGAAAGCCGCGCATCTCATCTCCGGCGTCTGAAAGCGTGGGCAAACCTTTCCAAACGATTTTCATTACCGAATCACCAGGAATCTTTGCAGGTTGATAAACCGTGTCAGGCACTCCTTCAGCAGTGATCAAATTAGTATCCCAATCCAAAGTAATTTTTTCGGCGGTCAAATGCATAGTTTTGTATTTGACATCCGCACTACCAATGAGATAAATCTTCTTATCCTGCACCCGAGTATCAACAATCGACGCTTCGTATTTAAGCATGGTATCCAATCCCACTGAGGAGGTTTTGGGAGCTTTTACAGAATCAATTTTGGTCAGGATGGTATCTACTTTTGTTGAATCTGACAAAGGAATTTGATTTTGCGGGAGCTGCTGCAAGTCTTGATTTGAAAGTATCGGCAGGCAAGCGCCGCTTTTTTGAAATACAATCAAAAAAATAAAAATCAATATATTTAAAAATATTCGATGCCGCATTATTCATTTTCCACAAATTCTTACAGTCAATAACAAACCAGAATTATACACGAAATCTGGTCGATTCATTCAATTCAACACTAACTTTCACCAATGCTTATCAACAAAGTTCCTTGAGTTTCTTGAATTACTTCGAACATCAATATCTTAAAATACTCGTCTCATTACCAGGCTTAAATAGGGAGAAATAAAAAGGATTTTGAAAACGTGGATCTTGTAAATTTGGTGTATTGAAACGATTTTTTTGAATAAGTAGCGCCGAGCTTATCGCATCACTTATTCTCTTAACATATTAGCAACTTTATAAATAAGCAATTATTTAAGATTGCTTTTGTAACTCAATTTTTTCTTCAGGTTAAAAATTCATTCAGATACAATGTCCCATGAGGCCGAATGCCCAGCACCCGCACCGATCCGCTACCAAAAACAGATTCGATTAATCCGATATAGTTTGAAATGCCAGCATTGGGCAGAAATACCTGAATTGTTCCAGCGAAGCCGCCGCCATGAACGCGACAGGCGCCCTCGCCAAGATCAGAGAGATATTTTTCAGTCATCGCCAGCGCCAGCGTTACGCCCTGTTCCTGAACATTTTTGGTGGTGTAAATATTTTGTAGCCATTTAAATGATGAATTTCCTGATTCATTGACTAATGCGAGAAATTTTTGAAAATCACTGCTTTCCAGCGCTGCAACCTGATCCACGACTCTATCATTATCGCCCAGAAAATGAAAAGCGCGCAAAATCGCCCGATCCCCGACCTTGAGTCGAAGGCTTTTAACTGTTTGGAGCAAATCATCATACTGGATATCTCTGCAAACTTCAGCGCCCAATTCTCTGGCGACGGATTTCATTTCGCGGGGAACCGAGGCGTAATCATCCGTTAAGTCAGCATGGTTTCCCCCAGTATCGACCACCAGCAGGCTATAATTTTGTGAGGCAAAATCAAATTTAACTTTTCGGACCACTGGATTTTTAGGATTTAAAAAGTCGATGGTGACAATGCCACCCACCGCACAAATGGTCTGATCCATCAAGCCGCAGGGCTTGCCGAAATATTCGTTCTCCGCGTATTGACCGATGATCGCAATGGTTTGAGGGGGAATGGCTCCGCCATTAAATAAAAAATTAAAAATTGAACCAATTAAAACCTCAATGGAAGCGGAAGAACTCAAGCCGGACCCGGGCAAAACATCGCTGGTAGCACACGCATTGAAACCTCCAATCTTAAATCCAGCTTGCTTGAAACGGGCAGCGATCCCACGAATCAGAGCTGAGGTGGTCCCCGTTTCAGTAGCAACTTTATCAAGCTGATCCAGATTTACAATAAAAGGCTGAGGATAACCTTCGGAATAAATAGTTACCAAATTAGACTGATTGATCGCTGCAACTGCGATGGAATCCAGGGTGACACTGCCGGCCAGTACCCGTCCGTGATTGTGATCCGTGTGATTACCACCGATCTCAGTGCGACCCGGCGTGCTGAACAAATGCAAATCACCTTCCTGAAATATCAGGTTGAATTTTTCGATCAGGTCTTTAAATCTCTTAATTTTGTCTTGGATGACGGAGTCATTCCCAGTGCAATAAATTTCTCTAAAAATTGGTTTCAGCTTTTGGAAATCCAAAGCCATATTCTTCTCCCAATTGGTTTCGGAAAGCTCGAATTATATTTAAATCCAATATGAATCACGGCAACCGCGGTATCTTCCGCTTCACGCTAAACAATAGCAAGGGTTACACTAATCAGAAATTTAAATTTTATACTGATTCCATTCGCTTGAGATGAATGGAATCAGTACGTCAACAGACTTAAAAATAAAAGGAATATCACAATAAATTTGTTTAATCATCATCAGACGATCGGTATTTTTTAATCGATGGAAACAAAAACGCCAGTCCCGCAACCAGCATAATCGCTCCCCACCACAAACTGGGGTTGAGATCAGCCAGGATAGCTTTCTGCGGGGGATTGAAAATATAATACACTCCCATTAAAGTAATGATCCCACCTAATAGCGTCAGCATAACGCCTACGAAAAACCAGATCGACAACATTTTTTGTTCTGACATTTATAAAATCTCCTTTGTTCGATTTGATAGCGAAAATATTTAACACAAAGACACGAAGCGAAGTCACAAGGCTCTCGAAGATAAAAAATAATAATTATCTTAATCTTCTTTTGGCTCTTTGTGGTTTCTGAGTGCCTTTATGTTTAAAGATTATCTGGTTATGAAAACTACCAGAAAATGACATTCAAAATCACAAACACGATCAACGCAAAGATCGCGATAACTCCGGGCTTCTCATAAAATTTCTGACCAGTTTCTATCGAAACCGGCGTCAAGCCTTTGACCAGACCGACCAATTCTTCCTTTGGTTTGGGCTTGGTGAACAAGCTAATAGCTATGGTTAAAACAAAACAAATGAGCCAGGCCCACCAGGCGCGCCAGAGATTATTGCTCATATCTGAAGGATTATCGCTAAATGTTAATATTGCCGCATTTATCCAGTTGAATTTAATACCGATAAACATGAGGAACGAGCTTCCCATGCCGACGATCAAACCCCAAAATGCCGCCGCAGAAGTCGTTCTACTCCAGAACATGCCCAGCAGCATGGTGGCAAATAGCGGGGCATTGACCCAGCTAAAGATCGCCTGAATATAATCCATGATGGTATCAAACCTCATGGCAGCATAAGCGGTTAGAATACTCAGGAAAATTCCAATTATAGTGGTCACTCGTCCCACAAAAACCAGATGGGCATCGGTGGCATCTTTTTTAAATAGAACACGGTAAATGTCATAAGTCCAAACCGTGTTAAACGCACTGACATTGCCGGCCTGACCCGCCATGAAACCGGCTAATAGCGCAGTGATTCCCAATCCGACCATTCCAGCGGGAAAATATCGAGCAATAAGGACCGGCAAAGCTGTGTCATTCCAGGGTAAGCCGGTATCAGGATGGAGCAGAAGTTTAATTTGCCCCATATCTTGCAATTTCCACGCTACCAGTCCACTGCCAACAACAATTAACGGCAGCGCCATTTTGAAGAAACTGGCAAAGATAGGTGTTTTACGGGCGGCATCCAGATTTTTGGCTGAGAAAGCTCGCTGAACCAATAGAAAGTCGGTGGTCCAATAACCAAAACTTAAAACGAAACCCAAACCCAGGGCAATCCCTAACCAGTTGACTCCCATATCGTTGTCAAGCGGTGATCCAGCATTTGCCCAGAGGTGACTCAGTTTATCTGGCAAATCACTAAGCACCTGATTCAATCCGCCTAATTCGATCAATCCCAAAATTGATACCAAAAATAGTCCAAACCAGATCAGAAAGAATTGGACAATTTCAGTAAAAATTGCTGATAATAATCCACCCAGCGTAATGTAAACCCCGATAACTGCCGCGCTGATCCAGATGCTGACATGCAGGTCCCATCCTAAGACCACATTAAACACCAGCGCCATTAAATAGAGATTGATACCAGACATTAAAACGGTCATAATACCAAAACTGGCAGCATTCAATAAGCGGGTCTTTTCATCGAAGCGCAATTTGAGGTAACCCGGAATTGAATGAATTTTGGAACTGTAGTAAAAGGGCATCATGTACAGTCCCAAAAATAGCATAGCTGGCACGGCGCCGATCCAATAAAAATGGGAAACGAACATCCCATATTTCATAGTTCCGCCCGTCCAGCCTAAAATTTCCAGCGAGCCAAGGTTGGCGCTTAAAAAAGCCAGTCCGGCAACCCAGGCGCTGTTTTTTCGTCCTGCCATGAAAAAATCGTCACCAGTTTTTGTAAATCGTTTGAGATAATAACCAATTCCCAGAACAAAGCCGAAATAGATGATAATGATCAGCCAATCGATCCAAGAAAATTGGAATGTCATTCTGCCCTCCTGATTAATTGATGATTGCTATTATTATTTGATCAAATTTATTTCGAACATCAGTCTCACTCTTTCCGCGATTGGCGGATAGAGGACTCGCGGCGTTGCTATTTAGCCCACCATATTTCAAACTTTTAGATTGCCAATATGTATTCTTTGAATTTTTAAAATGGCTCTATTTTGCCAGATTATAATAGACCTCATTCCACCGCAGCTCTTTCTTGAATTCCGATAACTTTGTTTCATCATTAATCAACAAAAATTCAATCCCAGCCATGCTGGCAAAATCTTCCAGATGTTCGGCGGCGACGCACTGGCTGAAGCCAGTATGATGGGCACCGCCAGCCAGAATCCAGGCTGCAGCAGCGACTTTCAGATTCGGTTTGGGAATCCAGACGACTCGGGCCACCGGCAATTTAGGTAAAGGCGCATCAGGCGGAACGACCTCTACTTCGTTGACAATCATGCGGAATCGATTGCCCATATCGATTAGCGAAGCGTTGATTGCCTGACCGGTTCTTGCATTAAAAATCAAACGGGCAGGATCGGCTTTTCCTCCAATAGATAATGGCATGACTTCGAGCGAAGGTTTCCCCTCGGCGATTGAGGCGCATACTTCAAGCATGTGAGCGCCCAGCACTTTCATACTACCAGGATCGAGATGATAGGTGTAGTCTTCCATGAAAGAAGTGCCACCTTTCAGTCCCGCGCCCATGACCTTCATGGCGCGTACCAGAGCGGCGGTCTTCCAATCACCTTCCGCACCAAAGCCATAGCCATCTGCCATCAAACGTTGAACCGCCAATCCAGGCAATTGCTCCAGACCATATAAATCTTCAAACGTCGTGGTGAAGGCTTTAAAATTTCCAGCCGTCAAAAAAGCACGCATGCCAAGTTCGATCTTCGCTGCCTCCCGAAGAGCATGCTTAAAATTTTCATGGTCACGCGCCGCTTTGGAAATATGGTATAATTCGAGATACTCTGCGTTCAATTTTTCAATCTCTGCATCAGTTACTTTTTCAACATAAGTAACCAATTCACCAACGCCATAGCCATTCACTGCATAGCCCAATCTTAATTGTGCGTCAACTTTGTCACCTTCTGTCACTGCTACTTCCCTCATATTGTCGCCAAATCGGGCAATTTTAGCGCCCTGGGCATCCTGCCAGGCAGCAGCCGCTCGCAGCCAGATCGCCAATTCATTCTGAGCCGCTTCATCCTGCCAATGACCGACAACAACTTTTCGATTGAGTTTCATTCGGCTACATATATAGCCAAATTCCCGATCGCCGTGTGCTGACTGGTTCAGATTCATAAAGTTCATATCGATCTCAGCCCAGGGAATGTTTTGATTGAACTGTGTATGCAAATGAACAAATGGCTTTTTCAACGTTTTCAATCCAGCAATCCACATTTTGGCTGGAGAAAATGTGTGCATCCAGGTAATCAAGCCAATGCAGTTTTGAGATGAGTTTGCTTCGAGACACAATTTATATATTTCATCTGGTGTTTTTAAGACCGGTTTAAAAATGATCTTGATCGGAATTTTAGCTGAGTCTGATAAAGCCTTTGCAATAGTTTTTGAATCCTCAGCTACCTGATCGAGCGTTTCCTCGCCATAAAGATGCTGGCTGCCGGTTATAAACCACGCTTCAAAATTATCAAAATTGATCATATTCTCTCCTTCAAATTATAACTGACCGGTCGCTGCCAGCGACTGGTCAGTTATCCATGTCCCCCCTAATTACCTAACGATCCACTCGAAAATTCCCCCAGCAAAATCAGGCCTGGATTGAATTTCCAATCGGAGCGCCTTTGTTTTAACTGTTTCGAACACGACTTTGTTATACTTATCTTTCTCCACACCATATTGACCTTCGGTGTAAACTGGCTTCCACTCATTTCCCATTTTGTAGAAAATTTTCCACGATTGCGGAATGCGGCATTCGCCGATTCCGGTATCATCAAACCAAAAGACTTCGACTGTGGAGACCTCTTCGGGCTGCTGAAAATCATATTGCACCCATTCGATCGTCCCCTTGTGATCCCACCAATGAAAGAAAGGGACCTCGTGATCGCCAGAACTTTGCGGCTCCATTTGATCGTGGATGGCTTCGGGATTATGTCCAAACGAAACTGTCACCTTGCTCTGCGATGCAATAGTTGGGCGGCCAAGCGGTTTCACGGCCGATTCTTCCCGCGCCAGCCAGACGGTCATTTCGCCTCTGCCCCGATGCGCCCAGGCATAATAGGGAATTGCCATAAAATCTTGCTCGGTCTTTTCTAATGAATCAGCAGTTCTGCCGACTTTGTAGGCCAGGGCATTGCCTTTAATGATTTGAACGCCATTGAGCAAATCAGGTTGAAATTCGTTCGTCAAAACTGCACTATCTGGCAAAAGCAAGTTTTGTACATGACCATCTTTATTATCGGGCCATTCGGCGCAATATACGATGGGACCTCGTTGCAGCGCCACTCTTCCGATGTCGGCTTTCACACTATCATGCGCCACGATTCTACGAATTGGCAGGGGAATTTGTAGATCGATTACGTCGCCACGATTCCATTTTCGATTGATCTCAGCGTAGCCATTTTTCAATCGAACAGAAATTGGTTCGCCATTAATCTTGAAAATCGACTGTTCATTATTTGAATCTAAAAATCGATAGAGATCGCTGGGGATCGGCTGATTCTGTGCCCAGCCGGGAATTCGAACAAAAACCGAAAATTTGTTATTTTCAATTTCAGGATTGATATTAATTTTCACTGAACCTTCCCAGGGATAGCGAGTTTCCTGCTGAATTTTTACTATCTGATTTTTTAACTGAATCGAAGCTTCATTGGCGATAAAAAGATTCACATAAATTTCATTATCACGATGAGCATAAATATAGCCCGGCACTGAAGCCATAAATCGAGTGACGTTGCCCGGGCAGCAGGCGCAATCAAACCAGGGACTTCGAGCATGTTGCCCAATAGAAGCCAGCGGATTGGGATAAAAGAACAATTTTCCATCCAAAGAAACACCAGAGATCAAGCCGTTGTAAAGCGTCCGTTCCATCACATCAATATATTTTGAATCGCCATGCAGCAGAAACAGTCGATGATTCCAGTACACATTGCCGATGGCGGCGCAGGTTTCGTTATAGGCGCTCATGTTGGGTAATTCATAATTTTTACCAAAAGCCTCGCCAGAACCAGTAGCGCCAATTCCGCCAATGATATAAAGCTTTTTCCCAACCACATTTTCCCACAGCCGATCGATCGCTTTGGTATAGTTGACATCACCAGTGAGGGCTGCCACATCTGCCATACCCGCGTACATATAAGATGCCCGAACCGCATGCCCCACTGCTTCATCCTGCTCAATCACTGGCTTATGATCCTGATTGTATTCACCCCATAATTCCCGACCATTGAGCGACTTGCCTCTCACATCGAGGAAAAATTTTGCCAGGTTTAAATATCGTTTTTCTCCAGTGATCCGATAAAGCTTGACCAATCCCATCTCTATCACCTGATGTCCTGGCGGAACTTGCAGCTTGTCATAGCCAAAAGTCCGATCGATCAAATCAGCGCTTTTCAACGCCACATCGAGCAAGTTTCGCTTGCCAGTAGCTTGAAAATGGGCGACAGCAGCTTCGTACAGATGACCGAGATTGTATAGTTCATGGCTGCCCCGAATTTTTTCCCAACGATTCTCGCCAAACCAGTTTTTAAGCCGCTCTGCCTTGTTGGTTCGGACCGTGTAAAGATAGCCATCATTTTCCTGTGCGGCAGCAATCAGAGTAATAACGCTATCCAGATAGGCTTCCAATTCCGAATCTGGATGGAGCATCAGGCTGTAGGAGGCGCCTTCAAGTGTTTTATAGACATCGGTATCATCAAACGGAAAATTACCCTGATGTTCGCCCTGCTTCAAATCACCCGCGATAGCGAAATTATCCATTCTGCCCATTTGTTCGCATTTTTGGAAAGCATGGGGAATGGTGACCGTCCGATTGATTTCCATACGTGGCTTCCAGAAATCATCGGTAATTTGCACGTCAGTGAACGGGACGGGTTGAATGGGATAGTCTTTCTTTTTTGAGGATGAACAAGAAGCAATTAATGACAAGCAAAGAATGAATAAAAATAATCTTTGAAATTCTTGCAACATGCGATTCTCTCCTCCCTCACTAAAATTTTTGCCTGTAATTAAAAAAAATCTCAGATCATAGAAATAGAACTCGCCACAGAACAAAATCTATTCATTATCTCTGTGCGAGTTCCATTTCGGTGATTGCTTGAATGTTCTTTTAAAAAAAAGTGAATCTTATTTTTCAACCAGAAACTTATAAACCGTCGTGGTTTGGTATTTTTCTCCCGGGTTCAAAACTGTCGATGGAAAATTCGGTTGATTGGGCGAATCTGGATAATGCTGGGTTTCCAGGCATACGCCATGTCGATATTTATAAACGGTTCCGTTTTTGCCAGTTATGGAGCCATCCAGAAAATTCCCAGAATAGAGTTGAATCCCTGGCTCAGTGGTCCAGACTTCCACAATTCGACCCGTTGTTGATTCAAAAAGTTTTCCGGCTATCCGAAGCTCGCCAGCCTTGCCATTCAGTACTAGATTATGATCGTAGCCCATGCCGTATTTGATCTGTTCATCATCAGCGTTAATTCGCGCACCAATTTTAGTTAGAATTTTAAAATCGAATGGAGTTCCTGCAACGGAACGCAATTCTCCAGTTGGAATAAGCGTTGAATCGACCGGCGTGAGATAGTCAGCATCCAGCATTAGCTCGTGCTCCAGAATGGGAGTAGCGCCAGCATCTTTTAAATTGAAATACGAATGATTGGTCAGGTTGCAAATGGTCGGCTGATCGGTTGTCGCCTCGTAATCAATTTTCAGGGCATTATCATTGGTCAAGGTATAAATGACTTTGACTGACAAATTACCGGGATAACCTTCTTCGCCATCTTTGCTCAAATAGGTTAATTCCAATCCGACTTTCTCTTTGCCCTTAATCTCTTTGGCAGTCCAGAGGACTTTGTCAAAGCCTTTGATACCGCCATGCAGATGGTTGGGTCCATTGTTGGTGGCTAAGGTATAGGTTTTATCATTCAGGTTGAATATTCCTTTTGCGATGCGATTACCGTAGCGACCGACAATGCAGCCGAAATAGGGAGTGACTTTAAGATAACCTTCGAGATCATCATATCCCAGTACCACATCGTCAAAATGTCCCTGCCGGTCAGGGACATAAATTGAAGTAACGATTCCACCATAGTTGGTAATTTTAACTTTCATGCCATTAGCATTGGTCAACGTGTAAAGATTGACAATCGTGCCGTTTTCAATTTTTCCAAAAGCTTGCTTTTCAATTTTCATAGTCAGGTTTTCCTTGTTTGAACATTCAAAATTAGAGATAATAAACACTACGCAAACAATTAAGAGGACGACTATATTTAAATTTTTCATCGAAACTCCTTTTCATTTTCTGAAATTACGATAGCAACCCTTTCAACGGTTTCAAACCTTTGAAAGGGTCGGTCAATCGAAAATAAATTCATCGCCGGCAGGTAATGTTTTCTATTTTGAGAATATCTGAGTTCTCAAATTCGATCTTTCACATTTCACTTGCTGCTTCTTATCTTTTTATCTAAAAATCTTATCCGGTAAAATAAAGATAGCATGCGATAATCAGTCCTATAACAATCACCGAAGTCAGTACGTCCACATAATTCCAGCTCGCCCGGGATTGCTTGCGGTCGGCTTCGGTTCTGGTTGAAAATGTCAAACCACTGATTTTTTCGTAATTCGGTTCTTTGGTTAAATAGCTGACCGCAATCATGACGATGATACAAATCGTAACGATCAGGATGCTGTAATATTGGAAATAGATATTATTGATGATCCAGAGGAACGAGCCTTGCTCATAGCCGCCTTTGAAGCTATCGATGAGCTTGACTGGCGTATCGACCGCCAATCGAAAGAGACCCATGACGAAGCCAGTAGTCAGAGCAGCCAGACATCCTTTGGCGTTGAGTCGTTTATTAAATACGCCTAAAAAGAACACCACAAAAATCGGTGGGGCTAAATAGGCTTGCACGCCCTGCAAATAATCGTAGAGGCCTTTGCCGCCGCGAATCACCGGAATCCAGAGCAGTCCGATCAAAACCATAACCGCCGTAGCGACTCTACCAACCCAAACCAATTGATGTTGAGTCGATTTCGGTCTAAACCGAGAATAAAAATCCATGGTAAAAAGCGTCGAGGAAGCATTGAACGCGCCGGCTAATGAGCTCATTAAAGCTGCTAGAAGCCCTGCCACCACAATGCCCCTGACGCCGACCGGTAGCACATTCGCAACCAGTAGCGGGAAAGCTTCCTGCGATTTATCCCGTAATAATTGGCCTGTTAGCATTAGTCCATTGCCATCAGAAAATGCCTTGTGAATCTCAGGCACGTTGCCGCTCTGAGCCAACGCAAAACAGATCATGCCGGGAATAATAAAAATAAATACAGGTAATAGCTTGAAGAAGGAAGCGCAAATCGAACCCCGCCGGGCTTCGCGCTCATTGGGAGCACCCAGAGCACGCTGAACAATATATTGATCCGTGCACCAGTACCATAATCCAACAATGGGCGCACAGAACAGCATGCCCAGCCAGGGATAGTTGTCATTGAAGTACCACGCCATGCGACCAGCCTCTTTGACAGGCGCCCAGGTGCCCTCCAATCCCGATGGCACCAGCGGTTTCCAGAGGTTGAACATTTCTGAGCCAGCCCATGCTCTCAGCTCGCCCCAGCCGCCTAATGCTTTCAAGCCAAAAAATGTAACCAATATAGACCCGAACACCAAAATAACAGTTTGCAGCGCTTCAGTGTAAGCGACGGCTCGCATACCGCCGAGAATTGTATAGATTCCAGTCAGAACGATCACCAGAATCGAGCCGATCCAGAAGCTATCCAATCCCAGGAAATTGAGGTCTGGCAGAAGTACGCTGAACACAACACCGCCAGCAAAAATGCCAACTGCGATTTTGGTCAGCACATAAGCGACCAGCGAAATCACAGAGAGAACTGTCCGTGCCGTGGGTGAAAAACGTCGCTCTAAAAATTCGGGCATGGTAAATACTTTGGAGCGCATGTAAAAGGGAACCATAACCCAGCCAAGTACCAGCAGACACCAGGCATGGAGCTCATAATGCGCCATTGCCACGCCATCGGTAGCGCCGGAGCCTGCCAGTCCCACTAAATGCTCAGAGCCGATGTTTGATGCAAAAATAGATGCCCCGACGATAAACCAGCCCAGGTGACGTCCCGCCAGGAAATAATCCGTCGTCGTGTCCTGCTGCCTTTTGATTACCCACCAGGCCAGTCCCAGAATGATGAGAAAATAACCCGCTACAACTGTTAGATCGATCCAACCTAATACAGAACCCATGCTTTTCTTCCCTCCATAATTGGTTAGGATAATTTGATCAAGAAATATTCAAATTTCAAAATACAAATCTCAAATAATATTCAAACCTGGAATTCCAATACCTAATATTCCTGGCTTTAAATTTGAAATTTGGTTCTTGAAGTTTATTTGAGCTTTGTCATTTGGAGCTTGGAATTTGACCATAATATGCCCCGGCCCCATGCTTTCGTTGGTAATGTTTTTGAATCAGCGCTTCATCCAATCGTGAAGCCTGCGGATTGATTTGAAGTGTAAAAAGCGCCATTTTAGCCAATTCTTCCAGAACCTTGCTGTTATAAACCGCTTTTTCTGGCGTCTTCCCCCAGGTGAAAGGTCCGTGACCAGCCACCAAAACCATTTCTATTACTTCGTAGGAAATATTTTGAAAAGTCTTTAAAATCTGACTTCCAGTTTCGACTTCATAATCTCCCTGGATCATTTTTTTTGTCATAAATTCTGTGCAGGGAATATCTAAATGAAGATGATCGGCATGAGTTGTTCCAAAAATTGGGATTGGTTTGGCAGCTTGCGCCCAGGCGACAGCATAGGTCGAATGCGTATGAGACACGCCGCCAATTTCTAAGAAATGATTATAAAGCACCAAATGTGTTTTGGTATCTGATGATGGATTCAGCGATCCCTCAATGACTTTGCCTTCCAGATCGACAATCACGATATCGTCAGGCTTGAGCAGGTCATAAGCCACACCGCTTGGCTTGATAGCGATAATTCCCTCTTTTCGATCAATGCCACTGACATTTCCAAAAGTATAAATTACCAATCCCTGACGGGACAGCTCCAGATTCCATTGATAAACTTGATGCTTGATCTCGTCAAACTTGCTCATGCTGCCTTTCCCAACTAAAGCTTGCTAGCCTATTATTGGAAGTTTTCATTAAAAAAACATAATTCAAATTCCAGCATTTCGCTTACCCAACAATCCAATGCGCTGCGACATTAATTTACTATAAATAGTTTTAAAAGTCAACCAGATACTTATCAATCTGTAAATGTAAACTCTTGTTCCACAAAATCACATAGCTTTGAATATCTGTCATAGATTTTCTGGTATTGGGCCGCGTTGGCTGGATTGGGTCGATAGACCAGCTCAAATCCGCTTCCCATTGTTTTCTGCGCAATTTCTATTGAGGGATACAAGCCACAAGCTGTCGCAGCTGCCATGGCTGATCCCAATGCTACTGCCTGATCTGAAGCGATTACTTTAATCGGCATGTTTAAAACATCGGCTGTTACCCGCATGATGAACGGCGACTTCTTGGGAATGCCACCAACCGCGATGATACCTTTGATCTTCACCCCCTCTGCTATGAAACGATCAACGATCTTTTTGGCGCCGAAGGCAGTGGCTTCGACCAATGCTCTGAAAATTTGCGGTGCATCAGAACCCAGATTCAAGCCTGCAATAGCTCCCTTCAACGCCTGATTGGCATCCGGTGTGCGACGGCCGTTCAGCCAGTCCAGCGCTATAATTCCATTTTGGTTGATCGGCAGTTTTTCGGCTGCTTTTGAAAGCTCTGGAATCATTGAATCAGCGAAGTCAGCGATGATTTTGATTTTTGCAGTTTCATTAATCTCAGGAATTTTTGCTAGCAAATTTTCCACCGGCCACATCAATACTGCCTTAAACCAGGCATAGACATCGCCGAAGGCTGACTGTCCGGCTTCCAGTCCCAAAACACCAGGGATAATCGAGCCATCGACCTGCCCGCAGATTCCTTTTACCAGATGCTCACCTTCTTTGGGAATTGGGGTGATGATCATGTCGCATGTCGAGGTACCCATCACTTTGACCAGATGATGTGGCTCGATTTCAGCGCCGATAGCGCCAAAATGAGCATCAAACGAGCCAACACCGATAATCACATTTGACGATAATCCCAGTCGATTTGCCCATTCTGGAGCTAATTTGCCAACTGGAATATCACCGGTAAACGAATCTTCATAAAGCCGATCTCGCAAACCTTTCAATAGCGGATCCAGCTTCACCAGAAATTCCTCCGAAGGCAAACCATTCCACGAGGCATGCCACATCGCCTTATGACCAGCAGCAGTTCGGCTGCGTTTTAATTTGAGCGGATCAGTGTTTCCCGTGAGCAGCGCCGGAATCCAATCGCAGTGTTCCACCCAGGCAAAAGCTGCGGCTCGGACCGTTTTATCTTCCCGCAGAATATGCAAAATCTTTGACCAGAACCATTCCGACGAATAAACGCCGCCAGAGTATTTGGTGAAATCTTCTCCGCCCCAATTCTTTGCCAGCTTGTTGATTTCCTCAGCTTCTTTCACCGCAGTATGATCTTTCCAGAGTACAAACATGGCATTGGGATTTTCTTCAAATCCTGGAGTTAAAGCCAAAGGCATCCCCTGTTCATTCACTGCGCAGGGTGTTGAACCAGTTGTGTCAACCGAGATACCACGGATTTTTTCTGCTGTGGCTTCCGGCGCACTGGCTAAAGCCTTTCGTACTGATATCTCCAGACTTTCAATATAATCCAGGGGGTGCTGCCGAAACTGGTTCTTCGCTGGATCACAAAATTTTCCCTGCTGCCATCTTTCATAATATTGAACATCCGAGGCGATTTCTGAACCATCTGCCGCATCCACAATCAGCGTCCGTACCGAATCGGTTCCAAAATCGATACCGATAACATAATTTTCATTTTTTTTCATAGGTGCTCCTTAGTTCCTTACGTCATGAAAATCGCATGCAGAGGAAACGAGTTTCCAGCAATTTTATTATTAGCGAGTTATTATCAGTAACCTGTTTAGTCTGTCTATCCGCGTCAGGTTATTCGATTCTTTTTAAAGCGTTGATTCTTTCCTGGGCTTTTTGAATGTAATCTCTGGCGCTCTTATGATTGGGATCAATATCAAAAATTTTTTTCCACTCTTCAATGGCTTCGTCATAATTGCCCTCCGTATATTTCACCATTCCCAAATTGAACAGTTCCTCCACCCTTTCACTGAATTCAGCTTCAAGCCGGTCAAGATAATTTCTGGCAGTTATATTAGTCGGCTCTTTTTCAAGTATCTGCCGAAAGATGGATCGGGCACTCAGATAATCGTTTCTTTCATAATAAGCCAACCCTCTTTCCAGCAATTTATCCTGACTGATGTTTGCCAGCGCCATTTTTTGAAGTTCTTTTGAGCGGGAGTGATCCTTATTCATTGATAAAGTAAGATTGCATTCCTGAAGAACTAAATCCCATTTTTTCTGGTTGAAAAAATTTTGAGCCCGCTGATAATGTTGCTCAGCCAGATCAAGCAATTTTTGATTGGCCAGCTTGAGATAGTTTTGACTGGGTTGATGATCTGGATCGATGGACAAATTTTCCTGTAACAGCGCAACAGCGGACGCATAATCCATGTCATCATAAAGACGTTTTGCCCGGGCAAATTTATCATCCACTTCTTTTTTAATATTATTGCCCAGGAAAGCTAATCGACTTCTGGCATATTGATTGGTTTTATCAATCTCCAGAGCTTTTCGATATGAAATCGATGCTTTGGCATATTGTTTATTTTCTTCATACCTTTGAGCCTCGGACAGATACTGATTAATCAACCTGTTATTGGAGGCAATCTCCTTTTCCGATTTGGTCAAATATTCTTTGATCATCTGATCGTTGGGACTGAATACCAGAGCGTTTTTAAATTCTTGTTGAGCGCGACCAAAATTTCTTTGATTATAATATCCCAATCCCCGATAGTAATATTCATTAGCAGCACTGGTGTTGACGCTATCAATCTTTGCCAGATAGGTTTTCGCTCCCTCATGACTATTATTTACAAACAGGATTTTCTCAAAAATCAATTGCGCCCGTTTAAAGTTAGGCTGATAAAAATATTCAACGCCCTGTCTAAATATTTGGTCTAAGTAAGGTGTAAGCTTTGAATTCAGCGCTTTCAGCCGTCCGCGAGCTTTTCGATTGTACTGATCAAGCTCCATTATTTTCTTATAGGAGAGAAAAGCATTAATATACCAGCCTTTATTTTCAAACATGCTTCCGACCTCAAAAAGCGAATCGATCTTGTGTGAATTTTGACCAATTTCGTTTTGAAGAACCGGAATCAAATAATTGACTTCATCGTCAGTGGGATCATAAACCAGTGCCTTCAAATAGGAATTGAGCGCGCCAGAGTAATTATTATTTTGAACCTGTTGATTGCCGATTTCCCGATATTTCTGGTGTAATGAATTTCTATCATCGCTCAATCTCAGCAGCAATGAACCATAGATTTTTGAATTCTTAAAATCATAGCTTACATCGACTTCAAAAGCTCCCAGGGAGATGGCGCCGCCGGCAGAAAAATTATTTATATTCAAATCTGTTACGCCCATAAAGAACGCCGCATGTTCTGACAGGGGGGTAAGCGCGCCCAGATGCAAGCTATATTCATCATTATAAAAATGGGAGGCGAAATGAACGATTGGACCGAGGTGATGAGGTCTTATCGCTGTCCCAATCCGTATTTCATGTTTTTTCTCATCTCCATTATTGCCATTCAATGCAACATTATGGATGGAAATTCCAAAACTGAATTTATCGCGCATTTGCCGGGATCGAAACCATTTCCACAGCGATTCATTGTATTTTGATGAAGTTCGATAGTCGGGCTGGGTTTTGAAGAACAGTCCAAATCCGACGCTCGAATAAAAATCATCATACATGGTTTTGCTCAAATTGACATTAGTGCCTATCGCAAGAAACGGAAAAGGTCGATATCCCAGGGCGACGGTTGCCATATCATAATGATAATTATTCATCATTGCTCGTGATACATTCAATCCCAGCGCAAACGAAGGCGGGAAAAATTTGGTAAATCCGGCATGATTCAAATAAGACCGATGATCAATGTTAACCAGAACCCGATTGGTGGTCAAAAATGTAATGCTGGCAGGATTCCAGTAGCTGGCTGAAGGATCATAAGCCAGAGCAACATTAGAGCCACCAATACCAATAGCCTGAGCGTTCGGCACGAATCGAGAAAATGTCGATTGACCTGGTGCCATCGCTGGAATCAGAAGAGAGATAAGAATGATTGATAACGTAATGGTTGGTTTCATTCAGCGCTTGAATTTTATGTTATTGGATGAAGTCCTTCTTATAATCAATATTGCAGATTTCGATTGGTTCATCTCTTCCCTTGATAGCAATGGAGCCCAGCTTAACGGTAGGATAAATGAAACTGAATAGCGATAAAAATTTGGTGCTGGTTATAATCTGCCCAGACTTTGCCACATCACAAAATCGTGATGCCAAATTGACAACATCACCTACGACGGTGTAGTCCATTCGCTCTTTGGAGCCGATATTCCCTACTACAGCGTGACCAATGTTTATTCCAATACCGACGGTTAAAATTTCAAGATGGAGTTGCTCCCGTTCATGGTTCAGTTTTTCGATCGCTTTCTGGATAAGCACTGCGGCATTCAATAGATTGATATGCTTATTAGCGCCTTCAAAAACGCCCATGATCTGATCACCCATGAATTTATCAACGACACCATAGTTTTCTTCTATAATTCTGGCTTGCAAATCCAGATAGATGTTAATCACTTTTACAACCACCTCCGGCGTATGCCTTTGAGAAAACCGGGAGAAGTCCCGAACATCCGAAAATAATATAGCAATATCACATTGCTCACTGGTAGCAGCCCGTTCGTCGGAATAAACATTCTTTTTGATCATCTGCCGCGTCATCTGGGAGACGAACTTTTGCATCTGCATTTTTTCCTTGAGATGCATAGTCATGTTATTAAATTCCTTGGCCAGTTGCCCCAATTCATCGCGGGTATTCACTGCTATTTTGATATTCAGGTTACCCTGTCCAATCTGTCGTGCCCCTTCAGATAAGGCATGAATTTGTAAAACCATCCGTTGGGTCAAAAAATAAATGCCCAATATGGAAAGAACCGTTACCAATAACGCAATGGTATAAATTATTTTCCGAGCTTCCTTAACCGGCGTGGATAATATCGCTTTGGAAAAGCCGATTCCGGTCACTCCCAGAAAATAATTGGGTTCTTCACCCGTGGTTTTTCTAGGCAACAAAACTGGATAATAATATTCATAATGTGTCTCTTTTTCTTCGATTTTGGGATCTCTCAGCTTTAGCAATAGCTCTTTTTCTGTTTCTGAAAGAAAATTTTGGTTCTCCTCCTTAATCTGCCAGTTCGTATGCGCGACCAAATCCCCGCGGCGATCAATTACCCAGGCATAATCAAGACCATTTATATCCTGATTTTTGATGTTAAAAATGGATTCCTTGATTCCCATGAGTTGATGAGCATCCTGCTCACCCAGCAGCAGATTGTCCCTGATATCAGAAGCGAGGTAATGAACAGATAAGTTACAGATCTCTTCAATCTTGGATGTTAAAATTCTTTTTTCCGTTTGTTGAAAAATCAGGCTTAAAACAAAAATGACGATGATGACGATCAAGCCGATGATGATGCTTAATTTTTCTTTAATCGGAAAAGATATAAAAGAATTTTTGGAGCGGGCCCAGATGGCTTGAACCACATTTTTGATAGCAATAAAAAAGCTGACGATTTTAGTCATTATGAACAGTAGCATATCTTGAGGCCGACTCAGGGTTGCTCTATTAGCAATTTTTCCCTGTTTTGGAGAATTCAGTGCCATTCCGAAATAACTCCTTCATCGCAACCAAATAAGAGTCCGCTCTAAAAAGGACTCAATCATAAAAATTATTCAATCGTTTCGATCTTAAGATCTTCAAACTTGAAGTCCTGCTTATCCGTTTTCGTAACACCAAAAAAATAACGAAGGAGAAAAATAAGCACGAAAATAACAACGAGCATTAGCCAAAACGAACGTTTCGGCATCTGCCTTCGTTTAATGAGACGTCGAAATTTTATTCTCGGTCCATCTGCTTCTCCCTCTGGCGCGGGTTTGTAGAAACGAGGCACATACTGAAATTGCCTGATTTTCGGTTGTTTAAAAAACATTTCTAATTCCCTTATGGTTGACGATTTCGATAAATACCAAAGGAACAAACTCGCTTTGAATAAAATTATAAGCTCATTTAGTGCGAGAGAAATTTGCCAGCCTTTCGCATACCTGATCCTGGATCAGATTTGCCATTGAAGTCGGCACAGAATAATTATTGGCGATTATTGAAAAAGCTAATTCTTCACTATCGGCAGTGGTGACATAGCCAGACAGTGCTCGAACGTATCCAACATAACCGGTCTTGGCTCTCACATTGCCTTCGGCTGCCGTTTGCTGCATACGATTTTTAAGCGTCCCATCGCCACCAGCTATTGGCAGTGATTTATAAAAATAGTTCCCATAAGTATGTTTCCGCATGTAACGAAGCAATTTTACCACGTGCGTTGGAGTTATCATATTTAAGCGTGACAGACCCGAACCATCGACCATCAAAAATTGGTCAGTATCAATACCAATCTCTTGAAGAAATTCCTTCACCACCTCGATGCCCTGTTGTGCGCTGCCAATATCACGAAAGTGTGCTCCCAAAGTCCGGAGCAGTAATTCAGCATATAAATTCTGACTCACTTTATTGACGGAATCTACGATTTCCCAGAGCGGAGGAGATTGATAGTTGAAAATTAAATTCGCTGGATCGGTCCGATAAGAATATCCATCAAGATCATCGATATCCTGGGGACTACCGAAAACCTGAATTCCCTTTTTCTCAAGCGTCTGTTTAAAAACTGTGGCTGTAAATAGCGTAGGATTTTCGACCGAGAACCAGTCCCGCTGGGGCGATGAACTGCTGGAAATCGCCCCATCAATTTCCACATGATTGGTGCCATGCCTTCGCTTAAACGATATCTCTTTGTCCAGTCCATCTCTGACCGTTGAGACTTTATTAATAATTTCGGCATAATCAGTCTCTGGCATCAGTTGATATTTTGCCGGACCGCCAATAGAATCTCCAGCGGCAAAATAGATATTGATGCAATTATCGTTGAATGAGAGCGCGCTGATTTGAGCCGCATACCAATCCGATTGATAGTCCCAGGCCCAGCCTTCTCCCATAATTTCTTCTTCAAAATAATTGTCATCGCCAATAAGGTCACCCATAATTGCCGTGATATGACGAGCTTTCAGCGAATCAGCCCAAAATTCCAGCGGCCTTGAAATTTCGCCATTATAATAGCGACCCGTGATTGTCGGATCGCCAGCGCCGACGATTATCAAGTTCCCATTTATCATCCCATTTTCATCGATAGCGCTATCAGCGTAAAACTTTGTGCAATAACGAAACTCTGGTCCTAACTTCACCAGCGCCGCCGCGGTCGTAAACAATTTCATATTCGATGCTGGAATGAAATTTTTATGTGGATTTCTTGAGTAAAGAATTTCACCGTTCTTCAGCGATTGAACAACAACTCCCCAATACGCATTGGAAAAAGCTGGTTCATCGAATGTCTGATCCAATTCGGTTTTCAATTGTTCGAGTGGCGTTCGAGATGATTTGAGCGGCTTGATATACGCACACCGACTTATGAAAAGCATAAGCAATAAAAAAATAAAACTCTTTTTCAAACCAAGATGCAAAGTTGTTTCTCCTAAATTGTAACTGGTTAATACTTACTAAAATTAGCAGGTTGCACGCCAAGCCCGGGAAGATCAGGCAAAGTGAATTGTCCATCCGTCATTTTTACTCCCTGGAACGGATCAGATTTTAATAACAATGCGCCATCCAGATCCATATAATCGAATAGCGGCGCGAGGTGAGCGGCTGCCGTTATGCCAAGAGAGCTTTCGATAAAACAGCCAATCATCGTCTTCAGATTCAGCGCCTGCGCTATTGTTAGCATCTTCATTGCTTCGGTAATTCCGCCGCATTTCATCAGTTTTATATTAATCCCATCAAAGGCGCTGGCGAGTCCTTCCATATCAGTGCTGGTTCTTAAACTTTCATCAGCAAATAAGGGTAAATTAACTCGTTCACGAACCCATTTTGTTCCCTCTAAATCTTGTGCTGGGAGCGGCTGTTCAACCAGCTCTACATTCTGATGTTCGAGCCAATTGATTTTTTCTACGGCTTCATCTTTGGACCAACCCTCGTTGGCATCGATTCTTATCGGACAATCGGTTATCTTTCGTATCGTCTCGATAATTTCATAATCAATTTTCGTGCCCAATTTAACTTTTAATATGGGATAATTTCGGGCTTCGATTACCTTCTGTTTAATAATATCCAGTCGATCAATTCCAATCGTAAATGACGTTAAAAAAGTAGCTTCATTTTTGATGCCCAGAAATTTATAAACTGGCAAAGCCATTTTTTTCCCAGCCAAATCAAATAACGCCATATTAATAGCTGCTTTGGCTGCATAATTGCCGGGCAATTTTCTTTCCAACTGTTCCATTATCGAATCGACTTCCAGTGGACTGTTTTCCAACAGTGGGCTAATTTGATCGAAAAAATGTTTAATCGTAGTCGGACTTTCGTGATAGAAATACGATGGTGCAGCTTCGCCATAACCAACATAATTTTCATGTCTTAATTCAACAAACACATTTTCAGCAAATTTTTTTTTACTATTAGCCACGGCGAATTGATAGGTTAAAGGTAGTTGATATGTTTTATAGCTCAGTTTCACAGATATATTCCAATTTGAAAAGATAACGTGTCTGAATTCAGCTTGTTAAAATAATTAAATTGTTGATAATAGTCAAGAATTTTTTACATGAATATTTATAAATTCTGTAAAGAGGCTTGATTATTTGATTCAAAAATGTTATACTTATACAATTTTTAGATTGCTCAAACATGAAGGAGTGGTGCGAATGAAAAATCTTGACGATGTCAAATCCGAATTTGCCAGGCTGGTTCAGATCATGGAACGCTTAAGGCGAGAAGACGGCTGTCCCTGGGATCGCGAACAAACGTACGAATCGCTGCGACAATATTTATTAGAAGAAACTTATGAAGTGCTGGAATTAATTGACTCTGGCCAATATAATGAATTAAAAAATGAACTGGGCGATCTATTATTGCAGGTTATTTTTCAAGCCCAGATCGCTGAAGAAGAAGGACGGTTCACGATTATTGATGTGTTGAAAAAAATTAATGAAAAGCTAATCCATCGACATTCCAATGTGTTTGGTGATGTGGTCGTTCGGAATGCTGAGGAACAAACGGTGAATTGGGAGAAAATGAAAAAGCAGGAAGTCACCAATCGCTCCGTGATCGATGGCGTTCCGAAACAGCTATCAGCCCTGCTTCGCGCCCATCGGATGCAGGCAAAAGCAGCCACTGTCGGATTCGATTGGGAGAAAGCCGATCAAGTATGGGAAAAAGTTATAGAAGAATTGAACGAGCTAAAAGAGTCGATTAATCAGGGTTCTCACAATGAAATACAAATGGAATTTGGCGATCTGCTTTTTGCCATGGTTAATTTGTCGAGATTCATCAACATTAATCCAGAAGATGCACTGCGACTGGCAATTGAAAAATTTTCTAATCGCTTTCGTCAGATGGAAAAGCAAGTGGCTGATTCAAACAGATCTTTACATGACATGAAATTAGAGGAGATGGATCTGATCTGGGAGGAGATTAAGAAGAGGTGATTGGTAATCAGGTAATAGGGCTATCAGAAATTTCATTACACAATCAGTCGCCTAATAACCTAAAAAATAGCTGGATTATTTTAATAATAATTCTTAAATTTAACTCAACTAAAATTAAATTTCTAACTTCTGATTGGCGGAGGCTTTGATGACCGAAAAAATTAAAGCTGCATTGGAATTTGCTGGACAGAATAATATTGAAATGGTTGATCTGAAATTTTGTGATCTGTTCGGACGCTGGCATCATTTAACGATTCCTGCCA
>JAEAME010000639.1_pt1 | contig 33195 bp, 28 predicted proteins | sample 8958731 | NCBI WGS metagenome assembly JAEAME01 (sample SAMN16933194, study PRJNA681113) | bioreactor sludge metagenome | isolation source: anerobic bioreactor sludge (Control) | place: India:Bengaluru | collected 2018-10-24
AGCCCTCTGATGAAGAAATATTTTTTGGATATCATGCCGGCGCTCAGGCAGGTGTGAGGATCTCATACTATGGCATCTATGGAGAGGCCCTTTACTCAGTGCATCAGGATCAGGATGGAGGTGATCCGATTGCATATTTCATGCCCGGATTGAGTGTAAAGCGTTATATCAAGAAATTTCTTTTCGTGGAGCTTGGAGGTTCATTATTGATCCCGGCAGGAGATACGGATCTCCCTGAAAATTCAATGAATCCTGAAAATCAGCCTGTTCTGTCTGCCGGCATGGGTGGCAGGTTCTCGGTTTTGGAACTGTCATTAAGGGCAAGCTCAAGGAGTGGTTATGGAGTATTCCAGGTTACTGCTGCATTAAATTTTTAGGATAATTCCGTTTCCGGAGATTTTGACACTTCAACATTTAAAGTTGAGGTACATTATTGTTGTGAATATTCCCTTATAGCTTTCTCTATACCATCTGAATCAAAACCGCATTCTTTATAAAGCTCTTCCTGGCTGCCATGTTCAACAAAATAGTCGGGTATTCCAAGTCGCTTGATTTTGGTATTATACCCATGGTCACACATGAATTCTATTACAGCGCTCCCAAAGCCTCCCTTGAGTACTCCATCCTCAACTGTTATTACCTTCCTGAATTTTCTGAAGACTGAATGCAGAGCTTCAGTGTCAAGCGGGGCTGCAAACCGCATATCCCAGTGAGTTACTGTAAGGCCTTCCTTTTCAAGTTTTCTGACTACTCCGGCAACCTCGTTGCCGGGATGGCCGATGCTCAGAACAGCTATATCGTCGCCCTCGCTTATCAGTCTGGCTTTACCGACAGGGATCTCCTCAAATGGTCTTTGCCAGTCGGAAATGTGACAGTTGCCCTTTGGATAGCGTATAGAAAAAGGCATTTTATTTTTTTCAAGCTGAGCCGTGTACATAATGTTCCTGAGTTCAATGGCATCCATCGGAGCTGAAACAACAATATTCGGGATGCTTCGCATGAATGCAATATCAAAAAAACCATGATGGGTAGCGCCGTCAGGGCCAACAAGACCACCCCTGTCTATACAAAAGATAACATGCAGGTTCTGGAGAGCTACGTCGTGTATAACCTGGTCGTAAGCTCTCTGTAAAAATGAAGAATAGATATTGCAGAAAGGGATCATCCCCTGAGTAGCAAGTCCCGCAGAAAAAGTAACAGCGTGCTGTTCTGCTATCCCGACATCGAAAGTTCTGTCGGGTAATTCTTTCATCATTATGCACAGGGAACAGCCAGTTGGCATAGCCGGAGTAATACCTGCTATTTTATCATTCATTCTGGCCAGCTCCAGTATCGATTTTCCGAAGATCTCATTATAAGAAACTGCCTGTTCCCTGGCAGTTATAAGTTCTCCTGTATTTTTATCAAATCTGCCAGGAGCATGAAATACTGTCTGATTTTCTTCGGCCTGCTTAAAGCCTTTGCCTTTAATAGTAAGGCAATGAAGCAGTTTCGGGCCGGGGATCTTTTTCAGATCTTCAAGCACTTTTGTAAGATGAAGTACATCATGTCCGTCAATAGGTCCGAAGTACCTGAAATTCATCCCTTCAAAAAGGTTGCTTTTATCAAGGATCGTGCTTTTGAAACCTGCTTCGAGCTGTGCGGCAAGGGTCCTGGCATCGGGACCAAGTTTCCCGACCTTACCCAGGAAATTCCATACCTTATCCTTAAATCTGTTATATGTTCTGCTTGTTGTTATGTCAAGAAGGTATTCCTTTAATGCACCCACATTCGGATCAATAGCAATATTGTTATCATTAAGTATTACAAGCAGGTCCGATTTGGCTATTCCTGCATTATTTAGACCTTCGAAGGCCTGACCCGCTGTCATTGCCCCGTCGCCGATAATGGCAATTATATGCCTCTTCTCTCCTTTTCTTTTGGCGGCAACAGCCATACCAAGTGCAGCTGAAATACTTGTTGATGAATGGCCGGTACCAAATGCATCATATTCACTCTCTGACATCTTAGGGAATCCGGATATACCCCTGTATTTTCTGTTAGTCGAGAATTTCTCTCTCCTGCCAGTCAGGATCTTATGACCGTAAGCCTGATGGCCTACATCCCAGATTATTTTATCATAGGGAGTATTAAAAACATAATGAAGGGCGATAGTCAGTTCCACCACTCCAAGGCTGGCTCCAAGATGACCCGGATTATTGCTTACAGCTTCAATTATATATTGCCGGAGTTCTTCACTAACCTTTACAAGATCAGCAGGATCAAGCTTTTTAAGATCTTCTGGTGAAGATATTTTAAACAAAAGATTTTCCCCCGTGCTCATCATGCCGAAATAATTCGCAAATATAACAATTATTATGCCTGTATGTTTATGAGACTATAGCCCGGATTTTCTTATTTTTGATTGATCGTGCAGAATCAGAAAAGGAGACATTATAACGTGAAGGAAGATTAAATAAAAAGAAGATTATGAAGAGAATAGAGATTTTGTTCTTTTTGATATTCCTGATAAGCATATCAATGATTTCATGTGTATCCGGCCGTAAATTCAAGGATGTTCAGGATAAAAGCCGTCACTTCATGGATGAAAGAGATAGCTTCAAGGCAAGTAATATCCAGCTTGAAATGGCCAACAGGGAACTTGAATCTGAGGCTGCCGGACTCAGGGAGAAGATAAGCAAGACAGACGCGGAAATTGAGAAAGTCAGGAAAGAAAGGGATAATGCAACAGAGGAAGTTGCCAGGATCACTTCACAATATCACGATCTGCAGAATGCTCATGAGGAACTCATAAAAGGGAATGTTAAGGAAACCCAGAAGCTTCTTTCAGAGTTGCAGGCTGCGCACGCTGACCTTCAGCAGAAAGAGGATATACTCAGGCAGCTGGAGTCTAATCTTGATTCAAAAAAGGCATCTCTTGATGAGCTGAATTTTGAATTGCAGAAGAGAAACGAGCGATTGGTTGAACTTGAAAAAATTCTCAATACACAAAAAAAGATTGCCCAGGATCTGAAGAATAAAGTTTCAGATGCTCTTCTTGGCTTTGAAAATAACGGGCTTACTGTTACGCAAAAAGACGGAAAAGTTTATGTATCACTTGACGAGAAGCTTCTTTTCAAAACAGCCAGCTGGGATATTGATGCAAATGGAAGCAATGCCTTGAAAAAGCTTGCCGGTGTTCTTGAAAGGAATCCAAACATACAGGTTACAATTGAAGGTCATACAGATAATGTGCCATATAATCCTGGTAACAGCCAGCTAAGAGATAACTGGGACCTGAGTGTAAAAAGAGCCACGACAGTTGTCCGTGTGCTCCTTGAAGGCTCAAGGATTAATCCCATGCGTCTTATTGCATCGGGCCGAAGTGAATACGTTCCTGTCGATGACAGCGACTCTGCGGATGCCAGGCAGAAAAACAGGCGTACAGAGATTATACTGACTCCGGATCTCAGTGAATTATACGAACTGATCAATAAGTATTGACCGGTATTAATAAAGGAGACGGGAATTACTCTTCAGTGAATTCCTGTAACCTGACTTTAATATTCTTAAGTGCCTGCAAAAGATTATCTTCAGGTTTCAGAAAATCCTGTTCACCCCAGAAATCAGAATCATAATTTGTTATCGTCCTTGAAAAGACAGAATGAATTGGGGCAAGCTGTTCTCTTTCGAACCGCGTCACATTGTTTAAACTTGTTGCAGTAACTGCCATCTCGAAAAATACATTGAACTGGCTGTTAAACAACCTTTTTTTCTTCTTCGCAATAAACTGGAGATCGCCTCTGACATGATTCAGATAATAACGTTCATCAAATTTCCGGTAACTTACAGAATATTTGACAGATACGGGCCATGTATTGAATCCATGGGATGGACTTGAGACAAAAGACTCCTTCATCTTATCAAGATATTTCGGATAAATTTCAAAGTCAGCCTGTAAAAGGGCATAATCCTCAGTATTTATATACATTGTGCCCCTGTACATTGCAGGATCTGAATTCTGCTTTGGTTCAAAATCGATCACATAAGCCGACTCTTCATCGTTGACTATTATATCACTTATCCTGTAAGTGTAATTATTATAATCATCTCTTGAGATAAACTCAAAGGAGTTTTTTATTCCATCAAGATCAAGGCAGGTGCTTAATCCTGCTTTAAGTCTTATCGCGAGGGTGTCACTAAGATCGGCATTCTCTATCTTCCTGCTTTTAAGTACCATTATCTGGTCGTTTACAAATCCGTGATAAGAACTTTTATAAATACGGATAATTGCTTCGGAATAGGTCTGAAGTTCCTGTTTCTTCATTACACCTTCGCGGTAGAAAGAGGTAAGCATTGCAGGGGAATTGCCATAATTTTTAGGTATGGCGGCTATAGCTCTGTTAATTATTTCCTGTGGAATCTGTGTTCTTATTATTATCTCAGGGATAGAAATAAACTCTCTTTTCAGGGCAATTGTTAGATCGCTGCCAACTGCCTGTCTTACAGGTATTTCTCTTCCAATAAAGCCCAGATACGATATGAAAAGGGTATCCTGCAGGTATTCATTTATGATCCTTAAGCTGAATTCTCCGCTGTTATTTGTTACTGTCCCTCTTCCCCTGTTCTTTAAGGCAATTGCAGCAAAGGGCAATGGTTCTTTCGATTCCTCATCAATTATAATGCCTGAAATTATTCCTGCCCCTTCCAGTGGTTTGATATCGGCTTTTTTTATTCCCAGTGGAGGCGGTTTGGAAATGATTATATATTTATCAATTACAGAATAAACAAGGGAGTCATTTTGCACTATGCTATCCAATACGGCTTCCAGCCTGGCATTGCTGAAATTCATATTAATTTTATTATCAGGGTTTATCAGCCTGCTGTCGTAAGTGAAATTAAACCCCGTACGTTTGGAAATGATATTCAGAGCACTGCCAGTTTTAACAGTACCTTCCCTGAATGTAAATACGGAATCAAGTATTTTTTCCTGGCAGTAAATCTGCCACTTGCTCAGCAAAATGAATAATACAATCGCTGAAACTCTTTTTATTATAGAGCCATTGATTGACAGCATTTTTTAAAAAATGAGTCACTTTTTTTTGAGATGGTATACATCACCATCTTTCGTATAACTCAGTATAAAGCTAGCACAAATAAGGCGAATAATTGTATCCTGCGACTGGTTATCGATTGTAATTGCCCATGGTAAATCAAGGATCTCTTTATCGTCGGCAATAATTTCCATGTTATAGACCCTCTTCAGATCGTGTAAAACGACATCGAGGGACTGACCGTCATACGTCAGTAATCCGTTGTTCCAGGCCATATAATTTGGATTATCATTCATTTTTTTATCTGAAGATTCCTGGCTGAGAGTTCCGACAAATCCGGGATCAAGCTGAATGTTCTGATTTCCCGATTCATCATAAAGCATTACATGGCCTGTTTCCACGAATACTTCAACTGCAGAATTGTCATTACTTGTTATTACGTTAAATGAGGTTCCAAGGACTTTTATAATTGCCTCTCCGGCATCAACAGTAAATGGATTTGATTCATCAGGAGTAATTTCAAAGAATGCTTCACCTGTAAGTTCAACGGCTCTGCCTGTCCTTCCGAAATTGGTACGATAGCTCAGCCTTGTATTCCGGTTCAGAAACACATTGCTGCCATCCGGCAGGGTGACCTTAAGATTTTTTTCATCATTTCCCGTGGCAGCAATTATTTTTCTGTTCAGTGCATCTGTTCTAATCACATAAACTGCTGCAGCGCCGATGCTTAAAAGAATAAGAGCAACAGCGGCTATTCTGATCAATGTTCTCCTCATTAAAATTATCCTTCCATGAGTTTTCAGCTTATTAGGGCCTGCCTCATTTATCCGTGCAATGACCTTATCCCACGCCTTATCAACATTGATTTGTTCCTTATCGTACATATCTTTAAGCTCTTTCCATTCTTTTTCAGTATTATAGCTGTCTTCAGCAATAAACTGCTTCAGTTTTTCTGATTTAATCTCCGTTTCCTCCGACATAAAACCGGCAAGTTCCTGCCAATCCCTGTCTGTTAATTTCTCCTTGTTTTTCATTTTTTTATTGTTCTGCCAAAGCTTTCCGGAATTCTCTCAATGCTTTTCCCATGTTAGCTTCAACTGTTTTAACCGAGACTGAAAGTTTTTCTGCAATCTCAGCATATTTCATTCCTTCAAACCGGTTCATGCAAAAGATCCTGCCGCATTTTTCGGGCAGCCGGTCAAGGATCCTGGTTATCTTTAAGTGCAGTTCATTATACTGGACCAAATCTGTCGGACTTGCTGAATCATCCTCCTTCTTTAGCGACATCTCTCTTGCGTGTTTTTCTATCACCTTGTTATGTTCAATATGATGAAGGCAGCGGTTGTGAACCGATCTGAAAAGATAACCATTCAATGAACTTTGTATCATGATCTTTTCTTTGTCCTGCCAGAGCCTGAAAAACAGGTCCTGAACAATCTCTTCAGCTGTATCGTTGTCTCTGATAAGTTTTTTTGCGTAACGGACCAGGGAAGTATAGGAGGATCTGAAAAGTGATTCAAACTGTCCTTTATCACCCTGTCGGATCCTCCTTATTATTTCACTTTCACTGTCCATCAGATCTTAATTGTCAAGATCGTCCCTGTCACTGAATTTAAGCTTCCTGCTCAGTCTGCGTATTGCCGATTCTATGCTCTGGTCAGGTTCTATTACATTGTATTCTCCCCAGAACTCAGGATCAGTAAAGTCGCTAACTTTTTCTGAAAACACATCTGAATACCTTAACTTTTCCTTACCTGCAAATTTAATAACTTCCTGATCAGTACGGTCAGTTATTGCCATTTCTGACATTGTTGTATAGAAAGTATTGAATAATCTTTTCTTCCAGTTTACTTTAAACTTAACTTCTGCCCTGGAATATGAGAAATACCATTTTCCATCCTGTTCACGGAATTTAGTTCTGTAAGTTACAAGTTCAGGTGTAACTTCCATGCCTATAGGTTTTCTTCTGACAAATATTGAAGTAACTGCTGCCTTATCCTCAAGGTTTAGACCAAATTCAGCTTCGGTAATTGCTCCGGATTCAACTTCAATAAAGAGAGATCCGACAAACAGGGGAATATCGACATTTGATTTCTGACGGAATCCGATTTCATAGTGAGGTTTTCCGTCTATTTCGATAACGCTGTTCAGCGAATAATCGTAATTCTTCATTGCATCAATAGTGAGTATCAGTTCCGTATTCTTGACAAGATCAAGATCAAGAGTATTTGAAATACCTCCCTGGAGTTTGAACAGAACAGTATCCATTCTTGCCACGTCAGTGCTCTTGCGTCCTTTATATAGCCTGGCGGCATCGAACCTTAAGTCGTTTGAATAAGGTGCCTTGAACACTTCGACAGCTGCTTCGCCTATCGAAACGTATGTACGGTTCTTGCGTATTGTTTCCCTGTAGAACGCTGTCATAAGGTTGGGAATGTTTTCGTAATTCTTCCCGATCTTATAGATAGCATTTGTAACTATCAGGTCAGGATCCAGTGGTTTTACAATTACCTCCTTAATCGGAATAGGTGCAGTTTCCATTGATATTACATTTTTGTACCCGTTATCCCTCATGGAGCTTATGGGAACTAATTTGTTTTTGTATCCCAGGTAGCTCACTTCCAGGTTCTTGGATACCAGTGCATTTCCAATCTTCAATGTAAATTCTCCATCGATGTTTGTAATAATAGCAACATTGGATTCTGAAACAGCAACTGTTGCAAACACAAGTGCTTCACCGGTTTCTGCATCGACCACTTTACCTTTTAAGGTTATGTAATCCTGCTGATCCGATTTTTTACTTTTGTCAGACTCACCGGCGAATGAGGCCTGAATTGTAAAAGCCAGCAGAAGAACAGTGGCAATAAGTGAAATTCTGTTAATAGTTTTCATGGCTAAATAATTAAGTTATTATTTGAACTTTACTCTTTTAGATGTATTGTCCCGCTTACCGTTTATATGACCGGTATAAAGTAAAAAACCCTATTCTGAAACGATAAAATAATTTATTATCTTTCATCCTGTTTTACCTGACCTATGGTTAGCACCTTTATTAAATCTTTTAATTCTTTAGGATCCGGATATTCATTTCTTGTCAGTTCCCTGACAGGGGAAATATCGATAAAGGGCATGCCTGTTTCAGCAGGCATAGAACTGACGAATTTTTGCAACCTGAAATGTCCTGAATGTTTATCAGGATCAGAATTAATGTCAAGGGAAAGGGGTTTCATGGAAACGGCCTTGTTTGAAAAGATAATTAAAGAACTGGAACCATATGTATATAATTTAAATCTGTATTTTCAGGGAGAGCCGATGCTGCATCCGAAGTTTTTTTCTTTTCTGAGGTCGGCAGAGAGAATCCATACCACGGTGTCGACAAATGGTCATTTCCTCTCTGAAGAAAATGCAGATAAGCTTGCAGCTTCAGGTCTGAACAATCTTATAGTGTCTCTTGACGGGCTTGACAGCGAATCATATTCAGCTTACAGGGTTAAAGGTAACATGGATATTGTTAAGCAGGGGATAAGAAATGTAACGGAAGCTAAGAAACGGCATTCTTCGGGGCTGAAACTGACAATTCAGGTTCTTGTAAATAAAAACAATGAACATCAGATCAGACAGCTTAAGCATTATGCAAGAGAGATGAAAGCCTCACTCAGGCTAAAATCAATGCAAATTAATGATGATACAGCTTTTGAGAAATGGCTGCCTTCTGACAGGCGATACAGCAGATATAAGCTAAAGGATGGTCATTATATTATTAAAAATACCTTGCCTGACAGATGTTCAAGATTATGGTTTAATCCTGTTATTACATGGAACGGCAAGGTATTGCCATGTTGTTTCGACAAGGATGCAAAGTATATTCTGGGAGATCTGAATGAAGATTCATTCAGAGATATTTGGAATGGTCCGCGATATCGTCTTTTCAGAAAGGCTGTTTTCTCAGGCAGAAAATATATCGATATATGCAGGAATTGCACCTCAGGTCTTAAAGGTGTTAAATGCTGATTGCAAATTGCCGGGCGGATCTTTTGACAGCAACAGGATAAGACGTTAATAAATATTACCAGGTTGAAGCAGAAAGCTTTCTATACTGTCATAACATCTTTCTCCTTGAGGCTTATTATTTTATCAACTTTGGTATTAAATTCAACAGTCATCTCCTGAACATTTTCAGCAGCATCTTTTTCAATATCTTCGGGAAGGCCATTTTTCAGCAGTTGTTTCAGTTCATCATTAGCCCATTTCCTTGCATTGCGGATGCTGATCCTGGCTGTTTCTCCCTCATTCCTTACCTGTTTTACAAGCTGGTGTCTTCTTTCCTCTGTAAGAGGGGGGATAGAGATGCGGATAACTTCACCATTATTCATAGGGGTCAATCCTATATTTGCAGCCATTATTGCCTTTTCAATAGTGCCAAGCATCGTTTTTTCCCATGGTTGTATCAGGATTGTTTTAGGGTCCGGTGTATTTATGTTTGAGACCTGGGAAAGGGGAGAATTGACTCCATAATAATCAACTGTAATACCATCAAGTAGCACAGGGGTTGCACGTCCTGCACGCAGTCTTGCCAGCTCATGCTCAAGGTGATCCGTAGCTTTCTGCATCCTTTCCTTCGTTTCTTCTATGATAAGTTCAACATCTTCGTTCATGGCATGAAGGTTAACTTTGATTAAATAAAACGATAATGATGTTAATTAACAATTAAAACAAAAATAATAAAATAGCCGGAATTGCAATTCCTTTCAGGGGTAAATAAGTGTTCCGGTTTTAATCCCGCTTACAAGTGTCATAAGGTTTCCGGATTTGTTCATATCGAAAACGATTATCTGCATTTTATTTTCACGGCACATTGTAAAGGCAGTGGAGTCCATAACCTTAAGCCTGCGTTCGATAACCTCCTCAAATGAGATTGAATCGAATTTTTGAGCAGAAGGATCTAATTCAGGATCAGCAGTATATACGCCATCAACCCTGGTCCCTTTAAGAAGGACATCAGCCCTTATCTCAACAGCTCTCAATGCTGCTGCTGTATCAGTAGTGAAGAAAGGATTTCCGGTTCCTCCGGAAAGGATGCATACAGTGCCTTTTCTTAGCTCTGCCACAACTTTATCTCTCTCATAGAGTTCTCCGACAGGTTCCATCCTGATTGAAGTAAATACTTTTGCTTTTCCCCCGCAACGTTTAACGGCATCTTCGAGTGCGATACTGTTTATTATAGTGGCAAGCATCCCCATCTGATCACCTTTGACCCTGTCAAAGCCCGATCTTTCACCTGTAAGTCCCCTGAAGATATTTCCGCCTCCAATAACGATTGCAACTTCACATCCGCCTCTTACAACATCGACTATCTGGCTGGCATATTCTTCAAGCACAGATTCATCAAGCCCATGGGTGCCTTCTCCGGCAAGTGATTCTCCGCTTAGTTTCAGAAGTATTCTCGAATATTTCATATTGTTTTCACTTTCCTGTAAAGATATGATTTCCGCATAAACAAAAAAAGGCGCCATGAGGCGCCAGTTATAATTGATTCATGAACATAGCTTATTTACAGATTCAGCGTAAATCTCCGGAATCCTGTTACAGAGAGTTCCTTGCTGACAGATTTAAGGTACTGCCCGACTGACATTTTATTATCCTTAATGAATTCCTGGTTCAGGAGAGTGCTTTCCTTATAGAATTTACCAAGCTTTCCCTGAGCAATTTTTTCAAGCATTTCTTCCGGTTTTCCGTCACGCCTGGCCTGTTCTTTACCTATTTCAAGCTCCTGGGCAATAACTGAATCAGGAACATCATCCTTATCGACAGCCACCGGATTCATAGCTGCAACCTGCATAGCTACATCCTTATACACCTGGGTATCCAGACCGGCTTTTGTAAATCCGGCAAGGGTTGCAAGTTTGTTTCCGGGATGAATATATGCCTGAACATGGGCAGCTTCAATTTTTTCAAAGTATGACAGCTCAAGTTTTTCGCCAATTATGCCCATATATTCAACAACTTTCTCTCCAACCTTTCCGCCATCCATTGGAAGGGATTTCAGCGCTTCAAGATCAGCAGGGTTATTCTTGAGTGCGATATCAAGTATTTTATGAGCGAGGTTGATGAATTCGGTATTTTTTGCCACGAAATCAGTTTCGCTGTTAAGTACTATCATTATCCCAAGTTTACCATCTGCAGACACTTTTGAAAGAACAACACCTTCTGTTGCTTCTCTGTCGGCACGCTTATTGGCAACAGCCTGTCCTTTTTTCCGTATTATTTCAATTGCCTTGTCAAAATTGCCATCAGCTTCTTCCAGGGCTTTCTTGCAATCCATCATCCCGGCGAGGGTCACTCTCCTTAATTTGGCAACATCAGCAGCAGTTATTACAGCCATCTTAATATCTTTTTATTTACAATCTCCAACAAAAAAAATCACAAATGCAGAAATAAAATTACTATTCTTCTTCCTCTTCCTCTTCCTCATGTTCCTCTGCATGAACATCACCTGTTTCCGGTTCTTCAGTTTCGTCTGAGGCACTTTCCTCCTCAGAGTCTTCCTCATCCTCCACAATAGCTTCTATCAGGGAAGCAGGCATATCTTTAGTCTCAAGCTCTTTTCTGATAATTTTTTTATCTTTTATACCGTCCTTGTCCTTATCAGTCTTTCTTTCATTAAGGCCTTCATCTATTGCCTGGCAAAGTATTTCAACGATAAGTGAAATTGATTTTGAAGCATCGTCATTTGCAGGAATCGGGAAATCGATTTCTGAAGGGTCTGAATTTGTATCAACCATTGCAAAAACAGGTATACCAAGGCGTTTTGCTTCCCTTACAGCTATGTGTTCTTTGCATACATCAACAATAAACAGTGCGGAAGGTAGCCTTGTAAGATCTATTATGCTTCCGAGGTTTTTTTCAAGTTTAGCTCTCTGGCGGGTGACCTGAAGTTTTTCACGCTTTGAAAGGTTGGCGAATGTTCCATCTGTTGCCATTTTATCAATTGATCCCATTTTTTTGACGGCTTTCCTTATTGTTGGGAAATTAGTCAGCATACCTCCCGGCCAGCGTTCAGTAACATATGGCATATTTACATTCTTTACTTTTTCAGCAACTATTTCTTTTGCCTGTTTCTTTGTGGCAACAAAAAGGATTTTCTTGCCTGATCTGGCTATATGTTTCATTGCTGAAGCAGCTTCATCGACTTTAACTATAGTTTTTTCAAGGTCGATTATATGAATCCCATTACGCTCCATAAATATATACGGGGCCATTGCGGGATTCCATTTTCTCTTCAGGTGTCCAAAGTGAACACCGGCATCCAATAATTCTTTGAAGTTTGTTCTTGGCATTTTATTAATTTTAAGTTTACATTCTTTGTTTTCAATTGTCGAGTAGCCCTGTAAAGCAGGGGTCTCCACAATTTAGATACTAAACTTGCATCTCTGGCATTATATGATTCCTAACGTTTACTGAACTGGAATCTTTTGCGGGCTTTTGGCTGGCCTGGCTTTTTTCTCTCAACAACACGTGAATCACGTGTAATGAATCCTTTCTGTTTAAGAGTTTTTTTATTTTCTTCATCAGCGATTACAAGAGCCCTTGTGATACCTAAGCGGAGGGCTTCAGCCTGACCTTTAATACCGCCTCCTTCAAGATTTGCAACGATATCAAATTTGTTCATTGCATCAAGTGTCTGGAGAGGCTGGGTTACAACATATGAGAGTATCTCGGTTCCAAAATAATCTTTATAGTCCCTGCCATTGACAGTTATATTCCCTTTTCCGTCATTTAGGTATACTCTTGCAACAGCCGCTTTCCTTCTTCCTATAGCATTGATTGCTTCCATATATGTTCCCTGATTTAAAGTTCAATTTTTTTTGGTTTCTGGGCTTCATGAGGATGTGATGTTCCTGCATAAACATGCATATTCCTGAAAAGGTCACTCCCAAGACGATTCTTCGGAAGCATTCCCTTTACAGCATGCTCGACAAGTCCGATAGGATTTTCCTTAAGCATCTTCTGGGCACTTGTAAACCTCTGTCCTCCAGGATAACCGGTATGCCTGACATACTCTTTTTTCAGAAGTTTTTCTCCTGTTAATACAACCTTTTCAGCGTTTATCACCACAACATTATCTCCACAATCTACATGAGGAGTGAAGTTCGTTTTGTTTTTGCCTCTTAACATACTGGCAATCACTGTTGCGAGTCGGCCAAGCACTGCACCTTCAGCATCAATGAGAACCCACTCTTTGTTAACAGTAGCCTTGTTTGCCGATACTGTTTTGTAACTTAAGGTGTTCACTTTTCTTAATTTTTATAATTGATATTCTTGTATTTAATCTATTAACCCTCTGATTTCGGGTTTGCAAAAATACAACATATTTATTAAAAAAAAAGAATATTGAAGAGAATTTATATGTATAACCAAAACTAAGAGTATTTTTGCTTTTTATGTCATTAAAATACTATCGCCGTATATGAATAACGACAGGCGTTTCCTTAAAAGGGCTATCGAAATTGCCGCAGAAGGAATTGATAAAGGAAACGGGCCTTTTGGAGCCGTGATAGCTAAAAACGGAAGGATTATTTCAGAAGCTGTCAACAGTGTTGTGCTTTTAAAGGATCCTACAGCTCATGCCGAAATACTGGCAATCCGTCAGGCTTCTGAGTATCTTTCGACACATGATCTGTCAGATTGCACCTTATATACTTCCTGTGAACCATGCCCTATGTGCCTTGGAGCTGTTTACTGGTCAGGCATAAAAAAAGTTGTCTTTTCAACAGGCCGTGCTGATGCTGAGCTTGCCGGGTTTAGCGACAAAGTGATCTATGATGAACTGGCGCTTGATCCTGGCAGAAGAAAAATTACTTTTATCCATTTAAAGGATCCAGCAGGGGAGGAGATATTCAAAAAATGGGATGAATATGAAGGGAAGATCCCTTATTAATATGTCAGGGCCAAAGAAACTTACGGAAGATTTTTTTCTGCGCGATGTACTTAGCGTAGCTCCCGATCTGATCGGAAAAATAATTGTGATAAGGTCGGGACAGAATACACTGAAGAGGTACATGATTACAGAAACCGAGGCCTACCGGGGAGCAGAGGATGAAGCCTGTCATGCAAGCAGGGGAAGAACTCCAAGGACCGAAGTAATGTATATGAAAGGTGGCAGGATCTATGTTTACCTTATATATGGGATATACTGGATGCTAAATTTCGTTACTGGAGAAAAGGATGATCCCCAGGCAGTACTTATCCGTGGAATTGATGGATTTACAGGCCCCGGCAGATTAAGCAGGGTTCTGTGTATTGATAAGTCATTTTATGGTGAGGATCTGACTGCTTCACAGCGTATCTGGATAGAAGATGAAGGCTTAAGACCTTCCTTTAGCTGTCACAGAAGGATAGGCATAGATTATGCCGGTAAAGTCTGGCAGGAAAAACTCTGGAGGTATTCAGTCTGTACGTAGGTTTTTCTGATATTTTTATTGTGATTTTAAATGACTGCCATAGCATTTACCTTGAATGTATATCTGTTATATTGTTGTGTGATACTTACTTGAGTTAAAATGGTGTTAAAGTGAATAATGGTTAAGCTCATTAACTGAATTTTTACGTTCTTTGCTTTTTCATCAAACAGAAATAAAAAATAAGATGAATTCAGTCCTAAGTACTTACCGCCGCTGGAATAATATAACCGGCTGGTTTATGTTCATTTTTTCGGCTGCGGTTTATATTTTAACAGTTGAACCAACGATCAGCTTCTGGGATTGTGGTGAGTTTATCCTTTCAGCATTCAGGCTTCAGGTTGGACATCCTCCGGGAGCTCCCCTTTTTCTTATGATCGGCAGGATAGCTACCCTTTTCGCAGGGGGCGACGGATCAAAGGCTGCCTTGATGATAAACATGCTGTCAGGTATTTGCAGCGCTTTTGCAATTATGTTCCTTTTCTGGACAATAACCCATCTTGTGAGACGCATCTTTACTGCCACAACACCTTTTGAAACGAAGCATATCCTTCCTGTTATTGGGAGCGGCCTGATAGGTTCAATGGCTTATACTTTCACTGATACTTTCTGGTTTTCAGCCGTAGAGGGGGAACTATATGCATTGTCTTCTCTTATGCTCGGGCTTGTCTTCTGGGCAATGCTCAAGTGGGAAGAGGAAGCTGAGAAACCCTCTTCAGGCCGATGGATAGTACTGATTGCATATATTATGGGCCTGGGACTTGGTGTTCACCGCCTTAACCTCCTTGTACTGCCTGTTCTTGTATTTGTTTTCTATTTCAAAAAATATGAAGTCACCGGGAAGGGAATGCTGAAAGCACTTGGAGTTGCAATTCTGTTAATTGGCTTCCTTGTATTTATTCTGATACCCGGTGTCCCGAAAATAGCAGGCTGGTTTGAATTGTTATTTGTCAATGTTTTCGGCTTGCCCTATAATACAGGACTTCTTGTTTTTGTTATCAGCGTTATTGCAGGGCTCGTTTTCGGTATCAGATATTCGCTTAAAAAGCAAAAACTCCTGCTTAATTATATAATGACCTGCCTTACAGTTATAATGATAGGTCATTCTTCCTATGCGATGATAATGATACGTTCGTCGGCAAAGCCGCCGATGAACCAGAACAACCCGTCCGATATCTTCTCTCTTGCCTACTATATCAACATGGAGCAATACGGAAGCTCTCCGAAACTTCACGGCATTTACTATAGTGCTCCGGCTATGGAGATGTACAGAGTTATAGCTGGTTATAATAAGGTTGACGGCAAATATAAACCTTACTACAGGCCGGAATATAAATATGATAAGCAGTTCGAGACAATTTTTCCGCGAATGTATAGCCCTGATTCAGAGCATGAACCGGATTACATATACTGGGGCAAGGTGACCGGACGAAAATATGCTGTAGCTTCAGGAACAGGAAAGCAGACAGTAACATGTCCCACATTCGGAGAGAATCTTCGTTTCTTTTTCAGGTATCAGACCGGATTCATGTATCTCCGGTATTTCATGTGGAATTTCGCAGGCCGCCAGAATGACGCCCAGGGTAACGGAAATAAGATTCATGGGAACTGGATCAGCGGGATAAAATTCATTGATGATGCAAGATTAGGACCCCAGGATGACCTCCCTTCTGATCTCAGGAACAACCCCGGGACTAACAAGTATTATTTTTTGCCGTTGCTGATTGGTATTGCAGGCATTTTATGGCAATACAAAAAAGACAGGAATGGGCTCATAGTAATTTTTTCATTTTTTATAATGACAGGCTTCGCCATAATCTTATACCTAAACCAGTATCCCGACCAGCCGCGTGAACGTGATTATGCCTATGTGGGTTCATTTTATGCTTTTGCAATATGGATAGGGCTTGGCTTCATGTATCTGTATGAAAAACTGCAAAGCTTACTGAGTTCAAAGATATCTGCACTTCTTGCCTTTATCCTGCTGCTGGCTGCGGCTCCTTTGTTGCTGGCTTCGGAAAACTGGGATGATCATGACAGATCAGGTCGTTACACTGCAAGAGATATTGGTGCTAATTATCTTGAATCCTGTTCTCCCAACAGTATACTTTTTACCTATGGAGATAATGACTCCTTTCCTGTGTGGTGTGTTCAGGATGTTGAACAGCTTCGCACAGATGTTAGGGTGGCAAATCTGAGCTATATCCAGGCAGGATGGTACATAGATATGATGAGGCAGAAAGCTTTTGAATCGGATCCGTTGCCCTTCTCTCTTCCTCCGGAAAAATATCTGGAGGGAGTAAGAAACCAGCTCCCTGTTGACCTCAATAATAGCAAACCGGCTGACCTCAGGGATTTAGTCCAGTTTGCAGGCCGCGATGACAGGAAATTCATGACTAATGTTGGTGGAGGAGAATATCTTAACTATCTGCCAACCGGCAAATTCCTTATTGATGTTGATACATCAAAGGTACTTGCTAATGGAACTGTCAAGCAGTATTTCAAAGACAGAATAGTTTCACCGATGGTCTGGGAATATAATGATGATTATGCCTTCAAGGGAGATCTGGCAATAATGGATCTTCTGACTTCCAATGAATGGGATAGGCCTGTTTATATGTCAACAACAGTACCCTCAAGCCAGTATAAGGGGCTTGACAAATACTTTGTTCAGGAGGGTATGGCCTACAGGATAGTTCCTTTGAAAATTGAAGAAACAGATAACATTGAGTATGGGATTATCGATCCTCATGTCATGTATGATAATATGATGAACAAATTCAAATGGGGGAATGCCGCTGATCCATCAGTCTATCTTGATGAGAATAACCGCAGGATGTTCAGTAATTACAGGAGGATATTCGGGAATCTTGGCAAAACCTTGCTTGCAGGAGGCGATACTCTTAAGGCTCTCGAGACAGTGAGGAAAGGGAGGGAAATAGTGCCATCCGGAAAATTGCCTGATGATTTCTATTCAATCGGATTTGCAGAGATACTCCTTAATGCCGGTCAAAAAGAAGAAGGAGAAAAACTGATCGGGGAGATTGTGAATTATGCAAAAGAATACCTGGATTATGCAGTGAGCCTTGATCCCGGCGACCGGTTTGGTCTTGAATATCCCAATGGTATAAATATGCAGACAATGCTGGATGTTTACAATCTCTCATCGTCTCTGAAAATGGATTCTCTTACTGATGTTATTGAACCAATGATAAGTAATTATTACGGCCGTTTATATTCGGTCAAGTGATTTTATGAGGAGTTTCAGACCCTGGTTGCTTCTAAAGCTGTTTTACCCGAAGGCTGTTTTCAGGTTAGGGACATCTGAAAAAATCCTCTATCTAACATTCGATGATGGGCCGGATCCTGCTTCAACTTCTCTGATCCTGGACATGCTGGGACAAAAGAGTGCAAAGGCAGTCTTTTTCTGCAGCGGCAGAAAAGCCGAGATGTATCCCGAATTAATTAAAATGATTAAGCAGCACGGACACATTGTTGGCAATCATTGCTATAATCATTTAAACGGGTTGAAAACCCCGACTGATAAGTATTGTGAAGAAGCAGACCGGGCTGCCGGATCAACTTCGGATAAGATATTCAGGCCGCCCTATGGTCGGATGAAATTAAGTCAGTACAGGCGCTTAAGTAGAAAATACAGGATATTCATGTGGGATCTTATGTCATATGATTATGACCTGAAATTTGGGGCAAAAAGAACGCTTGAAATTCTTAAGGCTAAGATACGTCCAGGATCTGTGATTGTTTTTCATGATAAACAATCATCTTCTTCCCTGGTGATTTTGACAGATTTTCTTGAATTCTGCAAAGCTGAGGGATACAGATTCGAAATACCAGCATCGCTATAAATAATTTGCTGATTCCGTCAGTCTTTTTCGGATTGAAATATTACTTTTGAAAATACTTAATCAGCTTGTCAGATGAATATTTTAATCCTTGGATCCGGAGGGAGAGAGCATGCTCTTGCATGGAAACTGGCGCAGAGCAGTAAAGTGAGCCGGATCTTTATCGGGCCGGGTAATGCCGGTACTGCAACAGCAGGTACTAATCTGCCTCTTGATCCCGGTGATTTTGAAGGGATAAAAAAAGCAGTCCTTGACAATAATGTAAAAATGCTTATTGTCGGACCCGAAGCTCCGCTTGCAGCTGGTATCAGTGATTTTTTTTCTGAAGATTATCAGTTAAAAGACATCCCTGTGATCGGACCGAACCGATCGGCGGCAAGGCTTGAAGGCAGTAAGGATTTTGCCAAAGGATTTCTTAAACGCCACCTGATCCCGACAGCTTCATATAAAAGCTTTGACAGCTCGAACGTGAATGAAGTGCCTGATTTTCTCAGGACTCTTGACCCACCCTATGTAATAAAAGCAGACGGATTAGCCGCAGGAAAGGGAGTTGTAATAATCAATGATCAGGATGAAGCATTAAGCGAAGTAATAGCCATGCTTGAAGGCAAATTCGGCGATGCAGGCAGACGGGTAGTTATTGAACAGTTTCTGAGTGGAATTGAATTGTCAGTGTTCATCATTACTGACGGGATTTCATATAAGATCCTTCCGGAAGCAAAGGACTATAAGCGAATAGGGAATGGCGACACAGGGCTGAATACAGGAGGCATGGGGGCTGTTTCTCCTGTCTCTTTTGCTGACTCGGAATTTATGCAAAAGGTCAGGGGAAGAATAATTGAACCTACGATTAAGGGATTGTCAGAAGAAGGTATTGTTTATAAGGGCTTCATTTTCTTCGGTCTGATCAGAGTGGAAGGAGATCCTTATGTTATTGAATATAATGCCAGGCTCGGAGATCCGGAATCTGAAGTAATTATTCCCAGGATAAAATCCGACCTGTTTGATCTTCTTGAAGGAGTCGCTGAAGGTAATCTGTCTGAACGCACTTTGGAAATATCTGAAGATTTTGTAACAACAGTTATGCTTGTATCGGGAGGATACCCGGGGAGTTATGAGAAAGGAAAGGAAATATACGGGCTTGATATGGCGGACGGGTGCATTGTTTTTCATGCAGGGACAAAGCTTTCAAACGACAGAGTAGTAACATCAGGCGGCAGGGTACTAGCTGTTACAGCTCATGGAGCGACAATGGAAGAGGCCCTGGGTAGATCATACAAAAATGCAAAATCAATTTCATTCGAGAAGATATATTACCGGACAGATATAGGATTTGATTTGTAGGCAAAATGCTTCTGAGAATTTTCAAAGGAACTGATCCCGGAGTTATCCTGTTGATTATAATAACTCTGGGGTTATTGTGGATTGGTTCTTTCACGAATCCGCAATCGCCCGGGCCTTTCATTTTCGAAACCTCTCCCATGCCCTTATACAGCCTGATTAAATATTTTTTGGCAGGGAATCATATAGCCGGGACAATCTTTACTTTAGTGCTTGTATCCGTTATACTGTTCCTGATATCAGGTTTCAATACAGCAGTATTCTTTATAAATGAGAGGACTTTTCTCCCGGTAATAATTTATCTGCTTTTAACGGCGTTTTTCCCTTTCAACCAGAAACTTAATCCCGTTCTCCCTGCTGCATTATTCCTTATACTTGCAATGATGAGGATCATGGATGCTTACAGGAAACAGGGTATCGCTTACAATTTCTTTGATGCAGGCATCCTGATAAGCATCGGGAGCCTGTTCTATGCAAATCTGATCTGGTTCGGCCTTTTGCTCTTTGCAGGGATCGTAATGCTGAGGACTATTAATTTCAGTGAGATAGCACTCTCTTTACTGGGCCTGATTACACCATTTATTGTTGTGGCAGGGCTTTTTTATGTTCTGGACAAAGATCTGGGGATTCTTCTGTCAGATTTTATTGATAACCTTTTCAACGACAACTCAGTTTATAAATTTGACAGGCTTGCCGTCGTTGGTTTAATGTATGCTGCCCTGATATTGCTTATGAGCCTGGGCTTCCTTTCTAATCAGCTGAATGCAAAGAAAATAAAGGCCCGCAAAACATATTTTCTGCTTTTCTGGGTATTCGGGATTTCTCTTGTTCTGTATTTTATACTGCCGTCAGTATCAATTGAAATGATGTGGCTAACAGGAATTCCGTCCTGTTATTTTATGGCTCATTATTTTGTATTTGTGAAAAAAAAATTATTGCCTGAGATCTTTTTTACAGGATTGTTTATTATAGTATTGCTCGTACAGATACTGAATATTTTCTGAAGGGGATATATTATCTTACCATCGAAACAACACCAACCCCGGATCCCTGGTTCCCTTCATTGAAATCATAATTAAGTGTATATATCCCGCTTTTATTGCAGATAAAATCAATAAAAGGATAAACTTTTTTGGTATTCTGATCAAACGATGAAAGGACAACCTTATTTGCTTCATCCTTTATTGTCAGGATAAGCTGCCCCTGTGAATCATCCGAATTGCACATTGAGAACCTGTATTTTGTATTTTTCCACAGTGACATTTGTGCTTTATACCTCATTTCACCCGATGGGGATCCTTTGCCTAACTGAACCCTGAAGTCCTTAAGATATCGTGTGTTGGAACCTGCGTTCATAACGCAATTACTGACAAGCGGGTCTGATGATTGAGCGTTTGCAAGAACACCGGTCGCCAGGATGAGCAGAGTAATGAGTAAATATTTTTTCATACTAATTTTTTATAATTAGTTTATCCCGTATCTCTTTTGTGATCTGAATTATATCAGCAAGCTGTTCTTCAGTCATTTCAACTTTGCTTGTCTCAGTCTGTGTTATTACCAGCCCTCCGTCCTTTTCAACACTTACAGGCTCTCCGAGGGTATAAGAGATCCTGACGTCACGGTATTTTTCCCTTATCTGCTGGAGATATTCACACAGCTTTTTATATTCAGCATCTCTGCTGCAATAGGGATTAGCAAGAAGAATAAGATCATTCAGGATTATCTTCTGCTCCCCGATCCTGTCTTTCAGGATGGGGTCGGGATAATCTTTGACAACCTGTGTTGCCAGATACTGACCTTCGATCCATACACCAATTATCATAAGCGAAGATAACTGTCCACGGGCATTATCACGCAGGTATTTATCAATCTGAGTGTAGGAGTCAATTGAAAGGAAGAGCAGTGAATCGAGATTTGATTTGTTGAGCGAAAGTCTTTTAATAGTTTCAAAATCAAAGAATTGACCTACTTTAATTCCTTCCGCCAGCTTGCGTATTGATGAAAGAATATCGATTGATGATCCGGTTCTCTCGTACATATTCAGATACCCCAGGTCAGCACCAAGGATACCCAGGGAAAGAGCCTTTTCAAAAGCTGTAACCTCTTTGTTGGGATCTATTGAAGATGCCAGATAATCCGGTGAAAAAGGGACCGACATCATCTGAAGCAGATTTGCTATCTCTACCGGAGAGGAGATATTCTTTGAGATCTCTTCTATTGCTTCGGAACTAAGTTTTTCAGACTCTCCCAATGGCACTGAATCAGCCTCAGGGAAGATGAATTCAGCTGTTTTTTTTGAAGAATTTCTGCATGAATAACAAGAACATGCTATTATGAGAAGAATAAAAATGAGCTTTCCTTTCATCAGACTATTAGTATGATTAATACAAAAATATAAAAATTAAGTTTTATTCTCTTAAATAATTCCCTTCGGAACTTAAATTTTTCAATGAAGCGTACAAATTTAGCCAGCAGATCATAGTAAAGGATCAGGTACCATAATATATTGCTGAGCAAAACAAGAAGGATGTTGAATTTAAAGGTATCCGTTTTAATTCCGAAAATATATTTTGAAGGGGCGTAAAAATGTGTACGGAAACCGAAAAAACCTCTTTCCTGGGGATCAAGATACACCGGATCGGTGTTCTGAACCAGGTTATTTTCATGGAGCAGGATCTTATTCCTTTCATAATACTTAGTTACGATCTCTTCAAGCTTATAGTTAAAGTATTCGTCACGTATCCTGTCAAGATTCTTATCATTAAGGATATAGAACCTGTCTTTTGCATCACTGGCTTTTATTGAAACCTTACTGAAATGATCATCAACCAGGTTGAGATAGCTGTAAACAGAGTCTGCCACTACGGGATTGAACTCATATGATGTGAGATAGCTCAGATAGCTGAATGGCTGGAGGTCATAGACCTGTGCTATCTTCAAAAGTTCATTCCGTATCAGTTTAAGGTTATTGAACCGTGAAAAGGTATTATTTTTATCTTCTGCATCAGGTCTTTTAGGACTCTTTCGGTATTCTTCAAGGGCGGCATTCAGCGCTTTTTTCAATTCCGGGATCCTGTAGACCTTATTAAAATCAGCTTCACTTATTTTCTTCTGTAATGAATAAAACGTTTCTCCTTCTTTTGTGTATTTTATCTGGCTGTACCTGTTATCCTTGAATTGCGAGACCATAAGGGCTTCATATGTCCATCTTGTAGGCATCAGCTCAGCCACTACAGGTACTTTTTCAACACTCCCGATCTGCCGGTTCAGTTTGTCAAAGGGGAACATTGCTCCGCTCAGGACCATCATTGGTATTATTGACAAAGGAATTACAATATATATGGTTATTGCTGAATTAAGGGCTGCCGATATATTAAGGCCAATCATATTTGCTGAAAATGCAGTTGCAAAGAGTGCAAGCCAGTAACGGAGGAACATTCCTTTAATACCAAGAATGGGATTGGCTATAAGCAGGAATAAGGTACACTGAATGGCTGAAATTATTATCATTATAGATACCTTCGAAGTCAGGTAGCTTGTTCTGCTCAGATTAAGAAAATGCTCTCTCTTAAGGATCTTCCTGTCACGGAAGATCTCCTCGGCACTTATTGTAAGTCCCAGAAAAAGAGCGACTATCAGGCTCATGAAAATGTATATCGGCAAGTTTTCATTTTCTGAAAATATGTAAACATCTGATTCGGGATCTACAATATATCTGATAATGTAAGAAAGGATGAAACCAAGGACGGGAGCTTCAAGAAGAGTCAGGCTGACATATTGGGAATTAGCCCATTTGCTTTTTATGTCACGTGTAAAATAAATCAGGAACTGTTTTAGCAGGCCTGGTCTCTGAAGGTTCTTGTGGGGTGCTTCCTTTACTTCAGCAGCTGCGATTGACGGATGTTTCCTGTTATAGATTTCAGCCCATTCTTCAGGCCTGACTTTTCTCTTATCTGTATATTTGCCAAATTCATCAACAACACGGGTTTCGATAATGTTAAATATTGTCTCAGTGTTTACATTGCCGCATGACGGACATTCACCCTGGGTGGCATTAATCTGGGCATCGAGAGTTTTAAAATAGATTACAGCATCGACCGGATTTCCATAAAAAACCATAAAGCCATCCTGGTCGAGGATAGCAATTTTATCGAACATTTTATAGATCCCGGATGATGGCTGGTGAATAACGGTTATTACAAGCTTCCCTTTTAATGTAAGGTCACGAAGCAGATCCATCAGGTTTTCTGAATCTCTTGAAGAAAGCCCGGAGGTTGGTTCATCGAGAAAAAGAACAGAAGGTTCCCTGATTAGCTCCAGGGCAATATTAAGTCTTTTTCTCTGTCCTCCGCTGATCACCTTGTTAAGAGGGCTGCCTACTTTGAAATCCCTCTTCTCGTAAAGTCCCAGATTCAATAATGTCTGATCAACAAGGGAAGTTATCTCCTGCTTGTTCTTATCATTAAAACATTGACAGGCAGCGTAATACAAATTCTCAAATACCGTCAGATCCTCGATCAGGAGATCATCCTGAGGGACATAGCCCAGCACTCCTTCAAGCTCATTTGAGCTTCCGTTAACATCAAGTCCGTTTATTCGGATTGAGCCGCCTGAAGGTTTCAATATTCCGCTTAAAAGGTTTAATAGCGTTGTCTTTCCCGAACCACTGGCTCCCATAATTCCCATCAGCTTACCTTCATCAATCGAAAAACAAATATCATTTATGGCGCGATGTCCTTCGATAAAATTATAAGAGAGATTCTCAACAACTAAGGAAAGCTTGTGTATTATTATATCTGAAAGGAAACTGGAACTGATGTCGCTGTAATATATCGAATGGCCCTGTGTTGATCTTACTGACCCGCCTTTTGCAAACGTGTAAACCAGTCCGGAACTTATTGGCAGGCCGTTAAGATAAAGCTGTTCTTCCGAAAGATATTTGAGGAAGTAAAGATCCACACTGGCAATCCGGAGTATGAAAATGTTAATATTCTGATATCCTGCCAGTATTTTTTTAAATGATGCGCATCTTTCATTCTCGGGGTTAAGGACCAGGATTGAAGGATTAGTGACTTCTGACGGGTGAGAGGATTTAACAAACTGTTCTGTTGCAGCTAATTCATCAGAGCTTATTCTGAAGACCTCTGCCACAGTATTTATAATGTTCATTCTTTGTAATGTGAACCGGCGGTCTGCATTAACAAGTTCATAGAGTCTCACAAGGACCACTACTTTTTGCTCCTGGTTTAGAGTGTGGTTTATTTTTTTACAGATGCTCAGTATCTTAACAGAGTCTTTAACTGATGGGGGGGAATTTTTTTTGACGGAGTCTTTTTCTCCTGCCGGGCCTGCGAGCTCATCAAAAAGTGCAAGGTATTCATTTACACTCTCTTTTGATAGCTGTTTATTGAGAAATCCTGACACATAATCGCGTTCATCAGAGATCATTCCCCCATCCTGTTTAACGATGAGGGCGAACAACTCCATTAGAGCTTTCAGGATTTCTTCACTCATAAGAAAGCTTTGATATGCTTAAAAACGAAATTACAAAAACTATCTCTTCTTTTTAGAAGGAATTACAAATTTTCTCTGAATCCAGCCGGGAACTATTAATGCACCTAATACAAGATACGGATAATAGCTGATTATTCTCCATATTATTGCTATGGCGAGAGCAATACCCATTGCAAATTCCTTGTCAGCAGGAATGGCATCGGTAATATAGCGGCCCAGGATAACTTCTGCAAAGCCGCTTCCGCCCGGAGTCGGACTTATTATCATCATTATCCATGTTACAAGCTGTCTTGCAAAGATCAGGAAATGATCACTAACGGCAAAAAATGCTACAAGTATTGCATTTACAACCCAGTATCTTGATGTCCACGACAGAATAGTTGCAGTCAGTGCTTTAACCCAGAACATAAAGGGTTTGCTTTTCAATTCATGAGAACTCTGCACTATGTCATCACCTGCTTTTTCAGCAGATGTTTTCCATTTTTTAAGTATTGGCAGCCTGAAAATAGAGATTATGATCTTTCTTATCTTATCCGGGTCGATAAAGAGTCCGTAACCAACAAGAAGCACCCAGGCTAAAATTATTACATATCCTATTATTGAAACTGCCAGCAGGTTATTAAGAAAAGCCGCTCCGGTACCCTGAAGTGAAGTTGTGAAAAGCATTTCTTTTCCGACAATGAGTAACAGGAGAGGGCCCATTATTACAAAATAGAGTTCATCGAGGAATGAAGTTGCCAGCACAATCGAAGTGCTTCTTCCGACAGTTATCCCCTCTTTATGGATAAAAACGACGGCTACTGCTGTTCCCCCGACTGTTGAAGGGCTTATTGCAGAGGTGAATTCCCAGAGCATGATAACTCTGAATGCCTGCCTCCAGTTAAGATCTTTTTCAGACAATATCCGGATCCTGATCATATATCCCAGATCCCTGCCGATCATACAGCACCAGGCTACAGCCAGCCAGAAAACAGATTTCCAGCTGAACTGAAGCTTTCTTATTACATCAGTATCTATTTCCCTGATAATGAACCATAAAACAACAACCAGGCCAATCAGGACAGGTAATATTATCCTGACAGGTTTTAATCTGCTTACCATCTTATAGTTGGGATCTTCAGTCATTATCTTCCTGATAGAGAGATGTAACAGGTGAATTCCGGATCATTTTTTCTCTGCAGCTTTTTCTTCCAGTATCTTTTTCTCAAGATATTTTTTCCCCTTCTGAATCCATTCTTCGGGTTTGTCGCCAAGCAGATGATGATTAAAGAATTCCTTAACTTTTTTAGTGTAATCAAGCTGGTTTTCCTTTTTTGCCAGGGAATGGTTTTCACCATCGTAAACGAGCATTATGTAAGGTTTCTCCATTCTCCTCATAGTGGTGAACATTTCAATTCCCTGGTGCCAGTCTACTGCACCATCGCTGGTGCCAAAAGCAACGAGCAGGGGCGTTTTGATCTTTTGAGCCTGGAACATTGGTGAATTGGCCATGTATTCTTCAAGCCGCACCCACCAGGGGTCTCTGAGACGACCCTGTGAGATCTCAAAAATATTCTGGTTTGGATTACCTGAATTCCAGTATACCTCATTGTACATGCTTATCATGTTTATCAGCGGGGCTCCGGCTACTGCCGCTGCAAACATATCGGTCTGGGTTATTATGAAACTTGTCTGATAGGCTCCCCAGCTATGCCCCATAAGACCGATCTTCTTTTCATCAATCATCCCGGTTTTGAGAACTGTTTCAACTGCCGGGATCACACAACTGGCTGCAGATTCTCCCGGGTGGTTCGTCTTATATACTATGTCAGGCTGGAAAACAAAGTATCCCTGGCTGGTATAGTTGGTTGTATTATATGCACTTTTCAATGAAGGGCTGACATACTGATTGACCACATTAGAGCGGATCTCGTAAATATACACTATCATTGGGTATTTCTTCCCGGGTTCATATTTTGCCGGATAGAATAGAGCTCCCTGTAACTGTTTCCCGTCACGGTTCTTAAAATCAATAATTTCACTTTTGCCCCATGCAAATTTTGCCTGCTGGGGATTTGTATCTGAGATTTTTACAGGATCAGTGAATGAAATGTCAGTTCTGAAGACATTTGGCGATTCGGAATAAGTTTCTGACCTGAAAGCGAAGAAATCTGATTTTTCCGCTTTTCTTAAGCCGCTTATTGATCTGTTTTCATAGATTAGTTTCTCGAATTTATCCTTTACAGTCATTCTGTAATATCCTGATTCTTTTGTAAGATCGCCGTATGCAGAGAAATATAGTGCTTTCGATCCGTCAATATAAGGATATTCAGAGTCGAGGCGCTGTATCCTGAACCTTACCTTGTTTTCTTTCCCGCTTGTAAGACGAACAGGTTTTGATCCATCCGGATATATTTTCCAGACATCGAATTCATCATAAACAAAGAGAGCCCTGTCATCTTTGAGCCATCCTCCGTTTCCAAAGGGCGGCTTCACCTCAAGAGGGCTGTCATCCCTTGTGTTCCAGAATTCTGTGTCGATCCCGCCTGTCAGATTCAGATGCGAGTCTTTTCTGATATCATATACCCACCAGTTCTTATCTTTAAAATACAACAGATATTTTCCTCCGGGAGAAGATCCGATCTGAGATGAAAAGGCACTCAATATAAGTTTCCGGTTCCCGGTCTCAGCATCAGCGATATAATAATCGGAGGTTGGTTCCCTGAATAACGGTTTGTAAGGAGTATCATCAGATATCACAGCATGATGGCCTCCTCCGGTTATTGTTGCCTGCCTGAGAGTATCGTTGGTGATTCTTGCAATGCTGTTTGTTTCAGTATTCCAGGCATGCAGGTAAATAAAATCTTTGTCAGTGTTATATGTGTTTTTTTGGCGGGGCTGGATCGGGTCATCTTTCCAGTGCCATATATCTACTCCCGGAAGCTTTTCTTCAGCCTCTTTTGCTTTCTTATCCTTTTTCTCCTTCTTCGTCCAGTCGTATGCTCCGAAGAACATTAATCTATAATCGTCTGAAACTGAAGATCTGTATGTTTCCTTTATCCGCAGTTCCCCCGGAAAATCAGCATTGGAAACGGGATTAAATGATTTTATTTCTGGTTTTGTATATATATTCCTGACAAAAAACAGGATGTGATTCTCTTCAACATAGCTTGTATCGGTAAAAGCTTTTAAGAACATCAGGACATTTCCTTCGCGTTCCCAGACAAGGCTTCTGTAAACTGAAGTATCATTGCTTAGAAATGATATTGCATAGTTATTCAGGTCCATCAGTTCAACTCCATTGCCTTTTTTATCCTCAGCATTAATTATATAGGCCAGCCTGTTGCCCGGTTTATTGACGGCAAATTCAGAAACATTGCCAATGTTCTTTGTGACACCCGTATTAAGGTTATGCAAATAAAGATCCCTTGTTTTGTCTTCATTTGCATAGCCACTCATTATCAGGTGATCTGCATTTTTTGTGAAATTGAAGGATTCAATATTATCAAAGACCCTTACTGCTCCGGATTCAAGATTTATTAATCTTGTTTTATTCCTGACGGGTTTTTTCTGTTCGTTCATTTTTTCGATCTCTTTCTCACTATAGCCCATTCTGCATGAGGCCCATTTTGAATCGGATGAGAAGACATTACCTGAGGATAAGGGATATTTGTACATTACAGTCGATTGTGCGTTTTTTATGTAGAGAGTATCATCCCCCTCAGAAAGACTTACATTCCAGCTAAGCCATGTACCATTATCAGATATTGAGAATGATCCCAGAGTCTGCCATTTGGCATAGTCATTTTCGTTAATTGCAGGCAGGGTATCCTGGGCAAAAGAGTCTGTAACTATTACTGTCAGGAGAAAGATATAGAGAATTCCTTTAAATAAGTATTTCATAGATAGCAGATTAATATATACTGACAAAACAATGCTAAATATACCTATTTTCTGAAAGCACCGGGTCCCTTTCAGTCTAAAAAAAAAGGGCGTTGAAATTCAACGCCCCGGATACTAAAAAATTCAGGTCTCTTACAAACTATAATATTTATTATTGTTTATCATAGACCATTGTTGTTTTTGTCTCACCACCATCAAAGCCCGGCCTGACAGATTCGATGCTAAGGGATTTCCCGTCAGCACTTAGTTTCCAGGTTTCAGTCGTTTTCATTTCATTCCCATCGAAGCTCATTGTGGTGACAATTGTAAGAGATTTCTTATCAGCTGACCATGTTGCAGTTGATTTGCTTGTCATATCGCCCATCGGGCTTGTTCTTGTGTTTTCAGTCGGCTTCCCGTCGAGAGTGTATTTTGTTACCATTTTTGTAGGTTCACCACCATCAAATCCTCTCATAGTTGTTTCAACTGACAGGTTGTTTCCGGCCTGTGTTATTACTCTCGGACCGCCGCCCATACGGCCACCGCCACCACCGGGACCACCGCCACCGGGACCACCGCCACCGGGACCACCGCCACCGGGACCACCGCCAAACTGGCTCTTTTCAGGGTTTAGATTCCAGGTTCCTGAGAAGTCAACCTGGGCTGTTAATGATACGCACGCAAAAAACAATGCGATTGTCATAATGATTCTGAATGTTTTCATACTCTTCTATATTAATAATTAAATATTAGGACCTCCATTAAAGGCCATTACAGACATTAGACAATTCTTCTTCCAAGTTTATTCCTGCAATTATTCAATCAGATTAAACTTTATTAATGTAAAAAAAATGCGGCTGAAAACTAATCAGCCGCCCCTCGAAATTCTCTTTCAGTCTGATTTATTTCTTATCGTAAACCAGGTTGAGCTTGACTTCTCCATCAGGCATTGGCATCACCTGTTCTATTGTTATCACCTTGCCATCGGCAGAGAGTTTCCATGTTTCGGTTGTTTTAAACTCATTGCCATCGAAATTCATTGTAGTTGTAACTGTCATTGCACTCTTATCAGCCGACCATGATATTACAGATTTCCTCATCATATCCATGAAACCCGGATTTTCTGAAGGATTTCCATCGAGGTTATATTTAGCTGATTGTTTCATTTCCCCGCCGTCAAAACCGGGTTGTGTAGATTCGACGGAAAGTGTGTTCCCCTGCTGTGCAATAACCATTGTAACAGCTGCCATGCGGAATTCACTGTTCCCGAAGTTGCTTTTTGATTCATTAAGTCCCCAGGTACCCGAAAAATTAGGTTGAGCCAGCAGCCCTGCCGAGGTTAAAAAGAAGACAAATAAACCTGAAAGGTTTCTGATTGAAAAAAGATTAGCGATTTTCATAATTGGTTTGAATAAAGTGTTGTGTGATATGTAATGACAAATTTAGAAGATTTTATGATTTTCACAACATCCGGGGTTAAAATAATTAATTATCCAACCTTTAAGGGCTCCTTCCATTGAAGCTGTGTGTCAATATTATCGCTGAGCTTATACTGTATTATGTGTTTATCAATATCCTTGTTCCCGATAATATCTATTTTATCACGGTCTACAACACCAAGGCCATCAGCAGCACCGAAATTAAGATAGCCGATATTTTCGAGCGGGATCCCCATTAGTCTTGCACAGATGCTGTCTATAGCGAAAGGATCTTCTCCGGCAAGTGCTATTCTGTGATCTGCAACGAATCCCCGGCTTGGCCCGTTGCCCTGCATGCCTTCAACGCCGTCAATTATTGACAGGGCAGGACGAATATGCTTTGCCATCTGATAAATATTATAATGTAGCCATCTGGAACCTGCAGCATGCATCCTTCTTTTATAATGCGTCGGTTGTTCGCCATTTACTCCCGGTACTATCATCGGGGCTCCCATCATTATGTTCTTCACAGCTGCAGTCATTACAACTGAGTTATGAGTTTTCAGTCTCGACAGTGATATGATATAGTACTCCGGATTAACAAAAATGTCAGCTATCTGGATTTTGTCAGGATACAGATTCCGATCAAGTATGAATACGGGGCTGCCTGAGGATTTGTTCAGGTCAACAAACTTAATATCAAAATCTTTCTGAAGATCGAGATATCCGTAATTTTTGAAACCAACCGAGGAGTCGCCGTCGCCTGCAGACGCTTCTGCTATAATGAACTGGCCTTTGTAAAAGGGCTGCATAAATTCAAGTACACCGCGGATAGCATCCACATGGGTCGCACATAGTGGCACACTCGTTGATACCATATTCGGTTTGATTACTACCTGTTTCCCCTTAATCGATTCACGGATCTTATCTTCAAATGGTTTCATCACTTCGGACATCATAGCCCGTCTATCAGTCCCTGTAGAGAAAGCAAGATTGCTGCGGTCTGAAGAGATCTGAGGGTTCATCTTCGATGGGTTAACGGCAGCTTCCAGTTTATCAACTGAAGGAATGAAGCCGAAATTTCCCATTAACATTGAAGCCGAACCAAGTCCGATTAACTTGAGCATATCACGTCTGCTTGCAGTAAAATGATCTTCATTCTTTTTCATGGCATTTAGTATTTGAGATTAGCAAATAAAAATCCTTCCGTATCCTTCCTGAAATTTCAAAATGTAAAGTTATCCAATAATCTTATTCAATGAACAGTTTTTTCAAGTAATAAATTGAAAAGAAGTGAGATAGAAAGGTTTTGTTTAAGGATCTTTTAACAGGGAAAGCCGTCTCCGGATATAAGCTTAATAAGCCTGGGACTTTAAATAATTGTATTATCATCATTTCATTTAATCATGGTATGATAATATTATTTTACTTATTTTGCTGATCATTAAAAAGAAGGGTATATAAATCCTTGTCCTGAGTCTAACTAACTGAATTAATGCCGATATGAATATAGTAGTTCTTGATGGATATACTTTGAACCCCGGCGATCTGACCTGGGATGGATTAAGAATGCTTGGGGATCTTACAGTTTACGACAGGACCCCCAGGGAGAAAATTATAGAAAGATCAAGGGACGCAGAAATAATCCTGACAAATAAAACTGTGCTTGATGCTGATATATTGAAATCTCTGACGCATCTGAAATACATTGGCGTTCTTGCCACAGGGTATAATGTTGTTGATACTGAGCTTGCAGGGCAAATGGGAATAATTGTGACCAATATACCATCATACGGAACAAATTCTGTCGCTCAGCTGACCTTTGCATTGATACTTGAACTGTGCCACCGTGTTCAAAGGCAGAGTGACCTTGTAATCGATGGAAAATGGTCAAGATCAATGGATTTTACTTACAATGATTTTTCTTTGATAGAACTTGCTTCCAAGAACATCGGGATCATCGGGTTAGGTAATATAGGAAGAAAAGTAAGTGAGATAGCCCGGGCATTTGGGATGAGAGTCCTGGCATCTGACAAATCCCTGCCTGAGAACTTATATCCTGCCGGGGTTACAATGACTTCACTTCATGAACTCCTTTCAGGTTCGGATATTGTAACTCTTCATTGTCCGCTGACTGAAGAAACATCGGGACTTATAAATATTACAAACCTGCGGTTGATGAAGCCCACGGCATTCTTAATCAATACCTCACGTGGTCAGATCATTGTTGAGGAAGATCTGGCACAGGCGTTGAATGAAGGACTTATTGCAGGCGCGGGCCTGGATGTCCTTTCAGTTGAACCTCCTCCTGCTGCTAATCCTTTGTTACGGGCAAAAAATTGTATCATAACTCCTCACATCGGCTGGGCGACACATGAATCAAGATCCCGGCTGATGGATATAGCGGCCCACAATATTAAAGCTTTCCTTGAAGGATCGCCTGTAAATGTTGTGAACTGAATTATTGCTTATTGTAACATTGTTGTATCAATCTCCTTACATCGGCCGCTAAAAGTTTGCCGATGGCAGGGGGCTTTGGCGTGGGAAAATATTTTAAAATAAAAAACCCTCCTTCCATCGGCCGCCAAAGGCTTGCCGACGGCAGGGCGCTAAAGCTACGGAGAGCAGAGGTGGAGATTAGGAGAATCGAACTCCTGACCTTTTGACTGCCAGTCAAACGCTCTAGCCAACTGAGCTAAACCCCCGG